>WNFS01011895.1_pt1 | contig 10255 bp, 9 predicted proteins | sample 5400141 | NCBI WGS metagenome assembly WNFS01 (sample SAMN13153358, study PRJNA577476) | soil metagenome | isolation source: 60 cm saprolite under Madrone tree | place: USA:California | collected 2016-06-14
CCTCCTATTTCTTGAAAAAGCGCCTGCCTTTCCTCTTCTGTCGTCTCCTCATCTCCAGAGACGAGCGCGTCGGACCAGCGTTTGAAATCCTCACGGAACTCCGTTGGGATGCCGAGCAATTCCGCGATGACCGTCACCGGCAGCGGGTAGGCCAGATCCCTGATTGCGTCCATCTCGCCCTTTGCCGCTACCTGGTCGAGCAACCCGTTGGTGATCTCGCTGATGCGCAGCTCCATTTGTGCCACCATGCGCGGCGTAAAGGCCTGCGAGACCAGGTTGCGCAACTGGCGATGGCGCGGCGGGTCCATGCGCAGAATACTGGAACTGATTGGGCTGTTCTCCTGGTACTCGGCCGGTTGGTATCGGCTCTCATCGGAAGAAAACGTCACGTATTCGCTCAGAACGCGTGCCACATCGGCGTAGCGGAAGACGTGCCAGGCGCCCCAATCCGGGTCATGGTAGACGGGCTGCGTCTCGCGCATCTGGCGATACCAGTCATAAGGTGCGTACAATTGTTCTCTATTGGTCTTTGTCTGCATGAGTCGCTCTTTCTTTTTTGAGCTACGTAGAGGTTTTGTTCGCTCTACATCTCTACGTGCCAGAGGGGAACAGGTTGTAGGAGGAATTTTGAGCCAGTCTCCCCCTTGTATTCGGAATCGGGTCGAAACCATTGAACTAACACGGCGTTTGGAACCGATTCCAGATGAGGAGATTGTTGGTCTTTTCCCAGGGGATATTCTTGCTGAGCTCATCAATGTTGCTGGAGTGCTGCTCAGTCTTCCGCGCCCCCTCTGTGTCCCGTGCAATACGGGCAAACCACCAGGCCCTGTATCACTATTTTCGTCATTGCTGCCAATCGCCAGGTAGGGAGTATAATAGAGTCGTGAAGAAACCACTCGTCGTCAGAAATGAACAGAGAGAAAGAGGTGAGCTGTGAGCATTCGGACCGTCGGCATTCTCAGCCCGGGGGATATGGGGCACGCGATCGGCGCCGTGCTGCATCAGCATCAGATGCGCGTCATCACCAATCTGCGAGGCCGCAGTGTTCGTTCGGTCACTCTGGCAAAAACAGCAGGCTTCATCGATGTATCCGACGATGAGACCCTGGTGCGTGAGGCTGACGTGCTCCTCTCGATTCTTCCCCCGGACCGGGCTTGCGCGTTGGCGGAGCGGATTGCAGCGGCTCTGTGCACCACTGGTGTCACGCTGCTGTTTGTCGACTGTAATGCCATTGCTCCCCGCACAACCCAGGCGATCGAACACCTGCTCACCCAAGCAGGTGCATCCTTTGTCGATGGTGGCATCATCGGGGGTCCGCCTCAGCCGGGGAGACCAGGGCCACGCCTCTACACCTCCGGCCCTTGCGCCGCAGAGATAGCGGAGCTGCAAGCCTCCGGCCTGGATGTCCGGGTGCTTGGCCCACAGAGTGGGCTGGCATCGGGCTTGAAGATGTGCTACGCTTCCTTGACCAAGGGATTGACGGCCCTAGCAACCGAGGCGCTGGTGGCAGGACGAACGCTGGGTCTGCAGGAGACGCTTCTTGCCGAATTGCAGGTCCTGCCACTGTTCCAGGCGATTGAGCGTTCGGTTCCAGGCATGCCTCCCAAGGCCTCTCGCTGGGTGGGAGAGATGGAAGAGATTGCGCGGACCTTCGCCGATCTCGGGCTTCCTGCCCAGATGCCGGAAGGGGCTGCATCCCTCTATCGCTTCGTTGAGGGAACGATGCTCGGCGCCGAAACCCCGGAACAGCGCCAGCACGGCCAAACGCTCGAAGAGGTCGTCTCGATCCTGGCCTCTGCGCTCGCAGAGCGGTTGCCCCAAGGTCACGAAGTCGTGTAATCTTCTGGCAACCGCTCTGCGGAGAGAGGGTGAAAGGTTTCTGGGCAGGTTGTAACCATCGCGCCAGATCCGTTCGTTCAGCTTCTCAAAGACGCAAGCCAGGTGCTACCTGGAAGGAGTTGTTATGCTTCTGCGCGACCCGTGGTGAGCCACTCAGCCCAATCGGATCGCTGGTTGCTGCGCGCGACCTCTGCTGCATACTCCCAGTCATAAGGGACCTGCACGTGCTCCACCTGCCAGCCGCTCTCCCTCTTGCTCAGCAGAGCATAGCGTGCGTGCGGACTTCCTGACTCCATCTCGTAGGGAACAGATTCCTCCCATGTAGTGGCTGGCATGGTATAGGCCGGGAGACCAACACTGCCGGGATTGACGATCAGTTTCCCGGGCGTCAGATACACCGTGTGCGGGAGATGGCTATGCCCGCAGAGGATAACCGGCTGGGCAATATCTGCCACACTGGCTTCGATCTCACGCGTGGTCCGCAAACGAACACCGGACGTTTTCACCTGTTCGAGCAAGTACGGCGCGTCGAACAAATCGCCATGGCACATAAACACTTCATCGGCGAGCACGGCTGTCGCCGGCAAAGTACGCAGCCAGTTGAGATGAGCCGGGGTGAGGTGTTGCAGGGTGTATTTCTGCGAAGAGGTAAGCTCCTCCCAGGGAGAGAACAGCTCACGATCATCGTTGCCGCACACATTCAGCATGTCGCGCCCGATCAGCAGATTGGCCGTGCCTGCTGGATCGAGGGGCCCAGTCAGGTGATCTCCCAGGTTGACAATCTGCTGGATGCCTCTTCGATTGATGTCCTGCAAAACCGCTTCCAGTGCCCAGCGATTCCCGTGAATATCGGCAACGACCGCAAGAGGGGTTGGAAAGCTCTTTTCTTCACGCATGGTTTTCCTCTTTCTCCTGTAAGGGATAGCTTGAGCAAAGTGTATCATATTGCTTCTCTGTATGCTGGGGCCAATCAACGTGCGATGAACCTCTGAGCAAAGGGGTGGGCGACTTCCCGCCAAACTGCCAGAATCTCTTGCTGCTTGGTGAGGGTCTGTATAGTGAGAGAAAGCAGGACGCTCGTTCTGAACGATACCACACGTCTCTCGCTGGTTCACGTGACCAGAGCGGATAACACAGATCAGCGAAAAGTGGGTTGGAGTGGGTCGCAGAGGTGTCAGGGGCCTCGGAAGGAGAACATATTTCATGACAGCTGGATCGAGAAAAGGTGCCATGGTGATTGGCAAAGATGCACCTCTTTCATCAGATCGCTACGAGGGCTGGGACCAATCTCGCGGAGACCAACAAGATTATCGATGCCTTCACCCGGTTGGTGTCAGAAGATGTTGCCAAGGGCCAGGAAGTACGCCGGATGAGCTTTAGCACATGGAATCTACGCCATATTGCTGCGCGCTGAGTCAAATCCATTCGCGAGAGCCACCAGATTACCATTCCGGCGCGCAAATGTGCGACTTTACTCAATACTTTGCCGCCTCTAAACCCATAACCTTACCGCAAAAATCTTATTTCGAGCACGAAGTCGATAATGAAAAATGGGCGACTTTGCTGCCTCTACCCTCATAAAATTGCCGCAAGTTCAAAAAGGAGGCATAAGATTGCCATGAATTGTTGGTGGCTGGGGTATGAAAAAGGTGCTCTCGCATCAGATTTCGAGAACGGATGTGCTAAGTAGCCAGCACACCCCGCGTTGGTGAGGCATTGGCAGAGGGAGGTGCTTCTGCCTGCACACCCGCAAAGTACTCCAGCAGCAAGCGATGAATGAAAATATACCCTCCACCCACCTTGCGCAGCAGAATACGCTCAGCCGCATAATCGAGAAAGCGCGCATAGTTGAAAGGGATGCACCCAGCGCACCAGAGCATGCAACGCAGAACAAAATGCTGCACAAATGCTGCCCCACCACAGGCCAGTCCGACCGCCAGAGCAGGAATGGCCGCATCTGTCAGCCCCCAAAAGAGGGCATGGAGTATCCAGAACGCTTGTGAGGTCGTTGGAGACACTCCTAGGAGATGGCTCATGATGCTCACTGCCTCCCGATCTATGCCCAGAGGCTTTATAGAACTGCCCAGATGAAGTGGGAACCAGTAATACGCCAGAAAATCGCTTGCTCCAGTCAAAACGGCAGCGATCCCTGCCGTGATGAGTGCCATGACCACTCCATACCGGGCGGAGCGCCAGGTTCCTTGATTTGGGGTCACAGCCTGTTGCACATCTGGAATGCGCATCGACAGTCCTCGCGTGACTCCACTGACCAGCAGAACAACCAGGACGAGCTGAAACACGGACGACAATGCAAATGGGAGGAAATTTGCCAATGAGACATCATGACTAGTGAGCAGAAAGGGGAACACAACCATCACCTCCACCAGCAAGCCGATGCCAATGAACACCCACCTGCTGATGCCTCTTCGCAGCTCTGCCCATGACCAGCTCGACGCTTCCACAGGTTCGATTTTCCTCTCAAGCCTGACTGTCAGTCCAACACAGACGCCCATACACATGCCGAGAGGTAGACCCCCAGCGAGCGCCCCAGCTATTTTGCTTCCCAATGACCAATCGGAAAAGTCACCTAGATATAAGTAGAGAAAAGAACTTATGCCGACAAATAACCCGGCAGCGACTCCTATCCTCACCCCATTCTCCAGGGAGTGAGCCAGGCTTTGTCGTATCCACAGATGCGTGATGGTTTTTGTGCTCTTTGTTTCTGTCTCTGGCTCACTTCCCCAGCCAAAGAGCAATCCACTGATGAGCGCAGTCATCAAGACAATGAACGGAAAGGACAAGACGGTCCCCAGGGCGGCAAGCCCCACGAAGAGGCCACAGATGGGTCCAGTGATCAGACCGTAATACAACCGGCGCTGCCATTTCTTCATCAGCCAGCCTGGTTGCATCTGCTCCAGAGAGAAGATGGTCTGACTCTGGTGTTTCATCTGCCATGCCAGGCGACTGAGCCAGGAGATGGTCTGTTCTGGAGCATACCGGGTTTCAGCTTTTCGACGCCGCAGCATCCGTTGCGTATATGTGGCAAAGATTTGGGTTTTTCGTCCTTCAGCGGAACCCCCACCCTTGATCTCCTCGAGAGGGGAGTCTTGATAGGCCAGAATCAAAATAGTGAGCATCAGAGGCGTTGTCGCCAGTTCCTGCAGGACAGGATCATGGTCAAAGACGCTGCGCAAAGATGCTATGCGCTCGCCGATTTGCGCCAAGGAGGCAGTGATTTGCTCGGTGGTCAGCGGCGCAATCGTGACGGCACGCGACAGTTCCAACCGGTTCGCTTGCGATCTATAGTCGTTCAGGCGACAACACACGACGAGCGGAACAAGACTATGCGTCTGGTGATAGGCGTTGATCGCTTGTATGCAGGCAGGACGAGAACTCGCATCGACTTCGTCTAATCCGTCGAGCAAAGGGAGGATCTGGTTGGTACTGATCCAATCAGAACCAATGCTTCTGGGGACGTAGTATTTTGTCTCCAGCTCTTCTAGCAGCCAGAGCGCGAGAGATTGCCGCTTGCGGGGAACCCAGGATGCAAGGTTGAAGATGACTGGAATGGGGTGAGCTGGCTCTTGCTCCGCACGAGAGAGCAGCTCACGACATAATTCGAGCAATAACGTCGTCTTGCCTGCTCCTGGCTCTCCGAGAATGAGTAATTCGCCCCCAGCCTCGTCGTAGATTTCTGTAATCCGTGTACCAGCAGGCAATGGGGTGCTTGCCTGCTCCGACTCCTGGATGATTAATCGCCAGGGGTTGGCGACGGCATCGGGCTGCTCTTGGAATCCAAGGGTGATCAGAGCCTCGCGATACAGCGACTGTTCTAAGACGCCTGTAATCCAGAACGAGCGGACCCTTTGCAGCAACCGGAGACGGTTCTGGTACAGGAACGCGGATGCAGGTGGCTGCTCAGGCGCAACAATAGCCTCCGCTTCGATTGGGGGCTGCCCTTCCTGCGAGGGAAGAGCAACAACATCAGCTGCAGAAGCCAGGGCAAGCTCTGGATCTGGCGCGTCTTTTTTTATGAGATCCGCAAGCCAGACCTCATCAATAGGGACATTGGTAGCTTGCCAGAACTGTTCTATCTCTTCGGCGGAGGTGAAGGCCCCTTCCACAAACAGCAAAGCAATGAGGCTTTTCAGATTCCGCATGTTGGGTTTGTTGAAGTCGTTCTCCCAATAGTTCACACTCGCAACGGAGACGTTGAGGCGCTTGGCCACATCGCTCTGTTTTAATTGCTTGACACGGCCACGTAACGTCTTCAGTTGTTTGCCAAAACTGCCCTCCATTGCACAATTTCTCCTGTTCTTTGCACAAAATTAAGAAACATAAACCTGGATCTCATGAATTTCCCTTCAAACATAAAGGCATATTAATGTACCAGGCTCATTTTTATGGCATAGTTAGAGCACAGACAGAACAGCAGCACGGTAGGAAATAGAAACATCGTTTGCTTGCTAATATGCTCTGCCAGCTTTTCCCTTTCACACAGGGAAAAGCCATCTTTAATAGTAACATACTTCGCGTGATATGAGAATGAGTAATCTTTGATTGATCTGGCACATAGTAGGGAACATGACTGGTGATATTTTTCTTTGCTGACGTCCATGGTGCTCTCGCTGCTAAGTAGAGGCCTGGGCTGGGAGGTGCTTGAGTGTCTAGTGATCAACTAAGCGACAACACCTTGATACAGGCCCTTGCCAGCGGGCAAGGATGGGCTATGGCGATCCTCTACCAGCGCTATAGCTCTCTCCTGTATGCTTTCGCCTATCGTATCGTTGCCGATCACCAGATGGCCGAAGATCTTCTGCAGGAATCTTTCCTGGCGGTGTGGCAACGTGCTTCCTCTTACTCTCCCCAATTGGGAGCAGTCTATACCTGGCTTGCAGCGATCACTCATCACCGGGCCATTGATTACGTACGCAGCAGACGCAGTTATGTAGTCTTTACGTTAGGTGAAGTGAAAACGACCAGCAATGCTCCGCCAGCAGAGCAGCGCCAGGTAATTGAACTGGCCTATTTTCAAGGGTAAATCAATAGAGAAGAGGAATCGGCCATGTGTATGCTTCAGATGCATGTGCAGTGCTCAGACAGGTTCTTTGAAGTCTCACCAGATGAAGTAGAGAATGCTGAACTCATGGTAGAAGATGGAGTGAGCTGTGTCCTGCTTGACCTTTTTGGTGAGGTGGCGGTGGATGACGTGGCTATTCGTTTTACTTCTAGCCCGCCAGTGGGTCTCCACCATTGTTCTATCCACATACGTGCCCAGTGTTCTTGCCACAGCTTCGTGTTGCTTCCACACACAGAGGAGCACATGAAACGTGCAGTAGAAAAAAGCATGTGTGCTCTTCTGAGGGAACTTTTTGGATCGGTGCATGTAGAGAGTGTCACGTTCAGCCCTTCTCCATGGGATCACGGGATTGATCCCGCTCTCTCCTATAGCGCATGAAGATGTTGTATGCCTACGGGAAGTCGGTTACCCCTATCCGAACTTGGAAACGACCGCAAAGGTCGAGAGCTTCTGCCAAAGGGGAATTACGAGTTGTAGAGAGGAGTATCAGGATGCTACACAGCGTTGTTCGCGACGAGGTAAGGAGGTCCACCATGGCCGTCCTGGTTGAAATTGTGTGTTCCGTTGCTCAGGAAGAGCCCGCGCAGGCGGCCGGAGAAGCATTTTGCAAGGAAACAGGCGGTCTGCTCATCGGTCGTCGCGTCATCGAGGTGACCCACCAGGTCCTGCTCCTGGTCTGGCTCCCGCCGACGACAAGCGTGAGCAAAGATGTGACGGCCCTTAGTCAGGCACGCCAACAGCATGTCATCGAGTCGTTTCGGTCTGTGACCTATGACCTGGTGCAAATCTCCTTCGATCCCGCGGTGAACCTGCGAGAGCAGATGCGGAATTTCCCTTTACGCCCTGACGAGTCGTGGTTCCTTGCCATCCACGATCCAGACCAGGCCTACGTCTGCATGAGTAGACCCCTCATGTTAGCAAAGCAAGCAGCGTGGCTTCTTGCACACGAAGTAACGTGGGCGTATGTATGATTTCACGCGCTCCCAATTGATCGCGAACCATGATCCCTTTCATTTGCAGAAAACCGAGCGCGAAAGCCTCTGTCTTTTCAAGCCCGGGGAGACGTCAGTTCAGTGCTTCTTTGGTCTATGCTACCACCTCTTCTTTAAAATCGATTGCTTTGGATCAGCAAATTAGCACAGGGCTTGTGAATTATTGCTGAGTAAAGAGGCATCTCAAAAGAGATAAGATACCGGTATCAATCCAAGTGGTACAGCCCCATTAAACGGTGAACGTACTCAAAAGGATTGTGCGAGGACGTCCTCGCGGTCGTTTGGGCAGATTGGGATCAGGCAACGGCCTTGTGCGAGGGGGTATTGCCCCTCTTGGTGGTGGATAATTCAATCTTCTCTTCTAATCGCTTGACAATCCCTCTTGACCTTGTTTATCCTTCCTTTTATTAATCTTCCCATTCTCATTTCCCTGGCATGGCTTTGGTACCTATATTGGTTCCATCATTGCCTTCCCCACTCGAAAGCAGTGGCGTTGCACACCGCAGTCCACCGACTTCTCAAGCCACGCTCCCCACGCGATTGTCCCATCTGTCGCCTCTCCTGCTCCGGTGTGAGACCTGCCCCTGCGCCAGTACGTCCCTGGTGTGAGGTGAAAAGCCGCCGGGGAGCACCCAAGCGGATACACACCGAGGGCTTCGCCTGTCCGAACCAAAAGTGCCCATACTCCGGGATCACAGATGCTCACATCCACGCTCTGGTCGGTGACGGCAAACATGGCCGCACTGAACAGATCCAGACCTTTCGCTGCCAGTCATGTCACACGACTTTCAGTGCTCGACGCGACACTCCCTTGTACCATTTGAAAACCCCCTCTCACCAGATCGCCATGGTGCTCTCTGCCCTCGCCGAAGGGCTGGACCCTTCCGCTGCCGAACGTGTCTTCGGCTACCGACAAGTCACCATCACTACCTGGCTGACTCGCGCTGGTGAGCATGCTCAGACGTTGCACGAGCGCTTCTTTTGCGACCTAGAGCTGCCACACCTCCAGCTGGATGAACTGCGCACTAGACTGCGCAACACGACACAACTGCTGTGGCTCTGGCTGGCCATCGACCCCTGCACGAAGCTTATTCCAGTCCTCCATCTCGGTCCCCGCACGCAGAACATGGCACATACGGTTATCCACTCTTTGCGACAGTTCTTGGCCGCCTGGCTGCCTCCCGCTCTTCACCAGTGATGGCTTAAACTTGTACTTTTATGCCCTGACTGCCCATTTTGGACACTGGCTCGAGGTGGGTCGCCGAGGGCGTAAAGTGTGTCAATGGCAGGTGGCGGCGGGCCTGATCTACGGCCAGGTGAAGAAAAGCTACCAACGGCGCAAGCTGGTTCGGGTCATGCCTGTGATGCGTCTTGGAACAAGCGCTGCGCTCACCGCTGCCTTGCAGGGACTGGGTCTCACAGGACGGCTCAACACCGCTTACATTGAGCGGCTGAATCTCACCGTTCGTCATGGAGTGGCAGCTCTGGCAAGACGTACCTGGGCCACATCACAGCGGTCCCCACACCTCTTAGCCCATCTTGAGTGGTGGCGAGCGTATTACCATTTTGTGCGTCCTCACGAATCGCTGCGGGTAGCGCTCATGCAGCCTCGAGAACGAGGTGGTAAACTTCTAGCGCAACGCTACCGACAGCGTACACCAGCGATGGCAGCCGGCAGAACCACCCGACGATGGACGGCGCGCGAGGTGCTCTCTTACCCATTGCCGCCGGTTTCCGCTTGAGAACCGCCGAAGCCAGATGTAGTTGCAGTACCATGTCGCGGGGAGATTGGTGAATATGCCAGCAGAAGAACTTGGATGGAGCCTCGCTCTGGGAAGAGAAGGCCTGTCCGGACTGCCTAATGACAAAAAACCGGCCTAAAGTGGGTTTGTAGAGGGCTGGTCGATTTATCCACCATGTCCAATAGCAGTGTCACTATTCCCATTTCTTTGCAGTCCGCTGGACACATAAAATTGCAGTAAGAGGTCCTCTTCACGCTCAAATTTCTCAAGGAAAAGTTAGAGCTTTCCGTCAGATTGGACGCATATACGTGCAGGAAATTGAAATTGGACGCATAAGCTTGCAGTAAATTTTAGACGAGTCCAATGTAAAAATGTCGTTCTCTTCTCGGTTTTTAAGAACGGATGTGCCAAGTAGCCAGCACAGCCGGTCTCGCACCCTGCATGCCTTGACGGGCAGACGACTGAGACGCATCGCCGTGAGGAGGTGATACGTCGTCACGCCTGGATTAGCCCATCGACCAGCGGCACGGTAAACCAGAAGATCGCGCCTTGACCAGGAGCACTCTCGACCCCCACCTGCCCTTGGTGCTGCTCAATGATGG
>WNFS01004876.1_pt1 | contig 10253 bp, 11 predicted proteins | sample 5400141 | NCBI WGS metagenome assembly WNFS01 (sample SAMN13153358, study PRJNA577476) | soil metagenome | isolation source: 60 cm saprolite under Madrone tree | place: USA:California | collected 2016-06-14
CCCTGAATCAAATTTGAGACACCCCGAATTTATCACCCCTATCTCTATCTTCCCCCGTCGCAGAGGGAAGAAGCTTCGGCACACAAGTCCTAACCGCAAAGAACCTCGCGCGGCAGAGCCGCGATCAAAGCAGCAAGCCTTACTTCACCGCAGAGACGCAAAGTTCACAGAGATCGGAGTATTTCTTGATCAAGAACTTTTTACTCGGCGTCCTCAGCGTCTCCGCGGTGAGTTCTCTTCTGGATCGACACGTCTTTAGTGATCAAAGAGCAACCGACGCCTATAGGCCGTAGAGCCTTCTTGGGTTATCCGACAGCATCTTCTCGACCATGCGCGGCGAGAGATCTTTTCTCTCTCTGAACTCGGCGACCATATCTTCCTGACGCGAAGGATCGCCGTGGGGATAGTCTGAGCCAATAATAAACGAGTCCTCACCAATTAGCTCCGCGACGCCGTTGATGTCCTCGTCGGCTTCGCAAGTGACGAAGACGCGGCCGGACTTGAAATATTCGACCGGGTCCTTGGCTTTTCTCCGCCGCCCGTTGTCCCTTCTCACTTGTCGAATAAGATAAGGCACCCAACCGCATCCCGCTTCCAAGAAGGCAAATCTGAGATTCGGAATGCTCTCCAAGGCGGCGGATGTCAGAATGCTGTGAAAGCCGATCGTGACCGGCAATATGGCGCTGTAAAAATTTGTCGAAGCATCGAAGATGTCGGTCATGGCCGGACAGCCCCAGCCGAGGTGAACGCAGATAGGTAAATTCAAGTCTGCGGCTTCCTGATAGAACGGGAACAAACTCTCGTCGCCCAAGAGTTTATCCCACGCCATGCCGTGCAGCATAACCGCGGCCGCGCCGATCTTCGCGGCCCGCTTCACCTCCTTTATGGAAGCATCGATGTCCCGGATCGGGACTAGCGCGGCAAAGCGGATTCTCCCTTTCGACGCAGCGCTGCATTCTCCCAAGAAACTGTTGTACGCCCGCAGCAGCGCTGCCTCCAGGCGCAAATCTTCGGCCGTGGTCGTCAAGAACAAACTGGGGAAAACAACCTGTGTGTCGATCTTTACCTTGTCCATGTCCCTGAGCCGCGCATCTATGTCGGTCATCTCCTGTGCGCCGATACTCTCTCGCTTCAACGAAGCGGCCTCCATCAGAGTGGGTGTGCGAAAAATGGTGCCGCCCTTGCCGACCAGCTTTGGATAGGTTTCGCCCTCTATCAGCCACACGGCGTTGTATTTTTCGAAAACAGTGTCGCCCTCGAATCGGACAGGCAGCGGCCGGCGGCTGTAGTATTCCTTGTCCAAGCGATCGAACATTGCTTGCGATTCTTCGACATGAGCATCGGCGTCAATGATCATATTCTACTCCCTCAGGATCACCGTCTCGCTAATTCCCGTATAGCTTCTTAACGAAGCCGCTGTCGTCGATCTCCTTCAGAATCGTCGGATCGATGAAGTCGCTCGGATTTAGATTTTTCATTTGTGGTCGGGTTTTGGCGAGTTGATCTATGATGGTTTGAATGCCTTCGCGGTCCGGGTAAGGAACTCTACGGATCAATCTCTGGGCCATCTCGTCGTAAGCCACTTGCACCAGAGAGAGATCGTCGAGCCGCGTATATTTTTTCAGGATGTTCAGCGCAACGTCTTTGTTCGTTTTGAAGACATAGATGCCCTCGAGATAGGCTTTCATGAATCGAATGACGACGTCCCGATTGGCCTTAATGTAACTCTTCCGCACCCCGAAGCCATGCATCGTGTAAGGCGCACCGAGCTGACTTAAGTCAGCAAGCACAACGGCGCCCGCCCGTCTGGCAACGGTGGCAAACGGTTCCGATAGAATCACCGCGTCCACGGCCTTGTTTTGCAGTGCCAGAACCTCTTCGGGCTCACCGCCTACCTGGATAAGGGCAACGTCTTTGTCGGGAACCAGGCCCCAGTGAGTGAGCGCATAGCGGATGGAAAAATCACTGGCGCCGCCCAGCCGGGAAATCCCGACCTTCTTTCCTTTCAAATTCTCAGGCTTTTTGAGCTCTGGGTTCGCAATGATCTTGAAAACGAACGTATTGAGCGTCGCTGTGAGCCCGGTGAAATCGGCGCCCATCACATTCGCGTTGATATTGGCCACGCCGCCACTGGTGATAAATTGAATCTCGCCCGCTAACGCCGCCTGAACGGCGCGTGAGCTCACCGGCACAAAAAGAACTTCGGCATCCAAGCCGTATTTACGCGGCAGGTCGAGTTCCTTCATGATGTAAACCGGATCAAATTGGATGCCTATGGACGTATAGGCGGCGCGAACTTTGGGCAGGCTTTGTGCCTGCGCTACACCGACGGATCCCACTACGATGAAGGCGAAACAAATCGCCAACCCCTTAAATCTCAACATGAGTCTCTCCCATTATCTGTTGTGTCATCGTTCGGTCATTGACGATACAGACCGTCTATATATCCCGAGCGGTCAAGCTCTTCGATGAAACGCGTTTCGAAAAAATCTTTTGCATCGGCATTTTTCGCCGCGGGCAGCCGCTTGGCCGTTTCCGCAAGAACCGTCTTGAACCCTTCCAGCGACGGATAGGGTTTAGTTTGCGTGAAACTTTTCAGCAGTTGATAGGCATCCTCTGACTCTTTCTCATCCCTTAATTGCAAGCCCTTCCGGATCGCCCGTTTCGCTACCGCCGGATTGTTCCTCATCATATGGGTCGCATCAACGACAGATTTGACGACCCTTCGAACGATGTCCGTATTCCTCGCGATAAACTTCTGCGTCGTGTTCAACCCTGTTTGTTGAAATGGCAGATCCATTTCCTGCATATTGACCAGGATACGCATGCCGGCGGCCTGTGGTCTTTCATGTCCCGGAGGCTGAAGAATTGCACCATCAATGCTCTTTCCCTGCATCAACGCCGCAGTGAGCACGGGCACATCGCCGACTTGCACCAAGGTAACATCTTTCTCAGGATCAAATCCCAGTTTCGCCAGGAGCAGGCGCGTCGTCCAGTCGGAGACGGTCCCAAAACGCGTAACGCCCAAACGCTTGCCGCGAAGATCAGCCGTCGTTCGGATTTCGGGCTTAACCACCAGCCGGTAAAGCGGTCGGCTTAGAAAGCTTGTGACCATCACAACGTCGGCACCCTGCACGCGCGCAGGGGCGAGCAACGCCGCGGAGTAAACACACATCTGGATTTCTCCCGCGAGCATCGCTGTCTGTCCCAACGTGGTTTGGAGATAAAGAATCTCGGCATCGATGCCGTTCTTCTCAAACAGTTTCCCCTCTGCCGTCACCCACAACATAGCGTTACTGATCGTCGCGCCCGAGTAGCCGATGCGAATTTTATCGGCGGCGAACGTCGGGTTTCCAAACAGCGTGATCCAAAGAACTATTACGATGAGGGCCTTCACCCTTCCTTCTCCCAAGAGGCGAGAGTGAAACAGAGCTGAAAGTATCTTACCGCGCGACATGAAAGGCATACTTTGAACCGCTTGAACGATTTGAACGGATCAAGCCGCGCCGAGGACAGAACCCACTACGCCGTCATTCACCAGTCTACAATTGAATGGCCTTGGTGACCGACCGCGTCGAACCACCTTCCGGCGTGCTTTGGCCCCAGACGTGGATATATTGCGACTGCGAACCGTCACCGCCTGCCACAACGACGATAATGTCTTCCGGCGTATCCGTAACCGGAATCACACTGTCGCGGGTCAGATTCCAGTCCGGCCGGCGCTTCACCTTCTGGTTAAACGTCTCTTCCGGCACCTCACTCATGCGATGGCCCGCCCGCTCCCAAACAAACTTCTTGACGTCGGCTTTGCTAAAACCGTCGCCGGCAATTATCCGCGCATGCTCAGGACAGATCACCATGATCGCTTCCGGTCCCGAAGGTCCATCCATGCGGCGGGCAAAATTGGTGAGGATGCCTTCACCCTTCGTGCTGTCGAGATCCGAGGCGCGCACCGAACTATCCGCGCTGATAGCCGTTACCGTACTCGTGCCGGCGGCGAAGCCGTGCTCCACATGAAACGGATCCCACGGGCTCGCTTCTTCGTTTTCCGCGATGCAGAGACTGTATTTGCCCGGCCAGCCCAGGGTCGCTTTGCATGTCGTGCCCGGATAGGAACCTCCAATGTTACGCTGGATGAGCCGGATGCAACGGCCGATAGTGGCGTTGGCGCGCCAACCTTCGCCGAGAACGTTTGAACCACCATTGATGTTGAGTTGTTTTCGAATCGGACCGTTCACGATCAGCATGATCGCTGGTCCGCCCGTGGTCGCTTGCAGCGCGTAGAGATTCAGCTTGGGGTCGGTCAAAGCCTCTGCCGCAGCTATAAGGACAGGCATATATTGCGGCAAGCAACCCGCCATCACCGCGTTGATAGCGATTTTTTCCACGGTGGCCGGCGCCCACCGAGGCGGTACGACGCCGATCACGTCTTGCGGATTGCGTTTCACCGCGGCAAGCATCTGGCCCACCCGCTCTTCTGTAGGAGGAATAATCGGCAACCCATCCGTCCAACCCTTCTCTTCGAAGAAGGCATTGACGGTCCAAAGGTCGTCGTCGACTTCTATTCGCTCAGATTGAAGTGTACTTGCATCCATTCTTTTCTCTCGGTTCAATCTCGAGGTTTCAGGTGTCGGGTGTCAGGTTTCAGTTCAACTTCAAAACTTTACTCCGAAGCCTGAAACCCGAAACCTGACACCTGTTCTTGCATCTAGTCTTTCCGCGGCTCGACCAAAAGCTCCACCAGCTTATCGAAGGCAGCATCCGCGCGTTTATTGACTTCTTCCACCTTCACAGTGCCGATGGGATGCTGAACGACCAACACTGGGTGATCGGGCGCGCCGAATGCCTCTTTCTCTGATTTGGCCAATGCGTCGAAAGCGTGGGTGATTAAAGTCACGGCAAACCTGCCGCGCTTTTGTAGTTCTATTGAGTCGTGGATACTCCACGACGTGCAGGAGCCTCAATCGCCAAGGCCGCTGAGGATAAAATCGGCCTGCGCTGCGAGTTCGTCTAGATATTCCTTGGGCGCGCCCTGCTGTGCGCTAATCTTGCGCCGCGTGACAACCTTTGCGACATCCAATCTCTCTCTCAGCAGTTGCGCGAAGCGTTCCTCAAGCTTGTCCGCGTTCGGTTTGCTGTTATCCAGCAGTCCAACGACTTTGCCATTCAGATCTACAAATCGCGGCAGCGCGGCTACCCGGGCTGCGGAAGTTTGCGCTTTTCCTTCGGGACTCAGAACAATCATTAGTATCCCTCCTCTAACAATCTCGAAAATACCGTCCGCCCTTTGACAGGCTCAGGGCGAACGGATCACGAGAGTTCCCAGAATTGCTCCGGGATCGGCTCGCCGTCGACGTGAGCGTATCCGACCTCGTCTTCCTCTCTCGTTCGCCCTTGAGCATCGACGCGTTTCACTTGCGGCCGGTTGGCTTTGTAAGCGGTGAAACGGAGCAAGGCCAACGGTTTATTGCCGCTGCTCTGGAACCAGTAATACCAGTTCTCCGGAAGCATTATACCTTCACCCTTTTGAAGAACTTTGGTATTCCCGGCCTTATCATAAAAAGTTGCCTCGCCATCCAAGACCACGAACGCGTGATCCTCTCCCGGATGGGTATGAAGCGTGTTTTTTCGTCCGGGGGCGTAATAGTTAAGCCCGACCGAGGCGAAGTCAGTTCGCGCCAGCGGCGTATGGCTTCTCCCTCCGGTCAGGCAAGGTGTCTTTATCTTAAAAGTTGTGGCATCCACACAAGTCTCCTTTCGTCCGGGCAGTTGCTGGAACGACATCTAAATCAGAACGACGATCCTGTCAACGTGGCGATCTGGATGTTGACAGACAATGCTGGTCTATATAATTAGCACGTCGAAGTTCTCAAGCCGAACGAGCATCTAGGGAAGCGAAGTACCAATATGAAGATCGTGAGGAATACATGACAACAGTTGAACGTACGCACCGCGGCGTTTTTTGTCTACTTATTTTTTTCAGTCTTGTGCCTTCGCTAACGATCGCCCAGACCCGGGAGCAAACCTTTCAAGCAATTTCTAAATTACGCGGTCTTGAAAGAGATACCCAACTCCGTGAATGGGCGCGAAAAGAAGGAAACCTCATCTGGTATTCAAGCACCACAGCAGACGATTCTCTGGTTCTGAGCCAAAAGTTTCAGGAGATGTACCCGTTCGTCAAGGTACAGCATCTGCGCGGGCCGAGCGAGAAGATGATCGAGAGAATCCTTTTGGAATCGAGAGCAGGTAGCTTTAGGGCGGATGTCGTCGCCCTGCCAGAAATCGAGTTGGAGATTCTCGTCCAGAGAAAGCTGCTTTTGAAACATGCTGGATTGGAGCAACAGGTGTTTCCAGCAAATGTTAAAGACCCCGGGGGATATTGGACCGGGATCTATCTCACTGCGTGGGCTACCGCGTACAACACGAAACTGGTTTCCGCTCAGGCTGCTCCCAAGGGATACGCGGATCTGCTTAACCCCAGGTGGAAGAGCTTGATCGGTATGGATGTTGAACCCTACTCCTGGTTTGTCACCTCCCATCGCTATCTCGAGAGCCGTCAGGGAGCGGCTACGACGACGGATTATTTTAAGAAGCTGGCAGCACAGGATATTCAATGGCGCAAGGGCCATTCTCTGATCGCTCAGCTCGTTGCCGCCGGCGAGTTTCCGTTAGCGGCCGAGATGCAGGTGCATGCCGTGGAGAGGCTCAAGGCCCAAGGGGCACCGGTCGGGTGGGTAGCGCTGGATGGAGTGATACCTTTTAATAAGGTAGGCGTCGGTATTGCCGCCGCGGGAAGCAACCCCCACGCATCGGTGTTATTTTATGATTTTATTTTATCACGCGCAGGTATGGAGATAATCAGAGAGCGACGCAGGATTCCGACCCGACCGGATGTTACCGTCCCTTATCTAAAGCCTTACAAGCTTCTTCCTTTTGATTCGCAAGCAGTGGAGAGCTTTGACCGCTACGTTGCCAAGTTTCAGGATATTTTCAAACCGCGGTCGTGAATATCTCTTATCTGTTGACGCTCAACCGTGACTTCGACTACCGTGGACGCCGAGACTGTTCGGGCGAGAACGATCAGGACACACCCGGCCAACGGAAAGGGAGGTTGAAAAAATGATCTACCCACGGTCAACCATTCGGCATCCACGAGAGCGGATTACAAAAATCATTTCCGGTTTGCTACTAATTTTCACGGCCTACAACTCTAACGTCGATGCACAGACCCCGTTCTTTCAGGGAAAGACCATAAGATTCGTGGTGGGATATCCCGCGGGGAGCACGCATGATTTGTGGGCAAGACTTGTGGGTCCCTACTTGACCAAGATTATCCCCGGCAATCCGAATACCATCGTTCAGAACATGCCCGGTGCGGGCTCGGCTGTAGCGGCCAACTATGTCTACGGCATTGCCAAGCCAGACGGCCTGAGCATCGCGGTTGTTAACTCCGCTCTCTATTTCGATCAGTTACTGGGACGGAAGGAAGTACAATTCGATTGGTCCAAGTTCGCGTGGATCGGCAGCACCACGCGGGCGGATTCTTTGCTCTACATGTGGGCCGCTACTCCGTATAAAACCATCCAAGATGTGCGTAACGCGAGCACGCCGCCGAAGTGCGGCAGCACAGGCACGGGCAACACCGGATATTACTTGCCCAAGCTGCTTGAAGAAACCATCGGCGCGAAGTTCACCATCGTCGCCGGTTATCAAGGCGGCGCTGAAATAGAGTTGGCCGTTGAACGAGGAGAAGTCCAATGCCGCGCCATCAGCATCCCGGTTTATTTCGGCCGTGAGCCGTTTCACACCTGGCAAAAGAAAGGGCTGGCGCGGATCCTGATTCAAACGGGTAAGAATAAAGAGGCGCGACTGCATGACGTGCCTACACTGTATGAGCTGATGGATCAATATAAGACATCGCCACAGCTCCGCCGGCTTACGGATGTCATGCTCAGCTCCGGCAGTTTCGGTCTGTGGCCGGCGATGACGTCACCCGGCACCCCCGAAGAGCAGGTGAAAACTCTGCGCGGGGCGTTTGCCAAAGCATTGAGCAACCCCGAACTCCTCGCTGAAGCGAAGACAAAATCCATGGAAGTCGACCTGATCAGCGGAGAAGAGCTAACGACTTTGGCGAAGGAAGTCGTCGTGCAGCCACCCGAAATAGTTACTCAGATAAGAAAGCTGATGGGGGAATAGCGGATAGACAATCTCTGGGCGAACGGGTCCGGCGCAAACTAGAGACATTTATATAAGGATTGATCCCAGGATCGTCACCCCCGAGTGTTTTTATCGGGGGTCCAGGATTTCTTTTGGATTCCCGATACAAGCCTTCGGGAATGACAGACTTCTTAAAGGCCTAGACTTACGCAACAAACGGCGGGAAATCGACCCAAAGTGATCGCACTCGCCGCCGACGGAAAAGCGTCGGCGGCGACTATAAGAATCTAACTTCGCAGGAATCGGCCGTTGGAAAAATCCAGCGGTTGATCGGGCTAGGATTTGGTCTTGCCCGGCTCGGTCTTATTGCCGTCTTCCTTCCACTTCATGATCGGGCAATAGGTCGTGCTAGTGAAACCGGCGGTCTCGGCGATCTTGGCGCCCTGGGAACTTCGGGGTCCCCGATTACAGGCAAATACTAGCACCGTGTCCTTCGGAATCCCCTTCAACCCTTCATCGAGTTCCTCTAGAGGAATATTCACAGCGCCGGGAATCGTCTCCTTGGCAAACTGCTCTCGGGTATTCACGTCGATGAGCATGAATTTAGTGCCCGAGTCCATCATCTTCTTAAGCTCCTCCGGGGACTTTTCTTTGGCCCCGACGGCTATCTTATTCTGATCGATAGGGAACCTGGGCTGTTGGGCAAAGGATGAGACTCCCCAAATCAATGCGAGAGAAAACGCGAACGCTGCTAAACCAAATCTCATAGGACCTCCTGTGTTTAGAAAAAATTTGCTGAGCCGCACTTCTGAGGAATAGGCTGAGATTATATTACCTATCTCATGACTTGCAAACCATTTTGGCGAGCTTCTGGTCCTTGCACGGAGGGACGCGTTTAATTCATGGACGCCTCGGTAACCTTCGCGCAGATTTGACTTGGTTGTTCCATCTGCGATAACTGTGAGCGCGGGAAAATATTCGAAATCACGGAGGGCACCGATGGAGTATCGTCAATTTGGAACCACGGAGTTCAAAGTTTCGCCGATGGGTCTCGGCTGCATGAGCATGTCCGGCACCTATGGACCGGCCGATGATACGGAGTCCATCGCCACCTTGCACCGCGCTTTTGATCTAGGGATCAATTTCCTGGACACGTCGGCCAGTTATGGCAGCGGCCATAACCACGAACTGATCGCCAGGGCCCTTAAGGGAAGGCGGGAGCGGATCGTCATTCATTCCAAATCCGGCAGTCCACGAAGCCCGGATGCCAGCGGCAATCGCAGCGGTAGCACTCCCGAATATCTAACGCAAAATTGCGAACAAAGCGTCAAACGGCTCAATATCGATTGTCTCGATATATTCTGCATGTCGCGGGTCGATCCTAAAGTGCCTGTGGAGGAATCTGTCGGCGCCATGGCCCGCCTCGTGGAACAAGGTAAGACCCGCTACATCGGTTTATCGGAAGCCAGCGCACACTCCATCCGCCGGGCGCGCAAGGTGCATCCCATCGTCTCCTTGCAGATGGAATACTCGCTTTGGTCTCGCGATCCCGAGGCTGGCAATATCCAAGCGTGCCGCGAATTCGGCTTGGGCTTCATGGCCTACTCGCCCCTGGGACGAGGTTTCTTTGCCGGCGCGGTGCACAACGTCAAAGATTTCGCCGACGGCGATGGGCGTAGGAACCATCCGCGTTTTCAGGAGGGGAATCTCGAGCATAACTTGAAGTTGCTCGCTGCCTTCGAAGAGATAGCGAAAGAAAAATCGGCGACGCCGGCGCAACTGGCGCTTGCCTGGCTAATGGCCCAGGGTAAGGACATCATCCCGATCCCGAGCAACAAAAGTCGTCGTCACCTGGAAGAAAACTTGAAGGCCGTCGAAATCAAACTAACTCAAGAAGATGTCGCGCGACTGAATGCACTCTTTGCGCCCGGCGCGGCCGCCGGTCCGCGCACTCGGGATATGGACCGGGTGAATGTTTAGAGACGCGGTTCAACCGCAGAGATCGATTCGACGAAAGAATTTCTCGCCACGAAGATCGCGAAAGTCACGAAGGATTCCAATACAAATTAGTGATTTTAAACTTCGTGCTCTTCGTG
>WNFS01011477.1_pt1 | contig 10250 bp, 10 predicted proteins | sample 5400141 | NCBI WGS metagenome assembly WNFS01 (sample SAMN13153358, study PRJNA577476) | soil metagenome | isolation source: 60 cm saprolite under Madrone tree | place: USA:California | collected 2016-06-14
AGCGTAGTCACCACAGGTACACCGGAAATCACCCGGCATTCCCCGCGCAATGGTTTTACGGCTTATACCGCGCTCTCCCCGGCGACGAATTCGTCTTGCCACCGTCATCCGCGGATTAAGGTTTTGTCTAAAGCCCGGTCGGGCCGACTAGCCTCCGCGAATTTAGCACCAGCAACGGGTGCCAGAACGACACGGTTTTGCCGTCCGCTCAAGCGCCGATCATCCTGCACGCCGCACACCGCTCACGAGGTTCATCTCGCCCTGCGATTGCCGTTGCGCGCCTGACGCCCTTGCGTCCACCGCATCCCGCCCCGCGCTCGTGACGACGCGCGATCGCCCCTCTGGTGGGACAGGACGCCTTGGATATGCATCTGATTTGGGTAGAACGAAAACGAAAATATTTTTGATTCTGGGTCTTGACAAGGTTTCTGAAAATCAGAAGTGATTTGCCCGCCGGGCAAAATCAGATTGATACGGCTCAACAAATCACAACGTGTGCGCCAACGCTGGTGGACTCCCTCTCGCCTTGTGGGGGGGTCGAGGTGTGATGTTGAGGTGAGACGCTTGTTGTCCGTCTTCTCCTGCGCGCGTAGCCCTGCCAACACGACGTAACCACGACGGTTGCAAACGCGCAGCCGCGCCTCCTCCTGTTATCGTTGTCAGCCATGTTCGGCTTGCTTTCGACTTGAAGAAATTGAAATATGTTGAGCGTAACCTTGAAATTTTATGGAGATGATTGTGTCGATTCGCGATCTCCGCACCTTTTTGGCCATCGCGGAAAGCGGCTCTTTCGCCGCGGCATCCCGTTCGGTCAGACGCACGCAATCTGCCGTGACCGTGCAAATGAAGGCGCTGGAAGATGAGTTCGGCCTCGTACTGTTCGATCGGGCACGCCGCCCGCCAGTTTTGTCGCCAGGCGGTCGGGCCTTCCTGCCGCGAGCGATTGAGGCGGTTGAAGCGTATGATCGGCTGTATCAAGTCGGCAGCAACGCCTTGGTCGAGGGTCATCTCAGGCTTGGGGTCGTGCCAAGTGTCATAACGGGAGTGATGCCGAAGGCCCTGGTTTCTCTTCGCGCACGTTATCCTGCCGTGCATGTCGAACTCTCGATGGGCCTTTCCAAAGAACTGGTCGGGCGGGTCGAGCGGGGCTTGCTCGACGCCGCGGTCATTAGCGACTTCAAGAAATCGCAGAGCGGCCTGTTGTGGTTTCCTTTCGCCGAAGAACCCCTGGTGCTGATCGCTCCGATCGATGCGCCAGGCCGAAGAGCTGAAGAGTTGATTGCCTCCTATCCCTTCATCCGCTACTCGCGCCAGACGTGGGTTGGGGAGTCGATCGAGGCTTTCCTCAAGCGGCGACGCCTCAAGGTCCAAGAAACGATGACGCTCGATACCCTGGAAGCGATCACAACCATGGTGCACAGTGGTCTTGGGGTCTCCATCGTGCCGTTAAGAGCTGGCGACGATCCGATGTCTCTTCAGGTGCGAATGGTGCCGTTTTCCGGAATTTCGGCGCGGCGCGTGGTCGGAATTGTCCAGGCGCCGAGCCACCCCAAGGCAGCTTTGGTTGGCATGCTCCTCCACGCGCTTAAAGCGTTGAGTCGCGTGACTTCACAAACATCGGCACATGCTTTGTCGAAGGCGCAAGTTGAAAAATAATGAAGTAATATTTTGTATTTATCAATTTTTATTAAAGCATTTTCCTTGCTACGGTTCGAGGTTCGCGTCCCGCAGAGGCCGCACACGGGAGGTCAATTCAGGTGCGTCAAACTTCTCTTTCCGTATCGATCTGGCGGGGCGGGCAGACCGGCACGTTTGAAAATTATTCCGTTCCGTGCCGCGATAACCAAACGGTGCTCGACGTCGTTACCTACGTTCAGCGTCATATTGATCCAACCTTGTCCTACCGGTTTGCGTGCCGCGTTGGCATGTGCGGATCATGCGCAATGACCGTGAATGGGCGTCCGCGCTGGACCTGTCGTACCCATGTTTCCAGGGTTAACCACGGCGGAACGCTTGAAATTGCTCCGCTGTCGAACCTGCCGGTGATCAAGGATCTCGCGACGGACATGAAGCCGTTTTTTGAGAAATGGCAGGCGGCCGAAGGGGTCTTCGAACCATCGAAAACCCGTGACGACGCGGTCGAGCCGGTCCGGCCGGACGAACCAGAGCGCATTGCCGCCGACGCCGGCATCGAGTGCATCAATTGTGGCGTCTGCTACGCCGCCTGCGATACGGTACGGTGGAACGACGATTATCTAGGGCCTGCCGCGCTCAATCGTGCCTGGACTCTGGTCAATGATCGCCGTGACGCGGGTCAGGTTCCAAGGCTGCAGGCGGCGGCTGCCGGCGGTGGCTGTCACGCCTGCCATTCTCACCAAACCTGCACGGAATTCTGCCCCCAATCGCTCAATCCCACCGCAGCCATCGCGTCGCTGAAGAAACTGAGCATGATGACATATCTTCGCGGGAAACTCCCATCATGAATATCCGCCTCTACATCTGGCAGCGCGGCACTGCGGCGCTGCTCGCACCGATGGTGCTGGTCCATCTTGCGGTCATCTTCTACGCAACGCGGCAGGGCCTGTCGGCCGCCGAGATTCTCGGCCGCACGAGGGGCAGTTTGGCTTGGTGCAGCTTTTACGGAGCGTTTGTTGTTGCAGCCGCAATCCATGCCGCAATCGGCATCGGTAATATTCTCTCCGAATGGACGCCGATGGGAGACAAAACCGCAAGAGGCCTTTCATTGTTGTTTGGCTTGTTCCTTTTTGTCGTCGGCATGCGCGCCGTTTTTGCCGTGGTATCAGGATGAGCGGCAAACGCCCCCGATCTTATCGGCGTAATGCCTTGTGGGTAGCCGCCATGGTCCATCGCATCTCCGGTATCGGACTTGCGGTCTTCCTGCCGTTTCATTTCCTTGTCCTCGGGCTATCTCTGCAAGGAGCCGGAAAGCTCGACGGCTTCCTCCGCTGGGCTGACCTGCCGCCCGTCAAGCTCGCGGAGGGCGGTCTCATCTTCCTCCTGGCCGTTCACTTTCTCGGAGGTCTTCGCGTCCTCTTCGTAAAAAACTTCGATTCACGCGGTAATCAATTAAGGCTCGCAACGGCAGCTGGGAGCTTCGCTGCCGTCGTTGCTTTCGCGTTCCTTGTGCGGGCGTTTTGAGGGCCACGACGATGATCGAGCGAGTTCAAACCGACGTCTTGATCCTGGGTTCGGGCGGCGCCGGCCTGTTTGCGGCCTTGCATGCCGTAGCTCGCGATCCTGCACTGGATGTTACGATCGCAACCAAGGGTCTTATCGGGAAATGCGGCTGCACACGGATGGTGCAAGGTGGCTACAACGTTTCGCTCCATGTCGGGGACTCGATTGAGCGTCACTTCATGGACACCATCGAGGGCGGCAAATGGCTGCCGAACCAGGAATTGGCATGGACGCTGGTGTCGACGGCACCGGAGCGCGTACGTGAACTGGAAAACGAGATTGGTTGCTTCTTCGACCGCAACCCCGACGGATCGCTGCATGGCAAGGCGTTTGCCGGACAAACGTTTGATCGAACCGTTCACAAGGGCGATCTGACCGGTATCGAAATTATCAACCGGCTCATGGAGCAGGTCTGGAAACGAACAGCCATCCGAAAGCACGAAGAGCACCGCGCGGTGGCGCTGATTCCGGCGAAGGATGGCAGCGCACTATCCGGAGTCCTGATGATCGACATCCGGACCGGGACGCTGCGATTCTTTCAGGCAAGAGCCATCTTGATGGCCACGGGCGGTGGCCCGACCATGTACCGCTACCACACGCCATCCGGGGACAAAAGCATGGATGGATTGGCCATGGCGCTCCGGGCCGGACTTCCTCTGCGCGATATGGAGATGGTTCAATTTCACCCTACGGGGCTGCTTGCCGGACCGGATACCCGGATGACAGGCACGGTACTGGAGGAAGGCCTGCGGGGCGCCGGCGGACACCTGCTGGACGGTGAGATGCGACGATTTATGGCAGACTATGATGAGAAGCTCGAGCGCGCCACCCGTGACGTCGTGAGCCGCTCAATTTATGCGGAGATGAAGGCAGGACGCACGTCGCCGAACGGTGGCGTCTATATCCAAATGAGTCATCTGGGGCCGTCCAAAGTCGCAAAGCAGTTCAAAGGCATGGTCGACCGATGCCGGGATTGTGGCTTCGATCTGGCCGGTGGCCTTGTCGAAGTCGTGCCGACCGCGCACTACCTTATGGGGGGCATGGTCTGCCGCGCCGACACATCAACGGAAGTGCCTGGGCTCTTTGTTGCCGGCGAGGACGCCAGCGGCATGCATGGCGCGAACCGCTTGGGGGGCAATGGGGTCGCGAATTCCACGGTTTTCGGTGGCATCGCCGGTGACGTCATGTCCGACTGGATTGCCAAAAATAGCCAGCGGCGTGAGCCGGACGAGGAAATTCTGGCGTCGGAGACGGTACGATGCACCCATCCGTTCACGCGCAAGCCGGGAGACGTCAATCGTCTTCGCGAGCGTTTGATGGACCTGATGTGGGACCAAGTAGGCGTCGTCCGCGACGCCGCCGGAATCGCCCGCGGCCTGGCGGGATTGAACGACCTTGAAGCCGAACTCCTCGAAACCGGGGTGGCGGACGGAAGCCGGGCCTTTAATCTAACGTGGCAGGATTGGATGAACGTTCGTTCTCTCATCGAGACCAGCCGCGCGATTGCGCTCGCGGCGCAGCAACGCGAGAATTCGCGCGGAGCACACTTCCGCTCCGACTTTCCAGAGCCCGGCGATCTTGAGAGCTCCACGTTTACCGTGGTTCGGCAAACGGCGGGAAGGCTTACGGTCAGCGATGAGCCGGTTCTGTTCACGCATGTGAGGCCAGGCGAATCACTCCTCGATGGAAAGGCCGCAGCCGAATGACGTCCACCACGATCGCATCTCCGCGACCCGCATCCGCGACCGCGCAAGTGATTCCGTTATCCATCATTCAGGAGACGGCACAAACGTTGATGGCCAAGGCTGCCATCGAGATTCCGGACGATTATCTGGGCGGACTCCGCCGCTGTGCGGATACCGAGCGGGGCGATCTGTCTTCTTTCGTCATTCAGGCAATGCTCGAAAACTATGAAGCTGCAAAGGAAGATCGTCGCGCCATGTGTGGCGATACCGGCGTTCCGCGCTGGTACGTGAAATACGGCAACGAGGCGCGACCGGAGGGCGGTCCCGTCGGCGTGGAGGCCGCCCTGCGCCGCGCAACGGCGTGCGCAACCCGCTCCGTACCGCTGCGTCCGAACCGAGTCCATCCGCTCTGGCGCACGGATCACGACAACAATGTCGGCATCAACGCGCCGGAAATTGAATACGCCTTCCACCCCGATGCGGACTGGATCGATTTGACGACGGTGCATAAAGGCGGTCTGTTTGGATCCGATTACCGGATGCTGTTTCCCGGCGACGGCCTCCCGGGCATTAAGCGGTTCTTTCTCGATACTCTCATTGGGTTCGGGAAACGAGGTCTCGCCTGCCAGCCAGCGATTGTCGGCGTGGGTCTCGGCGGCTCGAAGGACGCCTGTATGGTGCTCGGCAAGCAGGCATCTTGTCTGCGCACGGTCGGGAGTCGCCACCCTGACCAGAAGATCGCCGAGTTGGAAAACGAACTGAGAGAACTCGGCAACTCGATAGGCATGGGGGCAATGGGTTTCATGGGCTCATCGATGGTGGTCGATTGCAACATCGAGGTTGGCTATTGCCACACTGGCGGCATGCCGATGAGTGTCCACATGTTCTGCCTATCGTCGCGCCGAGCCGTGGCCCGCATCCATGCTGACGGGCACGTCGAGTACCGCACCGATCCGGAATGGTTCACCGAGTACTCGCGGCGAGCCACCGTCGAGTGGGACGATGCCATGCCGGCGGCAACGGAGTGACCACCTTGTCCAAGCTGAAGACCGTTGAACTCAAACTGCCCGCCACTACCGAGGATCTTCGAAAGTTGGAGATCGGCACCGTCGTTTACCTGACGGGCCGGCTCTTCACGTCGCGGGAAGGCGTGTACAAAAAAGCCATCGAGCAGGGCGCGGGAATGCCGGCTACCAATGTCGAACTCGGCACCGCCAACTTTCATTGCTCGCCGGCGGCGCGGATCGAGCCGGATGGCACTTTCAATGTCGGCGCGGTGACCGCGACGGCGTCGTTCCGGTTTGCCAAATGGCTGGACGAGTGGCTCAAACTGTCGGGCTGCAACATTATCATCGGCAAAGGCGGGATGACGTCGGAGGTATATCGCGACATCTTCGTGCCAAACAATGCCATCTACCTTACCACTGTCGGCTACGGCACGGGGGCATTGCTCGGCCGCGGCATACGCGGCGTGCCCGGTGTTTATTGGCGCGACGAACTGGGATTGGCGCAGGCGGTCTGGGTTCTCGATGTCGAGCGGTTCGGCCCGTTCCTCGTCGAAAGCGACCTTGACGGGGCATCGCTGTTCGAGCGCGAGAACGCCAAGATCGCGCCAGGGCTCGCACGTCTCTATGAGGGGACGCAGCCAGCAACATTGCGGCGATACGGAGAGACGGACGACAAGACGGAAGAAGTGATCTGAGCGTGCGCAAAGAACGCCCCTCTATTTCTTGAGGCGGCATGCCGACGCATTCGATAACGGAGCGCTTCATTATTCGTAATCATCGGCCGCTCAATTTCTTGCTTGAATTTGACGCGTGGTTGGCAGAAATGGCTGCAAACCGCGATCGCTGAGCGCGCGCGACTCCGCCGCACGATCGCCAACGTTTTTTCCGGGGCACTTTGCCGGCCAAGGCCGGGCAACGAACGAAACGACGAACATGAAGGGGCAGAATTCAGCAAACCAGGGCATGAATGTCCAAGAAGCTATTCGGTTCCAGACGTATTATCGGACCATGCTACGGACTTTCAGGTTGTCCCCCCTGTTCGCTCGCAGCTCACGCCTGTCGTTCGGATCATGATCTCCCCCGAGCTTGACCAACCGGACAAGGTAGCCGCATCCGTCCCCCGGGATGCAGGACTCATGCAGGTGGTTTTTGGGCCGACCGTGTCAGCGGTCGGCCCACTTTTTTTGTCCAGGCGGGAGGACCGCGTCGAAGCTTTGACTGGTTTTTGAAAGTAATGGCCGATTTCGACAATCCATCCGTCGAAAGGTGTAGATCATTTATGACGCCGGCCGTCGTTTAAGGTCTTCTCGCAATCCTAGAGTCGATGCTGCCGGTCGTTCGACGATCCGGTTGTGACGACCGTGGGAAGATGGGTGTCGAAGTCAATGCGCTCAGGCCATTTTTTCGTCGACGTGATACGGATAATCGACTTGTCGAGATTGCGTCCGCTTCGACCCAATGCATCAGGTTGAGAATTAGGGAAGCACGCGTCAGCCAGAAACAGGACCGCAAGTAGCGCGGTGCCAACGGATAGAAAGTAACGGCCAATTGGCATTGTAACGACCCGCTCTGGTTGAACTTCTACTCTCGACATTTGCATCACGGGCAACGCAAACCAATTGTCACAACGAATATTTGGCTAATGCGTTGGTATAGGCAGCGTTTGCCGGATCGCGCGGACGACGTTCGGCCCGGAATTGTTGCTCGCGGTCGCTGACAGCGCGAGATCGAAAGACGATGACAGGCCGGTTGCCCGCCCGGATCGCGCCATCACCCTGCGGCGATCCTTGATCCGAGACGAGGCCGGAAGTCTCACCTCCCGTGTACCCTGGTTCTTGGGTGCACGCCTCTGGCGCGAACTACGGTCGACGCCATTGCATCTGTCGGCGCGCGCGTCGACATGCTGTCGCCGTCAGGATGATAGAACGCGTAAAGGCCGGGTTCCTGAATCGCCTGTTGGCTTAATGCCGGCGCGGCCGTCAACGCGAACAACGTCGCGGTCGCGCCCAGAAGTTTGAGCTTGATCATGGTTTCTCCTCTAGCCGTACTATGCGGTGAATAGCGATGCGATAAATCCAACTCTTGAGAGCTACCTGCGGGAGACATGCAAAGGCGAACGTATCTCCTGCAAATTGACCGCGTCCTGGATCTAGCCGGCTGGCAAAACAGATGCTGTCAAGATCGCGCCGCGATTTGGACTTTCCTGTCACAGATCGAATGGCACTCGTAGTTAGCCAAAACAGTGCGGGGAACGCCGGGAAAATGGCTAACCGCGCGGCCGTTTTGATAACCAGCCTCGCGATCAATACCGCGGGTAATGAAGCACCGGCGATCGGTTTGCCATGAGGACTGGCCCTAACGCATCGACCATCGGTAGCTGCTCGGAGTGATGCCGACCTGCTCCCGGAACCGGCGCGTGCAATGGCTCTGATCCGAAAACCCGGAAGCGCGCGCGATTTCCGAAACAGGCATATCTGTCGTAGCCAAGAGCTCCTGCACACGCCGCACGCGACATCGCACCAGATACTCATGCGGGGGCACGCCTTGCGACTGTTTGAATGCACGGGCGAAGTGAGACATCGACAAGCCCGCCGTGCTGGCCAGCATCACAAGGCTGATATTTTTCTCCAGATGGGCCTCGACATATTCGCGCACGCGCCGGAGAGCTCGGGGCGGCAAGCCACCGCGACTCCGGGGATGCAATTGAGCTAGTGCGACGTCAGGAACTTTGCCTGCTGCATTTCCGAGCATCCCATACAAAGTTGCTTGCGACTCGTGTGGGGGACCGCCAGAGTTCACAGCTACAGGATCAGTCATGGTTTCCTCCTGGATGTTTCACTTCGCCTCGCGGGGCCTCGAGAGCTGAACGGACGCACCCGAGCAAATCTTGGTCATTGAATGGCTTGGCCAGGTAGCAAATCGCGCCGGCGTGCCGCGCGCGCGCCTGATCCCTGTCGTTGGGAAAGGAAGTCATCAGAATGGTCGGAGTCATGTTGCCCGATTCAACCAAACGGTCGAGCAGCTCAAGCCCCGTCATCCCGGGCATCCGCACGTCCGCAATCAAGCAGGACGAGCTGTGAAGGTAGTCGGATTTCAGAAAATCTTCCGCGCGCTCGAACGCCTTTGCGATGAAGCCCATTGATTTGACAAGGTCTATCGTGCCTTCGCGGGCGCACTCATCATCATCTACGACCGCGATCACTTGTTTCCTTGGCATTCTGGTCTCCGTACGCGATCCAACTAGCGCCGCGTGACGGGTCGAAGCCATTGCGCACAGGTGCAATTAGCGTCTGAATGCGTGAGCCGTTTATGTGCGCATGAGGGACCGCGATAAGTCTGCGGGACTAGGAAACTAGTGCTTTGGTTTAGAGCGCAGCCGGCACGCTCTCAGCCCGCGTTTCCCCGGATGGCGAGCTGGCTGCAGCGCAGCTCCTGCAATTCAGAAATAGCGGATGAGCCATCTCCAAAGCCGTGAATCGATCGCACCGTGTTGCCCAGCGCCTTGGATCGTGACGGCGCTTAACAGCGCCCGCGTTCACGGCGGTCACGCAGCGATGGAGTACCCATCGGCAGTATCAAATGCTGACGCTCTTGCGTGATCCCGTTTCATCGTCGGCGTCTCGGCCATTTCGCTGTTGGTCTCGCGATTTTAAGATCGGTGCGAAGGGTGTTCCAGCCGAAGTAAGATCCTGCAAGAAAACATCGAGCACAGACGAAGCCTTGGGCAGCACGAAAGCATGGGGTGGGCAAATCACCGACACGCCGATGACAGGGACTTCGATACAAGTTAGATCGCTTCGGACTTTTCGGTGGAAATGCCGAGCTTATCGGCCATTCGCACCAGGTCGATCAAGGACTTCGCTCGCATCTTGCGCGACGCCTGGCTGCGATGGACCTTCACCGTCATCTCGCTCAACTCGAGTTGATGGGCAATCTGCTTGTTTGGGCGTCCGGTAACGACGAGCGCCAAGACTTCTCGTTCCCGTGACGTCAACGAATCGAGCCGCTCCTGCAGTTCGCCAACAAGGCTAGCCTGCCGGCGCCGTGCTCGATCGCGTTCGATCCCCGCCTGGACCGCGTCAAGCAGTTCCTGCTCGCGCAATGGCTTGGTCAGGAACTCAATCGCTCCGGATTTTATTGCCCGCACGGACATGGAGATGTCGCCGTGACCGCTAATGAATATGACTGGAAGCGGGATGCCCGATTCGACCAACGTGCGCTGAAATTCCAGCCCGCTCGCCCCCGGCAATCTGACGTCGAGCACGATGCAGCCTGGCGCGTCGGAGCGCTTGCTCTGAAGGAATTCCTGCGCTGACCCAAACGACTCCACCCTCAGGCCGACGGAGCGAAGCAAATCCTT
>WNFS01011287.1_pt1 | contig 10248 bp, 5 predicted proteins | sample 5400141 | NCBI WGS metagenome assembly WNFS01 (sample SAMN13153358, study PRJNA577476) | soil metagenome | isolation source: 60 cm saprolite under Madrone tree | place: USA:California | collected 2016-06-14
TTCAGCTCCAATGACCCTTTGGTCACTCTACCTTTGGCGTGGGTAAGAGTGGAATCAATGTCGTGGCGCTCTGAGACAGTTTTAATTGTCTCGGTGGCGCTGCTGCTGACACGAGCAGCGGGGACCCCTGCCGTCGGTGGCGATCATCCAGGAGGTTTCGAACTGCAGAGGAGCTACCGAAGAAGGTCGGGCCGTACTTCAGATTGTCCATGACGTCGCTCCTGGGGCAAGTCTTTCTTTCGCCTCGAACCTAGTCCCTCGGGGAGAAGTTGCGTTAAACTGAGACGATTAGCAGCGGTGTCGTTTTCAGCTCTTTGGCAGCAACAGAATTCTATTTTTGACTTGTCTCGAAATGAGGGTTGAACGATCTGAAGACATCTTCTGGCAAATTGGGGATCGCGACATGGAAATTAGGATCGGAGTGTGATTGCTACCTATGGGAGTTCCATATGATAAGGTGGTTGCTCATTCTCCTCGCAGGATCTCTCATGACATCAACGAGCTGCACGCCGCCGGAGGGTTCCAACCGACTGACCGCCTCGTACTAAAGTATTCGAACCAGAAGACAATGCTGCCTCCATCCCACATGCCGAGTTCCAATATGTTCTGCGCACGGAAGTCTTTCCTCAAGGACCGAAACTTTGCGTACTGATCCATCAGAGGCTTGATCTTATAGAGAGCGAAGCATTCATCACCCAGCTCCCAGTTATCGTTCGCATAATGTTGAAGACGAAAGACTAAGTCGCCCAAAAGCACTCTGTCTGGGTGCCATCCAGCTCTTCGAACATACTGTTTTTATTCTTTCCCGTCATTCCAGGCAACGATGAATGTTGGAATAAGCGGAGTTAGAGCTGGGCAGGAAGGCACGCTCAATCGAAGCTACCTTAAAACTCGTTTCAGATCAATGAAAATGGAATATGGTATTGCAGCAAAGTGATTGTCAGGGATTAAATGGAAACGTAATTATGTCAGGGTGGGGCAGACAATCCTGACGATGAAAGCGGAGAAGCCGCTAGAGGTTATACAAAGATGAAGGCAGGGGTGGAAATTTTCTCGGCGTTCGGGTATTGAGCTTAAATCACAATTCCGAGTAACTATAGCGAAAGGTAATTTGATACTTCCCTGGCGCGGCAGGGAGTGGCCCGCGAGCCGAAAACGTCTCTGGCCGATCGGCGCGTGCAAACCTGGAAGAACGTGCAAACCTGGAAGAAATGGATGTCGCCTACAATTTGATTTAATACCGCGGACTAAGCTTGGTCCAGCATGATAACAGTTACTTTCAACTCCACCGTCGATGAAGCGCAAATCAAATATCAGCAAGCTCGTCTACACCACTGGAATGAAGTCGCTCGCAAACAAGAAACCTGGACGGGTTGGGGAGGTTATTACCATCGGCGGCTGACTCAAGTTTACCAATCCCTCATTGCGCCGGGGCAGTCGGTCCTTGAACTTGGTTGTGCTGTGGGTGATTTGCTGGCTGCGCTCAAACCGGCTTCAGGCGTTGGAGTGGATTTTTCAGAAGAGATGATTCGTGCGGCAAGACGGCGGCATCCTCACCTTCGCTTCGTGCATGCGGACGCACATGAACTGAACCTCACGGAAAAGTTTGATGTGGTTATCCTCTCGGACTTGGTTAACGATCTGTGGGATGTGCAGACCGTCTTGAAGAATGTTTCCCAACTCACGACCCCTCGCACCCGGATCATCATCAATTCTTACAGCCGCTTATGGGAACCAATTTTAGACGTGGCTCAATGGCTGGGTCTGGCTAAGCCGACTTTATATCAAAACTGGCTGACTGTAGAAGACCTCGCAGGCCTGCTAAGCCTCGCTGACTGCCAGGTGATCAAGCGATCACAAGAAATACTTTTGCCGTTACCAATTTTGCTCCTGGCTGGCGTATGCAACCGTTTTCTGGTCAAACTTTGGCCTTTCAAACACTTGGCCCTAACCAATTTCATTGTCGCAAGGCTGCAGCCTGAACCGGATGCAGGCACCAAACGGCCGTCTGTCTCAGTGATTGTTCCGGCTCGCAACGAGGCCGGCAATGTTCCGGATATTTTTGCGCGTACGCCGCACATGGGGAAATGGACAGAGCTGGTTTTTGTCGAAGGCCATTCGAGAGACAACACTTACGCAGTGATCGAGGCAGAGATCGCTGCTCACCCAGAACGGTGTTGCCAATTGATACGCCAAACCGGCGCGGGTAAAGGCGACGCAGTCCGCCTAGGTTTTGCCCGAGCTACGGGCGAGGTGCTCATGATTCTTGATGCTGACCTTACTGTGCCTCCTGAGGATTTACCGCGGTTTTATGAAGTGCTCCGGTCTGGCAAGGGTGAGTTCATCAATGGCGTTCGGCTGGTTTACCCCATGGAGAAACAGGCCATGCGTTTCCTAAATCTATTGGGCAACAAATTTTTCAGTCTCGCATTTTCGTGGCTCTTAGGCCAATCGATCAAAGATACCTTGTGCGGAACCAAGGTTCTATGGAAACGGGACTACGAGGCCATCGCCGCCAATCGCGCTTACTTTGGTGACTTTGATCCTTTTGGCGACTTCGACTTGATTTTTGGCGCGGTGAAACTGAACTTGAAGATCACTGACTTACCGATCAGATATCGTGAACGCACCTATGGCACCACGAATATTCAACGTTGGAAGCACGGCTGGCTGCTGCTCAAAATGGTCATGTTTGCGGCCAGGCGACTCAAATTTGTGTAGGTTAGGGTGATGCTTAAGACATTGCTTGCCCATCCCTTAACCAGAGGCCTGGACATTGACGATCCGCGCACTACGCACTTACGCCTGCGGATTATCCAAGAGAAGATCTTCTTACGGCAGATTTACCAGGAATGGTATCGAGCGATCGTCGCGGCCTTACCACCTGGCCAAGGAGCCGTAGTGGAACTAGGGGCGGGCGGGGGATTTATGAGCGATTTTGTTCCTGACCTGATTACTTCGGAACTCTTCCACTGCCCTAAGATCCGAGCGGTGTTAGATGGGTTGCACCTGCCGTTTGCAGCTAAATCATTACGCGGTATCGCGATGACCAATGTACTCCACCATCTGCCTCAACCGCGACTTTTTTTTTCCGAGGCAAGTCGCTGCGTGCGATCAGGTGGAGTGTTGGCAATGATCGAGCCGTGGGTTACCCCGTGGTCACGGTTTGTCTACACCCGATTACATCACGAGCCTTTCGAGCCGGAGGCTCCGTCGTGGGAACTTCCAAGTAGCGGTCCTCTCTCGGGCGCAAATGACGCGCTCCCCTGGATCATTTTTGAAAGAGACCGGTTGAAATTTGAGCAAGAGTTTCCCCAGTGGCAGATTGAACTGATTAAGCCGCTGATGCCTTTTCGCTATCTGCTTTCCGGTGGCGTTTCCTTACGCAGTCTTAGCCCTGGTTGGACTTTCGGATTGTGGCGCCACGTCGAAAATGCGCTCGGCCACTGGCGCAGTCAACTGGCCATGTTTGCACAAATTGTACTGCGGCGTTTGGATTAACCCACTATTAAGTATGAATTTGGCGCCTTCCAGCCGACCCAAGCTGCTAAGAACCTATCTGGTGCCCGTGGCGACGATCGCCCCCAGCCTCATCTGGATAGCACTCGACAAATCGGTTTGGACATGGGATCCCGCCCTGTACGGCAAAAATTCGGTAGAGCTATTTTTTAATTTAATCTATGCACCACTCGATTGGATATCTCAGATGCTCGATGTTCTCCCCGGCGCTGCCCCTGGAGTCTCCTGGTTTGGTCAATTTTTCGTGCCTTTGGGATATTTATTGGGCTCAATTGATGTGGGCTTGTTATTATCTATATGGGTGACGCAGGCTCTCACACTCATGATGATGTACGGGTCTATCTGGGAATTATCCAGTCACAATCAGTTAGTTAGCATTACGGGTTGCTTGATAATTGCCTCGGCTCCGTTGTTCGTCGGCATGTCACACCAGTACTTTGCTGAACCTTTGCAGGTCCTAGCCGTGGCCTGGTTTGTAATGATTATGAGTTTTGCACCTAAATGGAATCGGGCTTTTATTCTCAGCCAGTTGCTGGTTGCTACGCCTGTGGCCATTTTAGCCAAAGCGAGTTCTCCTCTTTACTGTCTCGGTCCTGGCCTAGTTGCGCTCTGGTATGTCTTTAAACCTGGGCCGCCCTTTTTTGTCAGGCACGAATGGCTACAAAGGCGTGTCGTCGTAGCACTTGCTGCCGGGGTCTTACTGAACTTAACCGCAATCGCTTGGTACTACCGGAACATGACGTATGTAATGCAGCACATCTCGGCTGCCTCATCGGGGCCCATAGCGGAGCTGTACGGGAAAAAGGATTCTTTTCTTGACGCAATGCTTTATTGGCTAGGAGCTATCCAGAATGCCTTTTTCCTGCCTATGGTCTTGTTAATAAGCGGTTTGATCTTTGGGGCGGGGGTTATACGTTATTTCGTTAACTGCAAAACGGAGACTAAGCACTTCACGATATGCAGCGCAATCGCGCTTCTACAAATTCTCATGGTTTTGTCAACATTCTCATTAAACTCAAATCGGGATACAAGGTACCTATTACCCTTACTACCCTATTTTACTCTCTTAGTTTGTTGGAGTGTGGCACAAATCAACAAACCATTGCTGACAACTGCCCTAATATTGATTTTTTTGGGCCAACTCACAGTTGTGCACGGACAAGCTCTTGGCATACTTTCACCCAATCCCCAAATTTCTCCCTGGTTACTGCCGGCAAATAGGAATAGCGATGTTGCGCTTAAGCTCAATTCGCTTGTCTCAAGGACCTGTACAGAAACCCCCGCCGAACGTTACTGGAATATCGTGGGTGATCAAAAACCGTGGTTGAATGTAAACACCCTCGGTTATACGGCTGCAAAAAAACTAGCGCCAGAGAATCGCCAACGTTGTTACTACGGGTACCTTGGGTTTGTGGTATCCGATTTGGATAAGACATGGAACTATGTTCTTTCACTGAATCCTCTTTACTACATAACCACCGATCCTAAGATTTACCCAATTTCTGACGACAAACAGGATCAAGCTCTCAATCAACTAAATATTCCAGTCCTCAAGAAGATTCAAACGAGTGGTTTGTTTAAACCAGAGCCGCCCTTGCCCGAAGACTCAGGCATCCTGATTTTTCGGCGGAAGGAGATTGACCCGCCCTGACATTCGATGATAGTGCTATGCGATAAAAATCATAAGATTTAGTCTCCAGCGGACTCTAAAAAAGTTCAACATGCATTCAACAGCGACGTACTGACCCGGTCTTGAAGAGATCAATGCGGGGTAGGCCACTTTCCATCCCTTGAAGTAGAGGACTTAAACCATTCATCACTGCGAGGGGAGAGTCAAAAGTAATCTCTGGTTTTCAGGGTCGCTATCCAGTGGGAGGTACAATCCCAACCAAAGACTCAGGCGCGAGCTAGAGTTTTTTCTCTACGCGGCCCAGACAACGCGGCGAGAACTCTCATCTCCACTAGACCTGTAAATCGGGGTAGCTTATGGTGAATAATGAAAAATATTTTATAGAGTGGTTGTCGAAGTTTGCTGCGGGAAACAGATATTTGCCTACTCCACCTCTGGAGATGATACGTCACGTGGGTAGTGTGAATGAGGAGAACTTTCGAGAGGTTGGGATGATATTAGTTTGCGATCTGATTCGGTTTGGTTTACTCGCAAACCCTAATGCCAGTATTGCGGATATCGGATGTGGTTGCGGAAGAATAGCCATGTTGGTAGCCCCGGCTTTGAGTAATAATAGTGGTAGTTATCATGGGTTTGATACATGGTCGGCAGGAATCCTGTGGGCGACTGAGAATATAACATCTCATTATCCGAACGTTGTTTTCAAAACGCTTTCAGATACTCAAAAGGAAACTGGCTATAGAGCTGATTTCTTTCACAGTATCGACCTCGATGATAATAGTTGCGATCTTATTTTGGCGACATCGTTGTTCACGCATCTCAGATATAGAGCCGTGGTTTACTATATGAGGGAAATTCATAGAATAATGAAAAAAGATGCTCGCGCTTATTTGACGTTTTTTATATATGACGAAGAGTCACATCATGCTATCCCGAATGCAGATAGGAATCTCGAATCCGATGAATATGGTTTTTATCATATTGATGGTGATTATGCGGTCTCGTATTTTAAGGAAAAAGCAATCTTGGATAGCATACGTGAATCTGACTGTACGTTGCATATTAAGAAGTTTGGGTTCTGGAGAGGTGACAAGTACAAAGAAGATCGATGGCCGGGAGGGTACCAGGATCTATTCATTCTTACGAAAGATTAAACAACGGTCAGGCACCCTTGGTATTTGCGGATCTCACACTGATAGCGATCATCTTGTGCGTGCTTTGTAGGCTGAAACTTGTGACTTCGATTCGCGGAAATCTCACCTCAAAACAAGACAGCTAGATGTTAGATCTTTTGCCTCTCTTATTGAGTTTGTCGTATGTCGTACAAGGACGAATCTAGGGCCAAAGGCAAACATTTCTGATTTTCAAAATTCAAAAGAGTTTTGTGAAGGGCTTCTGGTTTTCGAAGTCTGGTCCTGGCCACGTCGATTCCGACATTAGCTGCTGGGATCTAGAATCGGATTCCAGGGATTTCAACCACAAGTCCTTGCATCAGATTCCCTTTTCATCTGGTCGCCTTCGCGTTGACTTCTTCGTAACAAGTAAGCTAAGGGGAACTTCAAACAATGCCCTGACGATGCATTAGTCCCTGCTCTCATCATGAGGCAGGACAAATTACCATAAGCGACTATAACCTCTTAAGAATGCAGATGTGTCTTAATTCGCGCTGTTGATCACCCGTAAATGAGAGGTAACATGGAGTCAGATCCTTTCGATTAACATTAAGGCGATGACGATGAACGAGAACCAAGAACGTGAGAATGAATATTGTGTCGTCTGTGGGTCCCACCACTCGTCATTTCGGTTCGATCCAACAATAATTACTCCCCAACTCCAAAAAGCATGGGGATTAAGGCGATGACGATGAACGAGAACCGAGAACGTGAGAATGAATATTGTGTCGTCTGTGGGTCCCACCACTCGTCATTTCGGTTCGATCCAACAATAATTACTCCCCAACTCCAAAAAGCATGGGGTATACCCGACAATCTTGTCGAGGCGTTTAATCGCAAAGAAAGTATGTTTTGCAGCAACTGCTGTAGCAGCTTAAGAATCAGGCGCCTCGCAGCTGTCTTGATCGAGACGTTTTCGCAGACGACGGGAAGATCCTACAATTCAATTATCGAGTTGCTTAAGGATGACGAGTTCCGCCGCCTAAGAATAGCTGAAGTCAATGCTTGTGGGGCGTTACACCCATATCTTAAAGACCACCCGAATCTATACTACTCCGAATGGGTACCTCATGCTAAACCAGGCGAAGTGCATGACGGCGTCAGATGTGAGGACTTGCAACGCCTGACATATCCTGACAACTACTTCGATATCATCCTGACCTCCGAGACACTTGAACACGTGCCGGATCCCGATAGAGCCTGGCAGGAGATCAACCGCACTTTAAAAAGCGGGGGTTACCACATCTTTACGATTCCGGTCATTCCATCACAAAGACAAACGATACAGCGGGCCCAGCTTGTTGAAGGAGTTCGTAAAGATCTATTGGAGCCAGCCTATCATAGTCCCTGGGGTCGGGAAGACGTCTTTGTGTATACGGATTTTGGTATGGATGTGATCGAAAAGTTAAATGGGATAGGGCTAAGGACAGAGGTCTTCTACCTGAACCCGGAAATGGATTTGGACGTCGCCGTGGTTTTTCGATCCCACAAGAATGGAGGACATGTGGAAGTCGCCGTGAAAGGAACGTCTCCGTTATTGGATTGGACGGGCGAGCGGTATCTTCCCTGGTTGGAAGAAGCGGCGATCGGTTATGAACATCTCCACCGTTATGCCTACGCGACCCAACTTGTACAAAACAAGAGGGTATTAGATCTTGCCTGCGGTGAAGGCTATGGGAGTTCCTTGTTGGCCAAGACCGCAGAATCCGTGGTGGGGATCGATATTGATGAACGTGCAATCAAACACGCCCGCAACAAATACATCAAACAAAATCTTGAGTTCAAAGTTGGATCCATAACAGAAGTTCCCATTACCGGGGAACGTCTTTTTGAGGTGGCTGTGTGCTTTGAGGCATTAGAACACATAGAGGATCATCGGAAGCTTCTCAGTGAGGTGAAAAGACTTCTTACTCCCGATGGAGTTTTTATTGTTTCGACGCCGAACAAGACGGTGTACACAGATGAACCTCAATACAACAACCCTTTTCACGTTCATGAGCTCTATTTTGACGAGTTCAGAGAGCTATTTGAGAAGCATTTTAAGAACGTCAGATTTCTCGGTCAGCGCATCTATTGTAACTCCAACATCTGGCCAGTCTTTGCTGGGGAAGATACCAAAGCTGTCGAGTACGTGATTGATAGAAATCCAAAAGAGTTCGTTTTTGTCGAGAATGACAAACGGATTCCACTATACTTTATAGCTGTAGCCTGTGACGCGGACTCCGGCATTGAAGAAGCAGGGAGTGCGTTAATAGATGTTTCCGATGCATTGCTCAAACAGAAAGATGGGCAAATCAGAGCCCACGTTACGGAACAAAAACGACTCGCCGGGGAAATGGGCCAGCTCTCTGCCACGGTGCGCGCTCAACAGCAGGCGTTGAAGGAGAGCGATGAAAAGACAAATCAGGCATCTAAGTTTCAGGTCGCTGTACAGGTACAGGAACAATACATAAGATCGATAGAGAATAGCCTTGCATGGATACTCGTTGCTAGATATCGAATGGTACGAGACAAGTTTTTCCCGGATGGAACTCGTAGGCGAGGAATTTACAATTCTTTAAAGGAGCAATTTAAACGTATTTTTCGAATTCGATCAAAGGGCATGGTTGATATTCTACACAACCAACTTGTTTCGACTGCCCCTATACCTGAGCTGCAGAATCCCGAGCCCGTTACGCGAAATCAATTTGAACGCGAGTTTGATGAGCTTGTGCGGACACAGGAGGCGCGTAAATCAATTTCAACGCTACCACGAGAAGCGGTGAAGGCAAAGTTTTCCGTTGTGATTCCCACGAAGAATGGGATATCAGAGGGCTTTGAAAGTACATTGCGAGCAATTTATGCTCAGAAAGGCATAGGAGAACTTGAGGTCATCGTTGTCGATTCAGGATCTGTAGATGGCACTGCGGAGATTGCTGATAGTTGTGGGGCGACTGTGTTTAGTATCCTTCCTGAGCAATTCAACCATGGCGCGACGCGTAACTACGCCGCCGAGCAAAGCACAGGGGATTTTTTAGTATTTACGGTTCAGGACGCTATTCCTGCTACTGAAGACCTTTTCTACGAGATGGCGAAGGCATTACTCGCTGATCCCAAGCTTGCGGGTGTCAGCGTGCGGCAAATTCCCAAATCGGATGCTGATATCTATGCCTGCTGGGTAATGTGGAATCACTACAGGTTTCTATTTGACACCCCTCCTCCGATGTTGAGCAATCCCGATGAGATCGATAAGTTGCCTGCCCACCAGCTACGTCGCCTCGCCGGATTGGATAATGTATGCTCCATGGTTAGAAGAGAGCTGTGGGAAAAGAATCGTTTTAAGCCGACTACCTTTGCTGAGGATCTTGAGTTTGGGCTTTCCTGCGTAAGACAAGGTTACAGCATAGGTTTGTTATCGCATCGGGGAGTTATACATTCGCATACTCGGTCCTCCTTTTATACCATGTCAAGACACTATGTCGGTATGTCAGTGCTTCTAAAACTTTTTGGAGACTCTGAGCCTAGTTGGGTTGAAGCGGTTAACCATAATCAGCTTTTTTCCTCCGTCAAGGCTCTATACCTGGCAATTAATGAATTTGCGGGCCGTTTGGATAATTCTTTTCCGTGCAATCCGGTCCTTGTGTTGGAAGAATTGCTATCCTTTGTGGCAGGAGGACAAGGAACGGTCCAGAAACCTTACGATCACGACGGTGATCCAACATTGAATAAATTTTTCGGTCGCTTCGACACGGTTTTGGAGATCGACTATCCAGCGATCAATCCCTGTAAGCTGGCTTTTGAGGTAACGATAAACTCTATCCTCCAATTCCTAGCCGATAGATACCCCGTTTTAGTAACTGCCGAGATGATTGCCATCTTTCATAAGGCTTTTGCGGGTGTTGCTGGCAGTATCCTGGGCCAGTACTGTTTTTGGCAGAGCCAGCGTGG
>WNFS01004883.1_pt1 | contig 10247 bp, 10 predicted proteins | sample 5400141 | NCBI WGS metagenome assembly WNFS01 (sample SAMN13153358, study PRJNA577476) | soil metagenome | isolation source: 60 cm saprolite under Madrone tree | place: USA:California | collected 2016-06-14
CCAGAGGAAACTGCATCACTCCCAAGGGGTGCTGCGGGCGAAGGCGAAGAGACAGCTGATTCCGTCGTCTTGACATCCGTGGATCCGCTCCCACTTCGATTCCGGCGAAGGTAGGCCTCCATAGCATTCGCGTCATGCTCCCGCACACGCGACGCAATCGGTGACAGTGCAGATGCCGGGTTAGAAATGGACGATAAAAGTGCGCTGCTTGAATACGAAAACCCAGGGGTGGGTGAGGCCGAGAATGTACTCGCGCTGCCTGATGAGGAAGCACCCGAGCGATATGTGTTTTGAGGGGAACTAGACGATATGCCACTGTTGTATGACTGCCCCGATGGCAAGCTCTCGACGTCACCGCTATCGGACGTGGCAGTCGTGTAGCTCGCGGCGGATCCACTGCGATTCCGTAACGCATGTCCCACTCCTAATGACTTCATTTGTGGGTCGAAGCCATCTAATTCCGCCGCACGGGCAGCGGCTTGAGCAAACACGCGCCGAGCCCTTTTATTGAGCTCCACTTGTGTTCGAGCAGTACTCTCCAATGTATCCCGGATACTGTACCTGATCCCGCAAAAAAAAAGCATTTACATATGGACATTGCAGAGATATGGGAGCACCTACGAGTACGCGTAATCAGACGGTGAGTATCCTTTATTGTTCTTTGCGGCGAATTGGCACCCCCGTTCGATTAATAATTGGACGATCTAACTCATAGTCAATCTTCAACAACACAGATGTCGGACGGTGTAACGCACGGGAATATGTCCCCAAGCGCTTGCACTGGCTCAAACTGTCAAGAACGTTTCACGTATAAGTATGCCAGAGACCTACTAGTGTAGTGGTGTGTTCCCTTGATTGTCGGACAAATCAAAGTCGGCACCCAGATCGCAGAGCATCTCAAGACGGAGTAAATACGTGAACAGAATGGGCATGAAAGGAAGACACACCCGACAAAGCTCCTCGCTTCCTTTCAAAGATGCGACGTGCAGCGCGGTTTTCCCCGCCGAATCCGACCAGTCAAGTATGAATGGATAACGGTCATAATACAGCCTTGCCATCCGAAGGGCAGCACCCATGAAATCAGGGTCTGAAGGAACATATAGTGTAGCCAGAGGTGGCTTCATGTCCGCGAGTAGAATGAGAATCGTGTTATTCTCTGAATCCTGTCGAAAGTTGATGTAAGCGTCATTCAGAGGAGTGATCATGTTCGTTGTACCCTGCTGAGTTCCTCATCGTCATGCCCAACATTGAGCAGGAATTCAAACATGTCCTCGTTCCCTTCTACTACAGCCCATGCCAATGATGTGTACCGTTTCGGGCCAGGATCGGGGTTTCGCATATCAATACGTTGGATAAGACGCTTGACGAGAAACAGGTTGTTTTCTGTATGGATCTCAGTACTGTAGGAGACAGTGTGTGTGAGATGGTACCTCTGACCGCCTTTCTGAGGCGTGCGCTGGTGTCTCTCTCAGCCATGGCGCGGAGGAAATGGGGGCAGGTTGAGAACCGACAAGAACAGCGCTGAGCATCGCATCAGTCAATTCCCAATTAGCATCACGTGATCCCTTGTCTGATCACGGGGAAACTGTCAACCCGAAACCGTCATCCGGGTTGCGTCACACGGCCCGTTTGTGCAAATGCCCAAGGTTGTCTCCAGATCTGCCGTCTCGACCTCTGCAGATGGTACGGGCTTTGCGCGTTCAAAATAAAGCCTTTTCTGACTTGTCTTAGCCCTTCCAACTGCGTCCTCTGCAGCGGCCTTGAAAGTGTACTGTGAGCTGACCTTTCGATCTCTCCCACGACTCGCGCTCACCGCGCCACAGATTGTATATGCGGCGAATTCATAGCAAGTTTCTCCATTAGATCGATCTGGATAGTTCTCATGGACAACCCCAGCTTGTGATTGATGCTGCCCTCTCGTCGCTACCACGACGACGGACAGACGGTGCAGTCATAGTCCGTTCGCAGGGCAAGGATGGTGCGAAGGCAAGAGCCTTCAAGCTGAATGCGCAACCTCGTGATCCAATACTCATCGAAAGGTTTGTACCCGCGCTTCAGCTGCAACCCCTACGCTGATTGATCTGGACAAGGTTGGGAGGGGGACACGAGCGGCAATATAGGTATCAGTGTCCTAGGTGCACGCTTCCCGTGGCGTATCTGTCCAATCCACCCCCAGCAACAGCTGGGCCGTTCCTGTATATCTTCAAAGGGGCCTTGACTCAAATACAAGGGCAGCTACCCTCGGATGCATTTGACGATGACGAACCCCCCAATATTACATCGGATAAATCCACAGCCAAATACAATTCATGAGTAAAACTACAATACATGAGAATTTGAGTTTTAATGCATAAGGGTTACCGTTGAATGATACACAAAGGAAAGGGACAAGGAAGACATAGCAAATAAGCTTCGATCCGAGAACTTGAACTCCACGGCGTTCCCAAATGATTTGTATCTAACAACAGATGGATCAGCAAGTGGAATTAAGGGGAGGAACAGTAGAAGGGTGAAGGGTTGTATGCGGTGTAACTCAGTTACCGTTGTAGAAAAACAGTCAAGACAGCAGGGCCATACATGGCACATTGCCGTTCGTACAGTGTGAATGTAATGTCATCAGGGTGTGCAGACCAAAAAATGGTGGAGTGGTGTAAAACATAGTTTCTTACCTTGAAAAATCTGCTGATCTCTCCATGGCCGCCGCGACGATGCAACGAACAAAGGCGACGAACAAACCTATCGTATTTGCGTTTGTTATGGTAGCGCACGTGCCTCGACAAGATATTCGTATGCGTATTCGTACGCGTACGGGAGCAAGGATGTGCAAGACCTCTGTTGTATTTAGAATTACACTATGTCTACGTCGTGGTGGTGCTTGTACACCACTAGTAGCCACCTTTTTGGAGCAACTTGTCGCTTCTTGATTTCTGATCGGTATGATTCGCGAATGTTGAACTTTATTCAGCTCAATTGATACCCCAAAACTACGTCTTTGAAAGCAGGCGAGGTGCAGCAGGCACAAACTTTCCTCGTGTAGCGTTCTTGATAATCAATCGTGGGTGCAATCGAGCAAGAACGGGTAAGGCTGGCCCACACATTGACCCACTGTCGTCATCGTGATCTTGCAGGAGTGTTTGCAATGATAGTACAGAAATAATAGTTCGCTTACATCATCGAGCGCGGTGTGAGGACCAAGACGCGCCCGCGCCTGTTACGCCCCATCACGGTCAGCCAGTTACTGCTGTCATGGACCTCCCGTTGTCCCGCGAGCTGGAGCTGGAAGCATTGTTGCGCAATAAGGACCATCAGCTCGCGGAGTTGACTGTACGCCCCCTTGTTCGTCATTTCGTTTCGTGCTCACTAGGAGTCATCCCAGGACGAGGTCAACACCCTCCGCCAATATCTTTCGACTCAGCCCAATCCCTCGCTCACGGAGCCTTTGTCTTTGCCGCCCGCACTCATATCTCTGCTCCTGACCCATATCGATGCCGCTGCGGCAGAAAACAGCATTAGATCGTCGTCCAGCACAGTCAACACTGCCCTTGCGCAGCGCGCCAAGCTTCTGCAAGAGGAAAATGACGAGCTTTATGAATTGCTGAAAAGTACCGAGACCGGAAAACTGAAAGAGGAAGTGCGCGGTCTAAGACGAGCAGTCAATAGGCTAGAGACTGCTCTTCGAGGTGTGTAGGATTACAACAATAAGAGACCGGAACATTGAGACCGACTGATTGCTTCCTTCACGTTCGCAGAATCTCACCAAGTCATTCGGTCCCTTTCGTAAGTGTTGTCTGTTCCAATGGGTACAGGGCGCTCATATATATCCCAGCGACGAACTAGAAAAATCCTATGAAATTGTAATACCACCTACACGTCCCGTAAACGCGTCGTCTCGTCACACACACCAGGCATCTACGCATTTGCAAGTGCCAACTAGCGGCAACCCCAATGGAAACGGTCATGGAAGTGCGAGTGGAGGCGGTACTCTCAACAAGCAACCTCCAACCGCACCTCGCGCACATAAAAAGCAGCGCCTTTCTGAGGCGCGCTCGTCCCCCGCTACCTCTAGTAATGCCCTCTCCCGCGTACAGACGCAGACGGGTGGTCGCTCCGCATCCCATCACATGGACTCGCCAGAAGACTCACCGCTACAGTCTCCGGACACCCGGAAGGCGCCCAGCGGGAAGGCAGAAACGGCCATGGACGAAGAACCAGAGCGGGCGCATGGACGGGAGCGCGAGCGCGAACGAGGTCGAAGCCGAGAAAGGGAACGTGAGTCGGAGCGGCGGTCTCGTCACCGGTCCCCCGCCCCACGTGAGCCTCGTGATCGCGAACGAAATAAGGAGCGAGACCGTGATCGTGATCGTGGTCGGGAACGGGACCGTCCTCGGGAGCGAGAGCGAGACAGGGATCGGACTTCTCGTCGTGGTGGTGGGCACGGCCGTAAGGGCCGTTCCGGCGGCGGAGGTGGAGGCGGCGGGTATGGTGGAAGCGACCGCGACCGGACGTTGGCCGAGAGAATGGGACTTTAAGGTATTCGCTCACATGGGACCTCAATAACGCTGGGACAGACCTACATGAAATCACAGCCATTTATGGACCAAGCCAATGTAGTGTATCTGGTACGGGCCCTCTTATTCTCACGATGCACACCATTGTAGCTCTAGCTGACGCACCTTTTCTTTTCTTTTGACTCGCCCATACCTGGCTATTATAGTCTGTACTAATTTCCTTGTTGTCGAAATGTTGTCAAATGTGTATACTTTTGCGTGCGCTCTCTATGTTTATCTCCACATGTATCATTGGCAGCACCACCTCTGTCCGCATTCCTCCGTAATAGGCTCGATTATTACGACATATGCATGGGCCTGACGTGGCATCTAGCGCATCCCGAATATCTCCTTTTTAAACTATCATACTCACAACCACACCGCCTTCACGGCGTGGCACGATACCGCAGGTTGACCTTATGCGTCTCCTTTAATTTATTGAGCGGTTCCTGTGCGGTGTTCCCGTTTGGTTTAATTGCTTCGAGGGCGTCTAACCACTACTACTTCTGGACGAGCCAGATTGGTCGAGGCGCTGTAATTTCCGTTCGGTTGGCAAAATGCCAAGAGCTACTTTAGTTGGAGGACGTACAGTACAATACAAATACAAGCTGAACAATGGCACATCAGAGCTGCGGTGCTTGGCGTGTAAATAAATAACTTGCATACAACACCTAACAGAACCGCGCGTGTGTTCTGAGATGCCACGAGACGCGAGTGCATATATGAGTCATACAGTAGTGACTTGAGTCGGGTCGGGTCGGGGTCTTCGGAGGAGTGAGAATTGTGGCGCCAATCTGCACTTAAGCGCCAAGCACAGAACAGGTAACTGAAACGCCCTGCATTGGTACTTTTGCGTGGGGCCATATGACTCCTGTGTGTAGAGAGCTAGACGGCGATTTCGGAACAATTTGCCGATATTGCCTTGTACAGTAAGCCTGAGCCTGACTCGACTCGGAGGAGGTAGGTGAGGTGTTCACATCACCCGCGGCGATCCGCGGTGATCGCGCGTGGCTTCAGTTCAGTTGCCTTCCAGCGTCTGTCCTCCGCGATTCGCATTCGCACTGACACCGCCTGTAAGTACTGTAATGGTTGGATGTCCAACCACCCGCGCCCGCGCCGTTCACCCATCATGATCCGACCGAGAGTGTGTGTGGGCATTATTCAACCGACGAATGACGTGTGACATCCTGAGAAATTCCTGTGTCCTTCAGTCTGCTGAGGTGCCAGTGTGCCAAAGGTTCAGAAAGCGGTGTATACAGGACATACTACAGTATAATCCTATCTACCCTCACGGCGGCGAAGAGACCGTGGTGGAGCCTTTTTTATATTTTTTCCTTGTTTTTCTTTTTAGTACTGCATTGCACTGTGATGATCGCAGGCAAAACATTTCAGTTTTATTAACTTGTAAAAACATTCCACCTCCCTCCCGAGTTTCGACGAAACTTGAGTCCTTCCCCATCTACGGAGTCGTTCGGATCAAAACCCACCGTCGTAACCGGTGGCGCTCGCTCGGAACACGATAGGAATCGTTTTTCTCTCGGGCTCTCGCGAATTTTCATAATCGGCGAGCGTCAAATTTTGTTTTTTAATATTGCTCGTTTTTTTCCGTGTACAGTAGTAGTTTTATTTGGGCGTCCACCAACTCGACGATTGGAAAAAACCGTACCGTTACCGTAAAGCACTCTCTCACAGAAATTATTCCTCTCCTGTAACTCGTGCAGAGGGAGGAACCCGCCCGGGTCCGGATTCACCTGACTCGCGTGTAAACACCGTTCTCCGGGTGGAGTACACCACAAGTAGCCGTAGCTGTCTGTAGAGATCACGCAGCAATACAGTTGACTCGTGAAATGTCAACCAAATCATAAAAACTGAACGACGGAGAGTCACCTCCGGAATAACTTGTATGGATGGGCGTCAACCCTAGGGTACACGTAGGGTTGCAATCGAATAGAACCAGGAACTGACGAAGGAAACGGTAATCCGAGTGCTGAACGGGTATTCGACGTCAATGGAGCCCGCGTGGCTCCATTTATTGCCCTACAGTAGCCGCTGCTCTTTGCTCCACTGTCATACAAGTCCGAAACTTAGCGTAGTAGCCGTGCGACACGTGCACCGCCCGTAACTATAAGCGTCGTGCTCTCGATTGGTTCGGCCGGACCTTGCAAAGCTAGCTAACTTAGGATCCTGGGATGACATGCGACGCGAAAGATACGTTCTCGGTGTAAGGGTATCAACTAAGCGCGTCGCGTCGTCATCGAGCGCCGAAAACACGCGCCCATAGAGTACGAAGGGGATCTATTCTGTGATCGATGTTGTGATCACCGATCGCCTGGCCACAGGAGTTTTGCATGATCCGGAGGGTGAATATCAAAGTTGAATTCGGCGAGCTGACAATGGGCGGCGTGGTCTAACAACCGAAAGTGGTTTCGATCTGGCACCAATGGTTGAATTCAATTAGTACGAATCTACGTGACGAAAAGCTAGTAATATGGGCAATAAAGAATCGGCGCGCGGTGAAATGCAAATGGCGGTGTACTACGACCTACAGTCGGTCAATTAGTTGGAAGTATACAATGAGGCTTTCGTGAATGCGTAGCAAGGGAATGGTTTGTGAAAAAGAGCAGGTGTACATGAGGTATTGCATTATAGAAGATAGAAAGGGCTACAAGGATCGGCAGAGAAAACGATGCACGTCTAACCCGGCCAAAGAGTTGACGGCTGATGGTGGCATGAGAAGCCTCCTACTGGTGATCATGGACGGCGATAAAATGAATACAAGTTATGGCATTGGTTGACCGGGCTTTCCTCAACAAGGGTGGGTGAGATTGGGATGGTAGGTCTCGCCTGTGGTCCGTGGGAGTGAGGTAGGTCGACTGCGGCTGAAGAACAGGTTTTCCCGAGCTCACGGTTAATAAGTGGGTGGGAATAGGAGGTACTGGAGGCGGCGTTAGAGGCCTACCCGGGCTCGGGGGAGGCGATCGAGGGCGACTTCGTGAACGGGGATGCGCCGTTGAGATGGGCGTGGGTCTGGGCCTATGGTCATGCTGAGTTCGCCCTTCGGAAGGAAGGGACACGGATGGTGGGGAGTAGCTCCTCGCTCGTCTGGCGCCAAAGTCGTCACCATCGAGCCATAAACTCAGGTCGAGAGGAGGGGGTGGTTGCGGGCGGGGAGCGTGTAGATTTGGTTGAGGGCGGATTGGCGAGCCTGAAGTAACAGGTTGTCCGAGAGGGGACGGTGGTTTGGGCTGGGATGACGATGGGTTAAGTCGTGAACGCGACTGCTGGTGATGAAGAGGGGGAGAAGGCAGTGGGGTAGGCAGCAGCTGAGGAGAGGGCAGGCGAGGAGGAGGAGAGAGGCAACGGGTGCTGGAATGCATGACAAGGCGGGCAAGTGTCAGGCATGGTTGAGAAGAAGGATTTATAAGGGAGGATGGCAGAGAGCGGGTTGTGAGTTGAAGTTACGGTAGGCGGCGCCAACGCAAGGACTCATGTGTCCAAATTGGTAAGAATGAAACGGTGAACGAATCTCGATCACCTCTAATAGATTTCGCCGCGTCAAAGAAGAAATGAATAGGGGAACAACAGGACCTGTTTGATCCTTATGGTCTTATGGATGATCTTCTTCAATGCCACTGAACCGCGGCTACGATAGCTTATTGCCCCATCGAGTAGTGGCCCACCGGTCATCGACGTCCTCAATGCCGGTCTGGCACATGGCGTGATCGTCGTGCGCTGCTATCTCTTCTCTTGGAACTCCTCAAATGAATTCCACTAAACTAACGATTCTCCTTCTGCGCTTGACGATCATCTCTGCCTCCACTGCACGATTAATTACAGCCTGCCATCGTTATGACTCGCCCTCCGCTCTCACACGACTCATATTACCGCATTTATCTGAACAATGGCCCACTTGCAGTTCTTCGCTCAACCGCTTTCGAATTTGCCCGACTTGATCCTAATCAACATCCGTCTATTGCCTCCCCATGCCAGCCTCGCATTCCTCTTTGTCTTGGCCCGCCCCGGTGGTGATATTTCTTGTGCTGTCATCGCTATTTTTCTCGCAAAGAGCATGTCTTTTTTCATCTTTTGCTTTCTGTCACTCTTGCTCTCCTTTTTACTTCCGTCTCTTTCGTCACCCATAGCATCGCCTTCGGTCCCTGGCAGTCACGATCAGGCATCCTTGGGCGGCAATACTAACGCGCCAGCGTCTGCTATACCTGTTCTGACGGTGGAAAAAGCTGCTTCGGCTCATATCGCTTGGACTCCCTCGCTGCCTCCCGGTAATCCCCTGCTCTTCTTGCCCCAAGATCCTTCCGCCGACAGTTTTACGGAACCGACCTCTGCTTCCAATTACCACGATTCCGTCTCACCGGAGCTCGGTTCAGTTGTTGTACAACCTCATATCACTCAGGGCCCCCCTGGTACCACAGGCACCTATTTGACGCCTCTTATAATGGGATATTATCCTGTTTGGAGGGCCAAAGTCCTCCCACCCGAGAATATCGACTTCGAGCGCGTTGACTGGATAGATTTCGCGTTTGCAATACCAAACGAAACCTTCGGTCTCAATTGGGATGGTTCCGACAACGCTCCTGGTATCCTCATGCGCTTAGTAGACGTGGCGCATCAGCACGGCAAGAAGGTTAAGTTGAGTGTCGGAGGGTGGGGCGGTAGTAGGTACGTGTGCCTTCGCAAGGTCGTCCTGTTGTTGCTCTGACAACTGACCCCTTAGGTTTTTCTCGCCTGCTGTGAATAATTCCAGCAACCGCCAAACTTTTGTCAAAAACATTGCGCTTGTCTATAACCAGTTTGACCTTGACGGCATTGATATCGATTGGGAGTATCCTGCCCAGCAAGGAGATCCGCGGAATTACGTTGGCGTAAACGATACAGCCAATTTCCTTGAGTTTCTTTGGTTGCTACGAGCTGCACTTCCTCGAACTGCGCGGATCAGTGCCGCCGTCCAGACCACTCCATTTGCCGATGCAACTGGGCAACCGATGAAAGACATTCGACCCTTCGCGGACGTTCTGGATTGGCTATTGATCATGAATTACGACGTCTGGGGAGGTGCGTCTTCTAACATACCCTCTTTTCCAACTCTCCCACCAACGCGGCTGCAGTTTCATCCAGCCCTGGGCCGAATGCACCCCTTAGCGACGCCTGTCGAAACTCTACACAATCAACGGCAAATGCCGATGCTGCGATAAAGGCCTGGACCGCTGCGGGTGTTCCGTCAAGTAAACTCGTTCTCGGTGCTCCGTCTTACGGATATATTTCAACCTCGCCGTCGACACGCTTGCGGCAACGCGATCAGAACGCATCATCGCCTAACGTGTACGCGCTCACCGACGAGGGCGCGAATGAGGGTCAGGTGCAATTCCGTGAGCTCGTACGTCAGGGTGTGCTCTGTCGAGACTCTACTTCGCTAGGAGGTTACGTCGGCTGCGGCGGGTTTACACGCGAGTGGGATGCTTGTTCAAGTACGCCATTTTTGCGCTCCGAAGCTACGGGTCAGGTCATCACGTATGATGATGTCCAAAGCCTCGAACTCAAATCAGCGTACGCGAAGCAGAGTGGACTTCTAGGCATGAATATATTTGACGTTCATGGCGACACAAATGAATGGGAACTTCTTACTTCCATATCGCGAGGGCTGGGCCTATAGCGCAGTTGCCTTTGGTGTTGTACTTTCTATCG
>WNFS01011384.1_pt1 | contig 10246 bp, 9 predicted proteins | sample 5400141 | NCBI WGS metagenome assembly WNFS01 (sample SAMN13153358, study PRJNA577476) | soil metagenome | isolation source: 60 cm saprolite under Madrone tree | place: USA:California | collected 2016-06-14
ATCGTGCGTTGCCCCAACACAGCAAGGTCGGTCGTAACGATCCATGCCCGTGCGGCAGCGGAAAGAAATATAAGAAGTGCTGCTTACAATAGTGCCTGAAGCGAATAAAGCGTCGACATGCACCGTGTGCAACCTCGCTCTAGTTCAGCGCACCAACTACATTCGACGTCCATGACCCTCGACGAGATCACGTCCGCGCTCAAGTCATCGGATACTACGCCAATGGCGGCATTGCGGGCGCCGGGAAAAAGAATGGGTCCGCCGCCTCGGAGCTTCGCCGCCGATGCGCATGAGTGCATCATGGTTCGGGTCCTGGACCCACCGGATACAAGGTCGTGGCGCGATTGATCCGCGCCCGGAAAGCGGCTCCCCTCTGATCGTCATCCCGACCGCACCAACGGTGCGGTCGTGCTCGAAGCTGTCAAGGTGTGGCCTGGCAAGGGCACAGTACGACGCAAGGTTGGAGCGACGGCCAACCTTGACAGCTCCTGCGCGCGCCGGCTTTGCAATACAGCGGGTCGGGGCGAAGAAACGGGATTCCAGGTCGAACAAAGAAACCGATCAAGAAAGCAAGAAAGATCGCCGCTCTCAAACCGCTTGACAATAAAGACCCCATACAAGGGGGCCTGCATTGATCCGCATGGTTACGATGCGGGCAAGAAGATCAAGGGCAAGAAGCGGCATATTCTCGTCGATAAATTAGGCCTCCTGCTCCACGCTGTTGTTCATCCAGCCGACATCCAGGATCGCGACGGCGGCATTCTGGTGATGGCGACGTTGTTTGGGCTGTTTCCCTTCCTGCAGAAGCTCTTCGCCGACGGCGGCTATCAAGGCCCGCAATTCGCCAACGCGCTCGCGAAAACGCTTGCGCATGTCAACCTTGAAATTGTCAAACGACCGGATACGGCGGTCGGCTTCAAACTTGTGCTTGGCTCAATCGATGCCGCAGGCTTGCCAAGGATTGGGAGAACCTCAATCGCAAGACGCTTGCCTTCCTGCGCCTCGCTTCAATCCGCCTCATGCTCAGAAAACTCTGCAATCCAGCCTAAAGTCTCCGGACAGACTCTAACACCGACGAACTGGCGCCGCTCATCTTTGCCATCTGCAAGACCGCAAAGCCGACAGATCGATGAAAACCTCTTGCGACGCACGGCCGGACCATACATTGGGTCATGGACTGCCCTTGCAACAATGCTGGCGTCACGACCGGTGAGGTGCTCGGCCCGATCTCGCTCGCTAGAGAATGCGCTCTCCACGCTTGGTGCGACACAGATGCAATATGAGAATAGAAACTCTATATGTGTCAATGGTTTTTGCGGATTTTGATTCCGCCACTCCCAGGTTCGAATCCTGGCGCCCCAGCCACCCAGTCCGGTCTCCAACTTACTTTCCTGCGACACCCAGGAATTGGCGAAAGGCCTTGAAGCCGCGTAGCTTGTCTTTGCCCGAGAGCGCGCGTTGCACGGCGATCGCGTCGGCCGGGGGATCAAGTCAACCCGCAGAACCCGCGGCGATGGGCTCTGGTGCGACGGGAGCTGCCGATTTCCACCGGCGAGCTTGGAGCCTCACAATGGTCAATTGACCATGTGTTTCTGGACCAGGATGGCATTCCGACACTGGTAGAGATAAAGCGGCAGAGCGATAACCGCATTAGGCGTGAGGTCGTGGTTCCGGCAGCCAGATAAGATCACGATGATTTACCGCATGGCAATGAAGTCCGCCACGTGCGCATGAACCAGCCTCATCCGACCCTTTGGCCTGCCGGCGGCGTCGCGTGAGGCTCGAAGACTTGGCCGATGAACCGTGGATTTTGATGGCGTCTAACGCCATCCCCGCAGCAGCGGGTGAGCTGCAGCCCCGCCTGATCCGCAAGCTAACGTTACGATATGGTGGCGCATCGCGCCCGGATACCGGCTCGGAATATCCCGGACGGCGGCGGGCGGGCATGCTTGCCTTCGAATTGGTGCGGTTGCTTGAAAATTGGGCAGGTCGCGTCGTGATTTTGTATCCCCGGGCGCCACGCAGCGGCGAGCCCGGAATCCATAGCTCTTCTCCTATCCATATTATCCGCGTTCGCATTCGCGGATTCCGGGTTCACGTTGACGGCTGCCAGGAACGACGCAGGCATCCTCCCATTGGCATTGCCCTTGCTCAATTGGTGCAAAGGCCAGGAGGTCCCCATGCCAGCGATCATTCTCTCTCGTCGATTTCGTCCGCTCCACCCGCTGTACGTCGCGTCCGTCGCCGCGGCTTGCCTCGTCCTGTGGTCCGGCGCCGCCCTTGCGGCCGACAAGGTGACGTTTCTCACCAGCTGGTTCGCCCAGGCTGAGCATGGCGGGTTTTACCAAGCCAAGGCGACCGGCCTCTACGAGAAGGCCGGCCTCGACGTCACCCTCAAGATGGGCGGCCCGCAAGTCAACGGCATGCAGCTGCTGCTCGCGGGCGAAACCGACATCATGATGGGTTACGATCTGCAGGTGCTGAAGTCGCTGGAGCAAGGCCTGCCGGTTATCACAATTGCAACATCGTTCCAGTTCGACCTGCAAGGCATGATGACCCATATGGAGGTTGCGAGCCTCGCTGACCTCAAGGACAAAACCATTCTGGTGGCAACGCCTGGCCGCGCGTCATGGTGGCCATGGCTGAAGGCGAAGTACAAATACACCGAGGAACAGACGAGGCCCTATACGTTCAACCTGCAGCCGTTCATCGCCGACAAGAACACGGTGCAACAGTCCTATCCGACCTCCGAGCCGTTCGCCGCCAAACAGGCGGGCGTGCCGGTGAAGTTCTTCCTTTTCGCTGCGGACGGCTATCCGCCGTACGGCGCCACCATGGTGACGACGAAGCCGTTCGTCGACAAGCACCCCGACGCCGTCGCGCGTTTCGTCAAGGCCTCGCTCGAAGGCTGGCGGAGCTATCTGCACGATCCGGCGCCTGCCAATGCGCTGATCAAGATCGACAATCCCAGAATGAGCGACGAACAAATTGCGTTTGGGGTCGAGCAGCTCAAGGCCCTCAAGGTGCTCGAGGGCGGCGATGCGGCGACCATGGGAATCGGCATCATGACGGAGGCGCGCTGGAAGGCGACCTACGATCTCACCGTCTCCTCCGGACTGCTCAAGCCCGAGGTCGACTGGCGGGCGGGCTTTACGGATCGCTTCGTCAAGGGCCTCAAATTGTCAATGTGACAAGCCCCTGCGAGGCGACCCTTGTTGGCGCTGCCCGATCAGCGATCGCCGATCGCCGCAACGGTGCCCGCCGTCGAAGTGCTGTCGGCGGAGAAGATTTTTCCCGACGGAACGCGCGCCCTTGCGCCGATCGCGCTCACGATCGCCCACGGCGAGTTCGTCACTCTGATTGGCCCGTCCGGCTGCGGCAAGACCACTCTGCTCAAGCTGATGTCGAACCTCCTTGAGCCGTCCGACGGCCGCTTGCTGTGGTGGCGCGCCGGTTATGACGACGTGGTGTCGCTGGGTCGCCGGGTCGCCTTCGTGTTTCAGGACCCGACCCTGATGCCATGGGCGCGGGTCGCGGCGAATGTACGCCTGCCGCTCGATCTCGCCGGCGTGCCGAAGGCCATCGCGAATGCGCGCTCGACGGCGGCACTCGCTCGGGTCGGGCTAGGCGACTTCGCCCGCCACTTCCCGCGCCAGCTGTCTGGCGGCATGAAGATGCGCGCCTCGATCGCTCGGAGCCTGGTGATCGATCCCGATCTTCTGCTGATGGACGAGCCGTTCGGCGCGCTCGACGAATTCACCCGCAATCGGCTGGACGATGACCTCGTCAAACTGTGCTTCGAACGCAAGCTCACCACAGTTTTCGTCACCCACTCGATCTACGAAGCGGTCTTCTTGTCCTCGCGCGTCATCGTGATGGCCAGCGCGCCGGGTCGAATCTTCGCAACGCTCGCGATCGATGAACCGCAGCCCCGTTCGGAGAGCTTCCGCAACTCCGCGCGCTTCGCAGAATACTGCAGGACGCTGTCGGCCCTGTTAGCGCAGGCATCGGAGGCGTGAACAACATGCGTCGCCTTGCCCGATCCGAGACCGCGGTATCGATCATCGCGCCGGCGCTGGTCGGGATCGCTCTGCTGCTCTTCTGGGAAGTGGCATGCCGCGCCTGGAACGTGCCGGTGTTTCTCCTGCCCAAGCCGACCGACATAGGGGCGAAGCTTTTAACCGACTGGCCGACGCTGCTGTCGGCGCTGGGCATGACGTTGCGGGTGGCGGTGCAGGCGTTTGTCGCTGCCATCGTGCTGGGCACCCTGATCGCGTTTCTGTTCGTGCAGAGCCGCCTGATTGAGAAGAGCCTGTTTCCCTATGCGGTGCTGCTGCAGGTGACGCCGATCGTCGCCATCGCACCGCTAATCATCATCTTCGTCAAGAATACCCAGGCTGCGCTCACCCTGTGCGCTACGGTGGTCGCCATCTTCCCGATCATTTCCAACACGACGCTAGGCCTGCGCAGCGTCGATCCCGGACTGATCAACCTGTTCCGCATGAACCGGGCGGGACGCCTGCAGACGCTGGTGCGGCTGCGAATCCCGAGCGCACTTCCCTATTTCTTCGGTGGCCTGCGCATTTCGAGCGGGCTTGCCCTGATCGGCGCCGTCGTGGGCGAATTCGTCGCCGGCACGGGAGGACGCGGCTCGGGGCTCGCCTATGAGATTCTCCAAAGCGGATTCCAGCTCGACATCCCGCGCATGTTCGCTGCGCTGTTCCTGATCACGGTTGCGGGCGTCGGTCTGTTCGTCATCATGGTGGGACTGTCCCGGCTCACACTTGGGCAATGGCACGAAAGCGAAATCGGAACCGACATGTGACCTGGCAAGCCTCGATGCTGATCCGCCGGTGGGATTTTCGCTGGCCTGCCGGGCGATGCCATGCATTTACGGGCATTGAACTCAAAAAGCTGCGCCACCGCCGGCATTCAAAGGCATCAACACGGAAACCACCCAAGGAAAATTCCATGCTGTGCACGAAACAAAAAGTTCTGCGGCGATTCTGGTACGCGACCCTGCCGATCCGCGAGCTTGAGGACGGGCCGAAACCCTTCACGCTCTTGGGCGAGAACATCATACTATTCCTCGACGGCGACGGCGAGCCGGCGGCGCTGCGCGACCGCTGCTGCCACCGTACCGCCAAGCTCTCCAAAGGCTGGTGCCGCGATGGCCACATCATCTGCGGCTATCATGGCTGGGAATACGACCGCACTGGCGCGTTGGTGCACATTCCGCAGTTCCCCGCCGACCAGCCGCTCCCGAACGCGCGCGTGCTGTCGTTCCGCTGCGAGGAGCGCTACGGCTATGCCTGGATCGCGCTCGACGAACCGCTGCTGCCGATCCCTGACATGCCCGAGGACCGCGACGCCAAATACCGCCGCATCCACCAGTTCGACGACAGGTGGAACTGCGGCGCGCTGCGCATGATGGAGAACTCGTTCGACAACGCGCATTTTTCGTTCGTTCACCGCGCTACCTTCGGGCAGGAAGGCCGGCCGAAGCCGGAGAAATACGAGCTCGTCGAGACCGATTACGGTTTCCGCGCCGAGACCATCGTGCCGATCAATAACCCGCCGGAAGCCTACCGGGTGACCGGTACTTCAGACCCCGTCACCACGCGGCACATGCGCAACGCGTGGTTCATGCCGTTCTGTCGTACGCTCGACATCGAATATCCGTCCGGGCTACGCCACATCATCTTCAATTCCGCGACGCCCATCGACGACGGCAGCATCCAACTGGTGCAGATCCTGTTCCGCAACGATCGCGAGGAGGATTGTTCGACCAAGGAGCTGATCGACTGGGACGCGGCGATCATTTCGGAGGATCGCGACATCCTGGAATCGACGGACCCTGATGCCGTGGTCGATGTCGAACGCAAGATCGAGATGCACATGCCGTCGGACCGGCCGGGATTGATCATGCGAAAGCGGCTCGCGGCGCTGCTCGCGGAGCACGGAGAGCGCGAAGTGCCGCGTTGACGGCACCTCGCGTCTTCGCAGCGACGCTGCTCCGCGGCACCTGATATCTTGTGCCTAAACAAATCTGAGGAGAGTGCAAGCTGATGGCTGTTGTGGTTGCCAAGGTGGAGTTGAAAACCGTGATGGACGCTTCCGGCATGGCGGCGTTGATCAAGGCCGGCACGTTCGCGGCCGATGAGGTGATTGCGGTGATAGGCAAGACCGAAGGCAATGGTGGCGTCAATGATTTCACTCGCATTCTCGCCGATCAGGCCTTTCGTGGTGTGCTGGCCGAGCTCGGTCATCGCAGCGAAGCCGACATCCGGAAAATTCCCATGATATGGTCCGGCGCCTGCGACGGCGTGCTTACGCCGCATGCGACCGTCTTCGCCCGCGACGCCAGGGCGGGGCCAGCTTCGTATTCCCGCATGGCAATCGGCACCGCCATGAGCCCCGCGCTGCTGCCCGAGGACATTGGCCGCCCCGCCATGGTGGAAAACGTGGCCGAGGGGGTGAAGGCAGCGATGTGCGATGCCGGTATTTCCGATCCTGCGGACGTGCATTACGTGCAGACCAAGACACCGCTTATTAAAATCGACTTGGTGCGCGATGCTGAGAGCCGTGGCCACCACGTGGCCTGCGAGGTGCACGACTCCACGGGCGTCTCAACGGCACCACCGCGCTCGGCGTTGCGGTCGGACTCGGCGAGATCAAGATGCCGCGCGCCGAGCAGATCTGCAAAGACTTGGACCTCTATTCATCGGTCGCCTCGTCGTGGTGGGTACAAGCGACGACGAAATTTGGCACGCCTTGCAGGAACTGCGCGCGCAGCAGGGGGGCTTCATTGTCGTGGCCGACGGCAAGGTCCTCGGCAAGGCGCCACTGCGGATTGGCGGCATCATGTCGGAAGAACCCTATGAAACTTTTCTGAAAGCTTTCGACCGCGCCGAGCAGGAAGTGCGCAAGCTCGGTTGCCGGGGGCGAGGACAGTACCCCTCCGACGAAAGACCCGTGCCGGTCTCGATCAAGGTTCGCAATCCTGCCAGCGTCGCGGTGCAGCAGGAGCGCAGCGAGAACTGGGACAGGTGATCCCGGGCCCAGGGTAGATCACTTTCAGCCCCAATGCCCGGATTGCAACACTCCAGAAATATTCCAATTGAGGGTCACTTTTCGGCCCACGGAATGCCCGATCGCCGATGCGTTGTGGTTTACGCGTGCGGTCCCCTCAGCGCATTTATGGCTCCGCACGCGACCCCGGTCCCCTTCGCGATGCCTCTTGGGGACCGGGGGCCTGTTTCGGCCTGTCGTCCTAAAGCCCCCCAGCCCAGGCCGTGGCATTCTCGAAATGATCGCTGGCCACAGCGCGGGATCGTAGCGCGCCGGGGCCACTTACGGCTGATCGCCATCGCCCTTGCGTCAGCCGTGATCACGAAGCACCACGAGGTTTTGTTGTCGGTCGGCTTCTCGACACGTTCGACAAGGATCCAAGAGGCGTGTCCGCCCTGCAACACTGCACAGGTCCGTAATCCCACGAGCGTCGCGCCGGGTGCGTAGCCATCATGCTAGCGTGTTGAAATCCTACAGCCGTTGCTCAGGAAGAGCATAGTTGAAGTGATGGTCGGTCCGAATGCTGACTGTGCTGCCGAAGAACGAATTCGACGTTTTCTTGAGGCGCACGGTTTGGTTCACGTGCCGGTGACGCGGGCTGGGATCAATCCGACAGGAGGGGATCAAGGACATTCCGGCGGGTTAGGCTGAGTCAGTCTCTGCTCACCATTTTCCAATTTCCGTTTCGACGTGCCGGAGACCGGTCCGGTATGTGACAGAGACCGGTTGGCAGAGCCGCCCATCGGGCGCCGCGACGTGGAGTTGATTCTGTTCGTCATCGGGCGCGACCGCGGGTGCATCCTCACATTCCCCCCTTCGCCTTCCGATCGGCCAGATCAAGCGCCTCACAATCGCCGGCCAGGCCTCCCCAGGCTTCACGCAAGTGTTACGGGGTGCATTCGCCGCCGGCGGCAATAATCGGAGCGAACCGAGAGCCGCAGGCTCCTTTATTTGGGCCGTTTACTTCGCCATGAACCCGCCTGACTGGCGTGCCCACAGTTCGGCATAGAGCCCTCCGCGGAGCGGCAGATCACGGTGGCCGCCCTCTTCAAGGAACGCCACCAAACTAGGCGAACTTTGCTTATCCAGGTCTGGCGTCGTCTGACTTTTGCCGCCAACAGGAGCTGACATGACAGGGGAGACCCACGCCGCGCGCTACTTGATCCGCGGCGGACGGATATATGACCATGATGGCGACATCCACCAGCCCGCAGCCGCCGACCTTCTGATCCGCGACGGGATCATCGAACGGATCGCGCCGCAAATCGCGGCCGACGATGGGGTTGAAGTTGTCGACGCTGCCGGCAAGCTCGTGGCCCCCGGTTTCGTCAATGCGCACTATCATTCGCATGACGTGATGGCAAAGGGTCTGTTCGAGGAAATGCCCTTCGACATCTGGATGCTGCACTCCAACCCCGCGAGCTATGGCCGACGGTCGCATGAGGAGGTCCGCGTACGTACGCTGATCGGCGCTGCGGAGTCCCTGCGCAACGGGATCACGACGATCCAGGATTTCTTGACCGTCGTGCCGCCGGACGAGGCGTATGTCGACACCGTGTTATCGGCCTATGAGGAGGCCGGTATCCGCGTCGTTTTCGCGATCGCCGCGCGGGATCGCGCTGCGCTCGACATCGCACCGTTCATTCCAAAGAATCTTCCGGATTCGATCCGAAAACGCCTCGCCGGGCAGGACCGCAGCGCCCGCGATGAACTCGACTTTGTGTCCAGTCAGATTAGGCGGTTGGGAAAGACCCCTACCAAACTTCAGACCTGGGCGCTCGCCCCGTCTGCGCCCCAGCGGTGCTCGGCCTAACTGCTCGAAGGCATCGCGGCGCTGTCGCGCGAGCACGGACTGCCGGTCCTGACCCATGTCTACGAAACGCGCGTCCAGGCGGCCGCGGCACACATGGGCTCTGACCCATCAGTCTCGCTCTTTGACGTGCTCGCGCACGCGGGACTGATGAACGACCGGTTAGGCGTCGTGCATGGCGTTTGGCTATCGCCGCGCAATATTGCGCAGATCGCGGAGGCCGGTGCGCGCGTCGTCCACAATCCGATCAGCAATCTCAAGCTCAAGAGCGGGGTTGCGCCGGGCAGGATCGGCCGCATTGAGGGATCGGGCGCGACGAACTGCACGATCATCTGCAACGGAGATAAGTCACTGCCACCGGAAGCCGCCGACCGAGCGCCGCCGACCGCGACCTCATATGGCCTCGCCCGCCAGCCGCCACCCTCAGGCCGCCACATGCGTTGATTGGCCGTGTCAGCGTCTTCCTAATAGGGCTAATAGCTTTCGATCGCCTTCCGGCCGGCGTCCGCGATCCTGATGCGAACGTTCTCGATCGTCTTGCCGCCGGCCTTCGTGGTCTCACGCTCTGCTGTAGCAAGCCCGGTGCGGACAAGACCGGCGATCATGTCGCCATCAAACCCGTGGCCGAGCATAAGCAGCTTCTTGGTGATGCCGCTCGGACGGCTAGCAAGGAGTTCTAGCGCGCGGCGTCGCATCGGGTTGAGACCTCTTCGAGGGGGTGCCGCCATTTGGACTCCCTGCGCTGACGTCCGATCACTTCCCCTCTTGACGTTCTGGTAGGGACCCGACCCGCGGTACCGTTCTCCCAGGCAAGCGATCGCTTCGTTCTTTCCAGTTCGGAATCGCCCTCGCCGCACATGGTCGCCGGCCAACCTATAAGCTGCTTTCAGTTCACAATTCGGTGTTAAGTTGTGTGCCGCTCCCTTCCATGCGCCGTCGCAGCCCCCTCGGAGATGGCGGTGTCGTGGAGCATACTTGTCCCTGCGCGGGAATCCGGCAAGCCATCAATCGCGTGTAGCAGTTCCCGCCACGGCCCACAGCGCTGGCGACTTCCGGCCGCGAGGGCGAGACGCCGATCACGCCGCGCGCCAAATCGCCGAAGGGTAGTGCCTTAGAGTATGCGCAGGCCGCGGCGCGAAGGGGCGAGGATCGAAACCCCGGCCCCAGTTGCGGCGGCACAGGGGACCGGGGTTCACGCGTCGGATCCAAGGGAGGTCGCGCGCAACTGCACAAAACGTCGAAAGTGACGCCACGTTCCCAGCCATCTGGGAATAGGGTTAGCCGCGCGGCGACGGCACCGCGCCGCGTACGAGCCACGGTACGCGGCGTCTACGTCGCGGGCGTGTTGTTCGACCCGCTGCGCCA
>WNFS01004887.1_pt1 | contig 10244 bp, 7 predicted proteins | sample 5400141 | NCBI WGS metagenome assembly WNFS01 (sample SAMN13153358, study PRJNA577476) | soil metagenome | isolation source: 60 cm saprolite under Madrone tree | place: USA:California | collected 2016-06-14
AGATCTCGTCGCGGCGGTGCGCGGCGCGGCGGAGCTTCTGGTACGCGGTGTTGGCGGTGATCCGGGATATCCAGGATCCGAGCAAGGACTCGCCCCGGAAGGTGTCGATGTGCCGCAGGACGCTCCAGAAGGCATCCTGCACGACTTCTTCGGCATCCTGCTCGTTGCCGGTGATCCGCATGGCCAGGCGATACACGCGGTCGCCGAACGTCTCGAGGAGCCGCTCAGCGGCGGTGGAGTCGCGCCGACGCAGCGCGTCGACGAGCGCCCAGTCACGGTCCGCTTTCGCGGACATGACCCGTGGATCGGGCGTGACGTCGAGCTGGGCTCGCGAGCCCCTTGCATCCTGTCCTAGGGCGCCGGTGTCATTCGGTGCTGTCATGGCGTGCCCTCCTTGTGTTGGTCGATCTGCCACAAGGAGTCGGCAACTATCGTGCCGCGCCGGATGTCGCGGCGTTGGCAGGTCTAAGACTGCGTTTTGTCTCGGCGAACGAACACCAGGGGCGAACGAGGGAAACTTCCGAGCCACGTTCGATATTCGGACGCCGACCGAAATCCGGCCGGCTCGTACGGCGGGGGTGTACGAGCGCGTCAACGAGGCCGCCGCCACCTGCGCCACCGATCTCCTGCGCCAGTGGGACGAGCGGCGCGGGCCTGAAACGTAATCGGCGCTACGCCCCGCCGGCGATCTCGATCGCGTACCGCATGTCGACGTTGAACAGCAGCGTCAGCCCGAGAACGCCTATGCCCATGAGCAGCCTTCTCTCTCGGTCCGGCCTGTGGTCGCCACGGTTTGGACGCGCATGCGTGCCACCGGGTCACAGGCGAAGAAGCTCACCGCTTAGAGATACTGACCCGTATTGACGACCCTCTCGACGTTCCGTTCCATTCGGTTGGTCTGCCCCACGAGGGACTTGACGTAGACGATGCGCTCGCCTCGTTTACCGGCAATCTTGGCCCAGTCGTCTGGGTTCGTCGTGTTGGGCAGGTCGTTCTCGCTGAACTCCTCGCGCACGGCGGCCGACAGGTCATCGGTGGTGAGGCCCTTTTCCGAGCCGGCGATGCGGCGTTTGAGGGCGAATTTCTTGGCCCGCCGGACGACGGACTCGATCATCGCTCCCGAGATGAAATCCTTGAAGTAGAGAACCTCTTTGTCGCCGGTGGCATAGGTGACCTCTATGAACCTATTCTCCTCAGCGCAAGAGTAGATCGACTCCAGGGCGATCATGATCATCGCCTCGATCGCCGCCTGGATGCCGCCGTGTCGCTGGATTTCGGCGGCCGCGACGGGGAGATCACTCGTCAGATACTTGCGGAAGATGTCGCCCGCGGCCGAGCGATCCGGTCGGTCGATCCTGATCTTCACGTCGAGGCGGCCGGGGCGCAGGATGGCTGGATCGATCAAATCGGGCCGGTTGGAGGCCCCGATGACGACGACGTTGCGCAGCCCTTCCACCCCGTCGACCTCGGTGAGAAACTGCGGGACAATCGTCGACTCCATGTCGGAGGAGATGCCGCTCCCGCGTGTCCGGAACAGCGCGTCCATCTCGTCGAAGAAGATGACCACGGGCACGTCGTCCCCCGCTTTCTCCTTGGCCTTCTGGAAGACTTCTCGGATCTTCCGCTCCGTCTCGCCGACGAACTTGTTGAGCAGCTCCGGCCCCTTGACGTTGAGGAAGTACCCGTTGATCTTCTGCCCGCGCTGCTTCGACAGCTTCTCCGCCAGGCTATTGGCCACCGCCTTGGCGATCATCGTCTTGCCGCATCCTGGAGGCCCGTAGAGCAGCACGCCCTTCGGCGGTCTCAGCTTGTACTCCTTGTAGTGGTCAGGGTAGAGGTAGGGCAGCTCCACGGCGTCCTCGATGGCTTGAATCTGGGCCGCCAGACCTCCGACGTCGCGATAGCCGATCTCCGGGACCTCTTCCAGCGCGAGGTCCTCGACGTCGCTCCGAGGCAGTTGCTCGAGCAGGCAGCCCGACTTCGCGTCCATCAGAAGATGGTCGCCCGGCTGCAAGCGCCTCGAGCGCAGTGGATCGGCGAGGATCCCGATCCTCTCCACGCCGGCGCCGAGGGTCACCATCGCGCGCTCATCGTCGAGTCGCGTCTTGAGCACGACGATCTCGCCCTGGATCTCGTATCCAGCGACGGCGACGACATTGAGCGACTCGTTCAGAACCAGCTCTTGTCCCGGCCGCAGCGACGTGGCGTTGATGGCGGGGTGAAGCCTCACCCTCATCTTGCGGCCCTGCGCGAGGATGTCGACGGTGTCGTCTTCGTACGCGGCGAGATACACGCCGTAGGTCAACGGCGGCGCGGCCAGCTTGTCGACCTCTTCGCGGAGGGCCGCGATCTCGTCGCGCGCCTCGTGGAGGGCCGCGAGCAGCCTTTCATTCTGCCGGCAGGCCTGGGCGAGCCTCCCGTCGGCGTGGTCGTCCGCGGCGTATTCGGTCTCGACCGCGATCGTCTCCAAGCTCTTCATAGGCCGCCTCTTTCTCGTACCGCTGAATGCGTCGTCTACTGTTGAGACGGCTGTCAGGCGGTGAGCGTTACCCCCCACGATCGGGAGGGTGTGCCATCAGCAGTCGTCAGAATGGCCGAGTCGTCGAGAGGACTCGAGACGGGAGGTGCCCGACGTCGTGTTCGGGCGGGCTCAGGGCGCCTTCGGGGGCGGACTCAGGACGCGAGCGAGTGACTCGGCACCCGAGTCTGCGCGCGACGGAGCGCTCTCGTGACGGGCGTGGACACGAGAGAGCGCCCATCATCCCGGATTTCAGTAGTCGCCGCGAGCCGGCTGCGTCGAAACTCTTCCGCGGGGACAACGCGCACCACTTGGCCCTGCGCGTCGAAAATTGTCACGGGCGCGATGGGCTCTTCGTCTGAAGGAAGCGGAACAACTTTCCGGGAAGGATTCATCTGGTATGCCTCCCATCGATAAAGCCAGTCACTAAGACCCACATTTGGCTGCCGCAGGCGGGACACGTATCGCTGCCGACCTCGAAGCATGTCTCGCAATCGAGGCACAGCGCCAAACGACCCAACGGTAGATACGACGTAGTGCCCGTCGCCCAGCCCCTCATGGCTTTCATGCCCTTCCGATGCCTCCCGCGGTCCATTGGTTACTCGATGGCGGTGCCATCAATTCCACCCCTTTTGGTGCAGGGGAATGAGCGAAGCGCGGCGGTGTGCCCGATGGTTCCGGAGCTGTGGGGCAGGTCTCCTGGAACGTCGGCACGCCGCCGCGTTGATAGGTCGCGCGCTCGTCCCTTGTGTTACCGCGCAGCCTGATGACCGCGCGGGGCCTGCACGTCCTGGTTCTCCCGCGGGGCCTGCACGTCCTCGTGCTCCCGCGGCGCCTGCACGTCCTGGTTCCCGAACGTCGCTGGTACCGTCTGGTCGTCGATTACCCCGGCCAGAGCGGGAAGCTGCCACACTGCGACCACCACTCCGAACACTGCCGCTGCCACCGTCCTCATCACGTTCTCCTTTCAGGGCCAGTTCACACTTTGGGTCCCTTGCACTTCTTTAGATGGGATCCCACCCGAGGGGGTTACGGAGCTCGGATTGATCGGCTGCTTACGGACGTCGACGCGAGCGGCGGATCACGACGCTTCTCTTATTCGTACTGCCGGCCCTGCGGTGCTCCCCGACCCGTGTGACTACGCTTCCTCGTGTGCCGGGTGAGTCGGCGCGCCGTGGACGTGCAGGGGCTCCCGACGCGGCCGGAACGCCGCCCGGACCACGTCTCGATTGAGTCGCGCGATGAACTCCAGCGGGATTCCCTTGGGGCACACCGCCTCGCACTCGCCGTGATTGGAGCAACTACCGAACGCCTCGCGGCGCATCGCCGCCACCATGTTGAGCGTTCGTTCGTCGCGCTCCGGCTGGCCCTGCGGCAGCGCATTGAGGTGAGTCACCTTGGCCGAGGTGAAGAGCATGGCCGAAGCGTTCGGACAGGCCGCCACGCAGGCCCCGCAGCCGATGCAGGCGGCCGCATCGAATGCCGTTTCTGCCGCCTCTTTCGGAACGAGGATGTCGTTGGCGTCTGGGGCGCTGCCCGTGGGGGCACTGATGTAGCCGCCGGCCTGGATGATGCGGTCGAATGCCGACCGATCGACGACGAGGTCTCTGACCACGGGGAACGCCTCGGCCCGCCATGGTTCGAGCGTCAAGGCATCGCCGTCCTTGAAGAAGCGCATGTGGAGCTGGCACACCGTGGTGTGACGGCGCCCGCCGTGGGGTATCCCGTTGATCAGGAAGCCGCACGAGCCGCAGATGCCCTCACGACAATCGTGCTCGAAGGCTACCGGTTCCTCGCCGCGCTCGATCAGTCCCTCGTTCAGGACGTCCAGCATCTCGAGGAACGACATGTCGGGGGTTACGTCATTGACCTCGTAGGTCACGAACCGCCCGGAGGTGTCCGTATTCTTCTGCCGCCAGATTCTCAGTGAGAGGTTCATGATTACTTGTAGCTCCTCTGCGCAAGGTGGACATGCTCGAAGGTCAGCGGCTCCTTGTGCAGGGCCGGCGCCTGGCCGGACCCCGTGTACTCCCACGCCGCGACGTAGCAGAAGTTGGCGTCGTCCCGTTTGGCCTCACCCTCGGCGGTCTGGCTCTCGATGCGGAAGTGGCCGCCGCAGGACTCACTCCGGTCCAAGGCGTCGGTGCACATCAGCTCGGCCAGCTCGAGAAAATCGGCGACGCGGCCGGCCTTCTCGAGCGACTGGTTCAGCTCCTCGTCGGTCCCGAGGACGCGAACGTTCTTGTGGAACTCATCGCGCAGCTCGGGGATCTTCGCGAGCGCCCGGCGCAGGCTCGCCTCCGACCGCGCCATGCCGCAGTCGTCCCACATCAACTTGCCGAGCTCTCGGTGAAAGGAGTCGACCGTCTGCTGGCCGTTGATCTGCAGAAGAGTGCGAGTGCGCTGACCGACCTCTTCTTCGGCCTCACGGAACGCCGGGTCCGAGGTATCGACGGGAGTCAGGCCGGCCTTGGCCAGGTAGTCGGGCACCGTGGCGGGCAAGATGAAGTAGCCGTCCGAGAGCCCCTGCATGAGGGCGCTCGCGCCCAGACGATTGGCCCCCTGGTCGGAGAAGTTGGCCTCGCCGCCAACGAACAACCCCGGGATGGTCGACATCAGGTGGTAGTCGACCCAGAGTCCGCCCATCGTGTAGTGCGGGGCAGGGTAGATGCGCATCGGGACCTTGTAGGCATCGTCTCCGGTGATGCGCTCATAGATCTCGAAGAGATTTCCGTACTTGTCGCGGACGTTGTCCAGCCCGAGCCGATCGACGGCGCTGCGGAAATCGAGATATACACCGCGGCCGCCCGGCCCCACGCCCCGCCCTTCGTCGCACACATCCTTGGCGTTGCGTGAGGCGACGTCGCGCGGCACCAGGTTGCCGAAGCTCGGGTAGCGGCGCTCCAGGTAGTAGTCGCGCTCGCCGTCCGGGATGTCGTTCGCCTTCCTGGTGTCACCCTTCTTCTTCGGAACCCAGATGCGCCCGTCGTTGCGGAGCGACTCCGACATCAGCGTGAGCTTCGACTGATACTCGCCCGCCTGCGGGATGCAGGTCGGATGAATCTGCGTGTAGCATGGATTCCCGAACAGCGCGCCGCGGCGATGCGCCCGCCAAATGGCGGTGCAGTTGGAGGCCTTGGCGTTCGTCGAGAGGTAGAAGACGTTGCTGTAGCCGCCGGTGGCCAGCACGACCACGTCGCCCACGTGAGAATGGATCTCGCCGGTCTGGAGATGGCGGGTGACGATGCCGCGCGCCTTGCCGTCGATGACGACCAGGTCGAGCATCTCTGTGCGCGGATGCATGGTCACCGTACCCGCGGCGATCTGACGCTCGAGCGCCTGGTACGCCCCGAGCAAGAGCTGTTGCCCCGTCTGGCCGCGAGCGTAGAACGTCCGCTCGACCTGGACGCCACCGAACGAGCGTGTCTCGAGGAGGCCACCATAGTCGCGCGCGAACGGCACCCCCTGGGCGACGCACTGGTCGATGATGTTGACGCTCACCTGCGCCAGGCGGTAGGAGTTGGCCTCGCGGGCGCGGAAGTCACCACCCTTCACGGTGTCGGCGAAGAGGCGGAAGACGCTGTCGCCATCGTTCCGGTAGTTCTTGGCCGCGTTGATTCCCCCCTGGGCGGCGATGGAGTGGGCGCGGCGCGGGGTGTCGTGGAACGAGAAGCACTGCACGTGATAGCCCTGCTCGCCGAGCGTGGCGGCGGCGGCGGCTCCCGCCAGCCCCGAGCCGACGATCAGGACGGTGTGCTTCCGCCGGTTGGCGGGGTTCACCAGCTTCATCTCGAAGCGGGACTGGTCCCACTTCTGTTCGATCGGTCCCGCAGGAATTCTCGCGTCGAGCACGATAGGCATCGGAGTCTCCTTCACCGTAGCCACCCGGCCAGCACGGAGACTGGCACGGAGACGAAGCCGGCGAACACGGCCAGGGCAATCCCGCGAGACAGCACGCGGAGGGTCGATGTGGTGCGCGCGTTGTTCCAGCCGAGCGTCTGGAGCAAGCTCCAGATCCCGTGATCCAGGTGCAGGCAGAGACACGCCATGGCGACGATGTAGAAGAGCGACACATACCAGACCGAAAAGCCAGCCACGACGTTGTGATAGACGGAGAGGTCGCGGAACTCGCCGGGCCGGAAGCCAACCACACCGCCCGTCAAGTGCAGCAGGTGATAGACGACGAAGAGAGCCAGGATGACACCGCTCCAGCGCATCGTGCGGGCCGCGTAGGTGGTCGCAATGGACTCCTTGGTGTCATAACCCTGCGGGCGCGCGGCCCGGCTCATGCGGGTCAGTTGTACGGCGGCGGTGATGTGTAGCGCGACACAGGTGACGAGGAGGATGCGAACGACCCACAGCAACAGGCTATAGGGCACCAGCGGCTCGCCCATCGTGCGGAGAAACGCGGCGTACGCGTCGATGGTCGACGGGCCGACAAACATCTTGAGGTTGCCGAGCATGTGCGCGATGACGAAGCCGACGAGCACCATGCCGGTGACCGCCATCACGACCTTCTTGCCGACCATGGTGCCCCACACCGCCGCGACCGGATTGTCCGGCCACACCTTGCGAGCTGCCGTGGCCGGCTCGAACGTCGTCCGATTTGCTACCGTGCCGTCGGTTGATTGGGGCGCCATGTCGTCTTCTCCTCGTCCTTAGCTCACTTCTCCGTGGGCCCGGCTACGTAGGGCTTCACCATCTTTGCTGGATCGACGACGCGGTCGAACTCGTCGGCCGTGACATATCCCAGCTTTACTGCCGCGTGCTTGAGCGAGAGGTCATTGTCCAGCGCGTAGTGCGCAATCTCCGCCGCCTTGTCATAGCCGATGACAGGGGACAGCGCTGTCACCAACATCAGCGATCCGTCGACGTACTCGTTGATCTTCTTCACGTTCGGCTTCGTGCCCTCGATCAGGAACTTGCGAAAGTTCGTGCAGCCATCACTGATGATGGTGATGGATTCGATGATGTTGAAAATCATGAGCGGCTTGTACACGTTCATCTCGAGATAGCCACCGGCACCGCCAAAGCCGACGGCGACGTCGTTGGCCATCACCTGCACGGCGATCATCGTCAACGCCTCGCACTGGGTGGGATTGACCTTGCCTGGCATGATCGACGATCCCGGCTCGTTCGCCGGGATCGTCAACTCCGCAAATCCGGCACGAGGTCCACATGACATCAGGCGAATGTCATTGGCGATCTTGTACAGCGACACCGCCAGGGTGCGAAGCGTTCCGGACAGCTGGACCAGCGCGTCGTGCGCGCCCTGCACGGTGAACTTATTGGGTGCGGTTATGAACGGCAAGGTGGTGAGCCTCGCGATTTCGGCGGTGGTCGCTTCCGCGAACCCCGGCGCGGCGTTGATCCCCGTGCCGACCGCTGTGCCGCCGAGGGCCAGGCAGTAGACTCCTTGGAGGGCGGCCTCGATGCGCTCCAGATCGTCCGCGAGCATGCCCGCATAGCCTGACCATTCCTGGCCGAGCGTGAGCGGTGTCGCGTCTTGCATATGAGTGCGGCCGATCTTGACGATGTCATCCCAGTCGCGGGCCTTGGCGGCAATCGCATCGTGTAGCGCCCTGAGCGCCGGTATCAGGCATCGCTTCACGCTCATCGCGGATGCGATGTACATTGCCGAGGGAAAGGTGTCGTTTGACGACTGCGACATGTTGACGTGATCGTTGGGATGAACGGGAGTCTTGCCTCCGAGCGGTGTGCCCGCGAGCTGGCAGCAGCGATTCGAGATCACTTCGTTCATGTTCATGTTGAACTGCGTGCCGCTGCCCGTCATCCAGACATGCAACGGAAACATGTCGCCATGCTGGCCGGCGAGGATCTCGTCGCATGCCTGCACGATCAACGTGTACGGCTGCTTGCCGAGTCGCTTGCCGGCGTGGTTCGCCACCGCGGCGGCCTTCTTCAGGATGGCATAGGCCGTAATCATCTCCCGGGGCATCAGATCTCGGCCGATGCTGAAATGCTCCAGCGACCGTTGGGTCTGGGCGCCCCAGAGCTTGTCGGCCGGCACCGCGACCTCGCCCAGGCTGTCGGTTTCCGTGCGACTGGTATGGACGAACTGCTCGGCGACCGTGGTCACTGCACCCTCCTTCGTTAGCTCGGTGGAGTCGGCTGCCTCGCCATCACGAGGCGTTTCCCTTGAGAGGGCCTGCGCCGGGCTTCGGTTACAGCGCAATCGGACGGGCGAGCCGGACACCCGGGTTGGCGAGCACGGTCTCAGTCTGGAGCCATGGTGGTGCGAACGCCCCTGAGCTCGCCCAGTGCGACCGCAACCATGGCAAGGAGGACGGGCAGCACCAGGGCCCGGAAACCGAAATGGACTACGAGGGCGGCTCCGGACGCACAACCGGCCACGAATGTCCTGTCATCGCATCATTGTGCCGATTGCCCGGACCAGGAAGGCAGGGTAGCCAAGCATCAGGGTGTCGGGCCCCCTCTCTGAAAACCTTGCCGATTGTCCGTCTGACCAGGACCGGCCGGAAGCGCGGCGGAGACGACGAACGCTGAGGCGGCGAACGCGCCAAGGCACGTGACGCCGACGGCGTGCGACCAGCCGGAATCACCAAGGACCGTCAGCCCTGCGCCGACGACGAGGCACACGAGGGCGAATCCTTCGAGCAGGCGGCCCGGGTTTCTGGGTTCGTTGCGTCTCACGGCGGGAAGGGACACGCCGTCCACGTGCGCGTCCAGGTGGCCGCGAAGAAACAGCCCGAATAGCAGCAACAGCGAGGGTACGAGGACCGTGGCGCCCCCGACGGCGGCGATGACCACCGCGATGAGCGTCGCCCGCCCGGCCGCCGCCTCCTGGATAGTCAGCCCGGGCAGCAGGCGCGGCTGTTGCGCGACCGCCCAGCCGCCCACGATCGCCGCCACGGCGAGCGCGGCCGACACCCGCGCCGGTCCAAAGCGACCCGCCCAGACCCAGCCGATCGTCACGAGCCCGGCCCCAGCGGACGTGCAGACCATGGCCAGACCCATTCCGGTCGTCAGGCCGTCGAAAAGCTGCCGAGTATCGTAGCGAACCACCACAAGGCCCGCGAGCGCGAGAGCTCCAGCCACGACCGCGGCGCCGAGCGCGCGCGCGCGAAAATCGGCTGCCAGCGCCGGCTCGCGGAGTCGTCGGGCATCGGCGGCCAGGTGGACGGCGGCCAGGTAGGCCGAGGTGGCGAGCGCGAGCGCGCCGATGAAGATCGAGGTCGGGTTCAGCCAGCTCGCGACGAGATCGCCTCGCGCGTTGCCAACGGGGACGCGGCCGGAGGCGATAGCGCCCACGACCGTGCCGAGCGCGAACGGCGTCAGGACCGACGAGAATGCGAAGACCCGCTCGATGAGCCGCCGCTCAGGCGCCGCGTCAAGCTGACCACGGAGCGCGTAGGACGCCCCACGCAGGATGATGCCGATCGCGGCGACGAACAGCGGGATGGACAGCGTGGACATGATCGACCCGAACGCGACCGGGTACGCGGTCCAGCAGATGACGAGGACGAAGATCAGCCAGACGTGGTTGGCCTCCCAGACGGGGCCCATCGCGTGCCGTGCATGGTCACGTCTTGCCGCGGCACCCGCGCGTCCGTCGCCGGCGAAGAGGATCCAGAAGCCGGCGCCGAAGTCACCGCCCGCGAGGACAGTGTAGGCGGCGACGCCGACCAGGATCAGGAGGATCGGGACGTCAGCGAGCACGCGAGCGCTCCCGTGGGCTCGATGG
>WNFS01004888.1_pt1 | contig 10244 bp, 9 predicted proteins | sample 5400141 | NCBI WGS metagenome assembly WNFS01 (sample SAMN13153358, study PRJNA577476) | soil metagenome | isolation source: 60 cm saprolite under Madrone tree | place: USA:California | collected 2016-06-14
GTGGAAGCAAAATCGCCGCCGCTTTACCGATCGCACGCCGACCTGGGACGTGCTGCATAAATATCCGCACGACTACAAGGTGGTGTTCGTCGGCGACGCCTCGATGTCGCCTTACGAGATCATGGTGCCCGGCGGTTCGGTCGAGCATGTCAATGAAGAGGCGGGATCGGTCTGGCTCGAGCGCATCACGCGCACCTATCCGCACGCGGTGTGGCTCAATCCGGTGGCGCAGCGGCACTGGGACTATTCGGAATCGACCACCATCATTCGCCGGCTGTTTTCAGAGCGCATGTTCCCGATCACGATTGAAGGCCTCGAAGCCGCGATGAAGGAACTGGTGCGGTAAGATCTTCGTCGCCCCGGAATGACGGAATCGGGAGTTAAGAAAAATGCCCCAGACCATTCATCGCGGCATCAAGGCGCTGATCAACGAGGCCAATGCCGAGATCGAAACGTTAAGCGCGGCCGACGCCATCAAGGCTGCCCAAAGCGGCGACGTCGTGATCGTCGATATCCGTGACCCCCGCGAGATCGAACGTGACGGCCGAATTCCCGGCGCGTTCTCCTGCACCCGCGGCATGCTTGAATTCTGGATCGATCCGGCGAGCCCCTATGCCAAGCCGGTGTTCCAGCAGGAAAAGAAATTCATCTTTCATTGCGCCGGCGGCATGCGCTCGGCACTGGCGGCAAAAACCGCGCAGGACATGGGATTGAAGCCGGTCGCGCATATGGGCGGCGGCTTCGCGGCCTGGCGGGACGCCGGCGGTCCGGTCGAGAAGGTCGAGCCGAAGAAGGCGAAGGGTTAGAGCCGCATGACATCCACCATTATCCGTCATGCCCGGCCTTGTGCCGGGCATCCACGTCTTGGAGCCTTGCGGGATGAAAGACGTGGATGGCCGGGACGAGCCCGGCCATGACGAAAGTTGAAAGGACCACGCATGCCGTCACCCACCGACGATCCGCTCGTCTCCACCGATTGGCTCGCTGCCCGTATCGACGATCCAAAAGTCAAAATCATCGACGCCTCCTTCAAGATGCCCGGCGTGCTGCCGCTGCCGTCGAGCGATTATCTCGGCGCGCATATTCCGGGCGCCGTGTTTTTCGATGTAGATGCGATTGCCGACCACAATGATCCGCGGCCGCATATGTATCCTGATGCCGACCAGTTCGCGCGCGACGTCTCGGCGCTCGGGATTTCCTCAGCCGATACCGTGGTCGCCTACGATTCCGGCGCCTGGGTCGCAGCACCCCGGGCATGGTGGATGTTCATGTCGTTCGGCCATCGCAATGTGAAGGTGCTGGACGGGGGCTTGAAGAAATGGCTGCGCGAAGGGCGCCCCACCCATTCCGGCAAGGTCTCCCCAAAATCCGGAAAATTCCAGGCCAAGCTCGATCCGAGGTTCGTCCGAAGCAAGCAGCAACTGCTCGACAACCTTGAAACACGCGCCGAGCAATTGGTCGACGCGCGTCCGCGCCCGCGTTTCGAGGGCAACGTCGCCGAGCCGTGGCCGGGCCGCCGCTCCGGTCACATTCCGGGCAGCCGCAACGTGCCCTACGCCGAATTGTTCGACGCCCAGACCGGCGCGATGAAACCGCTCGACGATTTGCGAAAAGCGTTTACGGGTGCCGACGTCGACCTGACAAAACCGATCGTGACGACCTGCGGTTCCGGCGTGTCCGCGCTGGTGCTGACGCTGGCGCTGTATCGGCTCGGGGTGCGCGGTACCGCGCTTTATGACGGCTCGTGGGCCGAATGGGGTCTGCCGGACGGACCGCCGGTCGCAACCGGACCCGCCTGATCAACAAACCTTCAACGGCTCTGCGCCGCCGCCGGCTGAGCGAGTGGTTGAGCGAACGGGTCGGCTGCCTGCTGAGCTGCCTGTCGTGCCGCGCGCGCGCGAGCCGCGAGCCTGCGGCGTTGTGCTGCCCGGCGCGCCTGCTGGCGCTTCTTGATGACGCTCGCGTCGGGTTCGGCGCTGATCGAGTTGGCGCCGGTAGCCTTCGCTGGCGGCCTCGCCTCGATTGCGATGGTTGCAGCGTCCAGCGCTGCGATTTTCGCCACGGCGATGTCCGCCTCCGGCGAAGCCGGTGCGCTTGTAGGTTCGGATGCAATCGGAGCAGCTTCGTTCGCCGGCGGCAAGGCCTCCTCGGTTGTCGCAAGCTTCGTTTCTCCGGAGGCAACTTCGGCTTGAGCCGGAGCTAACTCGCTCGGTGCCGGACTTTCCGCGACCGGAATTTCGGGTTGAGCGCTCTCGGGCTGCGGCGAAGGCTCTGGCCCCGGCGCGCCGATATTTTCGGGCTCAGCCGGTACCGAAGCAATCGCCGCTGGCTCAACCGGGGGCACGTCGTCGGGCACCTCCTGCTCCGCAGGAACTGGATCGACGCGCAGCAGCGCCAGCACAGGCCGTGTGGGCTCGCTTTGTTGCGGGAAGGTTTTTTCGGGGACCATATGCCAAAACGGATTACTGGCAAATTCCTCGTGAGCGGTGCGCAGTAGCGCCGCCGCGCCAAGCCCGAAGATCAGTATCGACATCGAGAACACGATCGCGGCGAACAGGAAACGGAAACTTGGGAGCATGGAGAGGCGAGTTCCGCCTTCGAAGGGGTGTCTGCGAAGGCCCTGGAGCTAGCGGGAACGCGGTGACCACAAAATTGGCCGCGTTCGCGACGCAACGGGCAAGGCCAGCGCAGCGAATCAGGCTGGTTTGAGAATACCGCAGGGATTCGGTGGCGTTTGTTACAAATCCGCGACGCAAACGCTTCGTGGCAGGCCGGGAAACGCTTTCTTAATCCGATGAGGCTTCGATGCAACGCGCTGCCGCGTCATCACAAAATGCCGGAATCCGGCCGAATTACGCGGATTTGTCTTGAATGCGCCGCTATCTTCGGCCATCTGCCGTTAACGGTCCGGTGGCGGCTTGGGGTTTATACAAGGGCGATGATGATCAAACCCATTCTGACGATTTGCGCTGCGGCGGCGGCTGGCGCGGCGGCAAGTTCGCTTGCGCTCGCGCAAGGGTACCCGGTTCCGCCCGCTCCGGTCTATTCGACGGCGCCGCTGCCTTATCCGTCCGGCGGCTACCCCGATTATCGCCGCGCTCCTACCGAGTTGGATGCCGACTTGCTGGAAGATGACGAGGCGCTGCCGAACGCCCAGAGGTCGACTGCGCTGCCGCCGCCCGGCCTGGGGCTTTCGCCGGATGATCCGCGCTATGGGCGTCCGATTTATTCCGACCGTGGCGCGCCGACTGGCCCAATCCTTTCGCCCGATGATCCGCGCTATGGCAGGCCCGAGGGTACTCCTCCGGTATACTCCGACCGTAGCGCACCGACTGGCCCGCTCGTTTCACCGGATGATCCGCGCTATGGTCGCCCTGCGGGTGCTCCGCCGGTTTATTCCGACCGTGGCGCACCGGCCGGTCCAATCCTTTCGCCGGATGATCCGCGCTATGGCAGGCCCGAGGGTACTCCTCCGGTATACTCCGACCGTGGCGCACCGGCCGGCCCGATCCTTTCGCCCAATGATCCGCGTTATGGCCGTCCCGACGGACCGCCGCCGGTGATCTATTCGGATCGCGGCAACGTCGATGGCCGAATTCCCGGACCGGGCTTCAATCCGAATGAAGACAATCGTGCCTTGCGCCCACCCGGGGCGATCGGTCCCCCGGGCCCGGTCACCGGATCGGTGCAGCCTCCGATGGGTCCCGACGGCAGGCCGATGGTGCTGTCTTCGCTTCCGCCGGAGGAACAGCCGGAGGTCGGGCCTGCGCAACTTGCGCCGAACCTGCGCCGGCAGGAAGTCGCCTTCGCCACCAAGGAGCCGCCGGGAACGCTGATCGTCGATACGCCGCACACCTATCTCTACTACGTGCTGGGTAAAGGGCGCGCGATCCGTTATGGCGTCCGTGTCGGCCGCGACGGCTTCACCTGGAACGGGGTACAGAAAATCTCGCGCAAGGCCGAATGGCCGGATTGGCACCCGCCGACCGAGATGATCGAGCGTCAGCCTTATCTGCCGCGCTTCATGGCCGGTGGACCGGGCAATCCGCTCGGTGCCCGGGCGATGTATCTCGGCTCAACCGTCTACCGCATCCACGGCACCAACCAGCCCTCGACGATCGGCAAGTTCGTCTCCTCGGGCTGCATCGGCATGCTCAACGAGGACGTCTCGGACCTGTTCGACCGCGTCAAGGTCGGCACCCGCGTGGTGGTGTTCCCAGGCGGCCCGCCGCCGGGAACGGCAACCGCGTCGGCGCAGCCGGTGCCCGGACCTGCCGCCTCGGCGTCCCCCGCGCCACCGCAGATGTCGGGCGCGCCCGGCACGCAACCGACCGTCGTGCCGCCACTGCCGGCGCCGGTGACTGTGCGCTAACTCTCGCCACTAATTCAGTCGTCATCCTGAGGTGCGCGCTCTTGCGCGCCTCGAAGGATGACCGCGCACGCTGACCATTCTTCGAGGCGCGCCAAAGATGGCTCGCACCTGAGGATGACGAACGTGTTATGCGGAATACAGCTACGCCAGCCTTCGCAGCGGCTCGCCCTTGAACCAGGCGTCGATGCCCTCGACCATCTGGCTGTAGTGGTTGCGAAAACCCTCTTCGGTGACGTAGCCGAGATGCGGCGTCAGCACGATGTTGTCGAGCTTGCGGAACGGATGATCGACCGGCAGCGGTTCGACCGAGAATACATCGACCGCGGCGCCTGCGATCCTCTTCTGCTGCAGGGTTTGCAGCAACGCTGCTTCGTCGACGATCGGCCCGCGCGCGGTGTTGACGAGATAGCTCGTCGGCTTCATGCGCGCCAGGTCCGAAGCTCCCACCAGCCCGCGCGAGCGCTGGCTCAACACCACATGGATGGTGACGATGTCGGCGGTCGAAAACAATTCCTCCTTGGTGGCGTAGCCGACGCCGACTTCCTTGCATCGCTCCGGCGTCAGGTTCGGGCTCCACGCGATCACGTTCATGCCGAACGCCTTCGCCAATCCCGAAACCTTGGATCCAAGCTTGCCGAGGCCGACTATGCCGAGCGTCTTGCCCTCGATCTCCATGCCGACGAATTTCTGTAGACGTTCGCCCGCGTGCATGCGGGCGTTTTCGCGGCCGATGTTGCGGGTCAATTCCAGTATCAGGCCCATCGTCAGCGGCGCGGTGGGATCGCGCCCCCATTGCGTTCCGCACAGCACCACCTGATGGTCTTTTGCGGCTTCCAGATCGAGCGCGGCGTTGCGCATGCCCGAGGTGATCAGGAGCTTCAGTTTGGGCAATGCCGCAAACAGCGCGCGGGGAAACGGCGTGCGCTCGCGCATCGCGCAGATGATCTCGAAATCCTTCAGCGCGCTGGCGGCGGCCTCCTGGGAAGCAAATGGCTCGTTGAAATCAGTGACATCGACGCGGTCTCCGACCTTCGACCAGTCTGCAACCCGCAAAGCCAGATTGAGATAGTCATCGAGAATTGCACAGCGCAGCCGCGTCATGGGAAAATCCGTTCATGGCGATGATGACGGCGCGAGCCGCGCCGTCCGGGAAGTACCATGGTCGCGCGCAACGCTTGAGCGCGCAAGCGCCTGCAGAGCCCGCGGCTCAAATAACCGAAAAGATCAGCTCGAACGCCGGCGCGAGGACGCCATGTGTTTGGCGCGCCAGGCCGGACCCGGGCCGCGCATATAATGCAGTTCCGGCCGGTACGGATTGAATGCTCTGGCGAAGAACAGGCGCCAGAAGCTCCTGATTTCGGCGAGTAGGCCGGGTTCACGATTCCGATGGTCTGCTACCCGGGGCGAAGATGCGAGAGTCGCCATGACGAGCCTGCCTTTTTTGTCCGGCGACTTCTGTCGCGCGGAGCGCTTTTTGGGGCGCTGGCGGGTAGTTTCCGGCCGGATTCATTAAAAGAAGGTTTCAATTGTTGATATCGGTAATGATCCTGGTGAACGAATGACAAACGCCGTTGTCCCGAATCCGAAATTCCCCGACCTCGCGGGCTTCCTTCTGAGCCAATTTTCGGATTCGAAGGGACTTGAGAAGCCTATAATTCCAGTGCGGGTTTTGCTTCAGGCCGGTCTTGAAGAACTCGCGGCGAAAATGAAGAAAACACATGCTTCCCGCGGTTGCCCTTTGGCGGCCGCGCCGCTACATCAGCGGCAGCAAATTTCCATAAATCCTCTTGTTTTCAGGGATCGCGATGGCGCGCCAGTTCGTCTATTTCATGCAGGGTTTGTCCAAGACCTATCCCGGCAACCGCAAGGTGCTCGATAACGTCCATCTGTCGTTTTATCCCGACGCCAAGATCGGCGTGCTCGGCGTCAACGGCTCCGGCAAATCGACCCTGCTGAGGATCATGGCCGGCATCGACAAGGAATATAACGGCGAGGCGTGGGTCGCCGAGGGCGCGCGGGTCGGCTACCTCGAGCAGGAGCCGCAACTCGACGCCAGCAAGACGGTGCGCGAGAACGTCATGCTGGGCGTCGCCAAGCAAAAGGCGATCCTCGATCGCTATAACGAGCTGGCCGTCAATTATTCCGACGAGACCGCCGAGGAGATGACCAAATTGCAGGACGAGATCGAGGCCGCTGGCCTGTGGGATCTCGACAGCAAGGTCGATCAGGCGATGGACGCGCTGCGCTGCCCGCCAGACGATGCCGATGTCACAAAGCTTTCCGGCGGCGAGCGTCGCCGCGTCGCATTGTGCCGGCTGCTGCTCGACCAGCCCGATTTGTTGCTGCTGGACGAGCCGACCAACCATCTCGACGCCGAATCGGTATCCTGGCTGGAAGGCCATCTGCGGCAATATCCCGGTGCGATCCTGATCGTCACCCACGACCGCTATTTCCTCGACAACGTCACCGGGTGGATTCTCGAGCTCGACCGCGGCAGGGGCATTCCCTATGAAGGCAATTACACCGCCTGGCTGTCGCAAAAGCAGAAGCGTCTCGAGCAGGAGGGCCGCGAAGAGGCGGCGCATCAGCGTACCCTGGCGCGCGAGCAGGAATGGATCGCGGCCTCGCCGAAGGCACGCCAGGCCAAATCGAAAGCGCGCTACCAGCGCTACGAGGAGCTCTTGAAGCAGGCAAGCGAGAAGCGGACCCAGACCGCGCAGATCACGATTCCCGTGGCCGAGCGGCTCGGTCAGAACGTCATCGATTTCGAGGGCCTGACCAAGGGGTTTGGCGAGCGGCTTCTGATCGACGATTTGACGTTCAAGCTACCGCCGGGCGGCATTGTCGGCGTGATCGGCCCGAACGGCGCCGGCAAGACCACGCTGTTCCGGATGATCACCAAGCAGGAGACACCGGACAACGGCGCCATCACGGTCGGCGACAGCGTGCACCTCGGCTATGTCGACCAGTCGCGCGACTCCCTCGACGGCAAGAAGAGCGTGTGGGAGGAAATCTCCGGCGGCAACGAGCTGATCCTGCTTGGCAAGCGCGAGGTCAATTCGCGCGGCTATTGCTCCTCGTTCAATTTCAAGGGCGCCGACCAGCAGAAGAAGGTCGGCTCGCTGTCGGGCGGCGAGCGCAACCGCGTGCATCTGGCGAAGATGCTCAAATCCGGCGCCAACGTGCTGCTGCTCGACGAGCCTACCAACGATCTCGACGTCGATACACTGCGCGCTCTCGAAGAGGCGCTGGAGGATTTCGCCGGCTGCGCCGTGATCATCAGCCACGACCGCTGGTTCCTCGACCGCATCGCCACCCACATCCTGGCATTCGAAGGCGACAGCCATGTCGAATGGTTCGAAGGTAATTTCCAGGATTATGAAAAAGACAAGATGCGCAGGCTGGGGCAGGATTCCATCATCCCGCACCGGGTGAAGTACAAGAAACTCACGCGGTGAGTTGGTGTCTGATATCGCCGAATTTATCGAGAAATTCTCGGGCGCGGGGCAGCGCGTCATAGAGGAATTGCTTCGGTTCGCGGAGCCAAAGCCCGTCGATTTGCCGCGAGCGGTGTTCTGAAACCAGAACATCGGTCGGCAAATCCACCAGTACTGCATCCCATCCGGGAAAAAACCGCCGGCCACGCTTGAAGCCGAACGCGAGCAGGCGCTGTTCGGTCGTGAGGCCGTGATAGTCGAATGCGTTGATCCCGTCGGTAACGTAGATGTGGTTGCCGGTGAATCCAGGCGCGGGTTTGATCCATCGGGCATGGAAGCCGATGTCCGGATAGCGTTCGAGAAACGCGTAGGCCAAGACTTGGCAGGCGCCATTGGCGAAGAAATGCCGGTCAGGCCGGTGCCACCGCCTCTCCGGATCATTCTTGACCTTGATCCTTGGGAAGAACATCGGAGCCCCATCTCTCGTTCGGTGTGGTGACCGCGCCTGGGCGGCTAACCGACCTTTTCGGCCAGCCACACCTTGATCAGCGATTGATACGGCACGTCGCGCTTGTTGGCGGCGATCTTGATTTGCTCCAGCAAGCCCAGCGGCAGACGAATTGAAATAGCCGTGGTCGAGGGCTTCAGGTTTGGAAAGCGCACGCGCTCGGCCTTGCTCCAGTCGATGTACTCGGTGGAGTCGTGCGTTTTCCAAAACTTTCCTTCCTCGGCTTCAGACTTGAAGGCAGGAATTGGCCTAAGTTTGCTCATAAACGTTCCGCTCCTTTCGCTGCATGTCTCGCGCCGATATCACCCTGATCAGCGTTCCCTTCCCCCGGAGGGTGAAAGTGATATGCAGCAGCCGATTTTGGGCCGTCTTTCCCAATCCATGGAGGCGCTGTTCTGTTTCATTGTGCCGTGCATCCTCGACGACGATCAGCGGATCGTTGAAGAAGATACTTTCCGCTTCGGCCTGACTGACGTCATGTTTATCCGCACTCTTGCGGCGGTTGCCATCGTCCCAGTCAAAACCCGCGATCTGTTCAAGGTCGACCATTCTGTATATGTTCAATATATACAAAAAGAGACGTCAATGCAATACGGGTTCCTCTTCGAACGGTTAAGGGATGAGCTACGCGCGCTGGTGCTAATGGCGGCCCTATTGCTGCTGCCTTCCGCTGCACCCGCCGCCGATTCCGGCTTCACCCAGTTCATCGCCTCGCTGTGGCCGGAGGCGCAAGCGGCGGGCGTCTCGCGCGCGACGTACGACGCCGAAACAAGGGGTCTCGAGCCGGACTACAAATTGCCCGACCTGATCCTGCCCGGACGTCCGGCCACCGGGGCGCCGTCGCAGGCGGAATTCGTGCAGGTGCCGGCGGACTACCTGAAAGAGGCCAGCATCGCGCGGCTTGCCGCCGAGGGGCAGCGGCTGATGCAGAAATATCGTGCTTCGCTTGAAGCGATCGAGGCGCGCTTCGGCGTGCCTGCCACCATCGTGCTGGCGATCTGGGGCCGCGAAACCGATTACGGCCGCTACACGCTGCCCTATGACGGGTTGCGCGTGCTGGCAACGCAGGCCTATGTCGGCCGGCGCAAGGATCAGTATCGCAGCGAATTCATCCTGGCGCTGAAACTGCTTGGCGACGGCGAGGTGACGCGCAAGGACATGCGCGCGTCCTGGGCCGGCGCCACCGGTCTCACGCAATTCCTGCCGTCGGAATTTTACAAGCACGGCGTCGATTTCGACGGCGATGGCCGTCGCGACATCTGGCACTCGGTGCCGGACGCGCTCGCCTCCGCGGCGCAGCAGCTCGTCAACAAGGGCTGGCAGCCGGGCGTGCGCTGGGCCTATGAAGTGCGCGCGCCGGCGAATGTCGATTGCACCCTCGGGGTGCCGGAAGTGACAAAACCGATCGGCGAATGGCTGCGCCAAGGTTTTGTGCCGGTGCGGGGACAACAGCTCGGCGCGACCGAACAGGCGCAGCCAGCGTCGCTGCTGCAGCCGGAGGGCATCTATGGCCCGGCATTTCTGACCACCAGGAATTATTTCGTCGTCAAGGAATATAATTTTTCCGACCTGTACGTGCTGTTCGTCGGACACCTCAGCGACCGCATGTTGCGCCCGCAGCCGTTCGCGACGCCGTGGTCGGCATCGACCCAGCTGCGCACCGCCGATGTCGAAGCCATGCAGCGTCACCTGACGCGCATCGGTCTCTACAAGGACAAACTCGACGGCAAGGCCGGGATGCAAACCCGCGCGGCGCTCGGGGCGTACCAGAAATCGGCGGGATTGAAGGTCGATTGCTGGCCGAGCGAAGCGGTGCTGCGTTCGATCGGTGCGGCGCGCTGAAGCTGGAAAAGAAAAACCCGGCCGAAGCATCGGCCGGGTTCAAACTTCAAACGCGCGACGGAAGCTTCGCGCGCCAATCAGATCA
>WNFS01004892.1_pt1 | contig 10243 bp, 9 predicted proteins | sample 5400141 | NCBI WGS metagenome assembly WNFS01 (sample SAMN13153358, study PRJNA577476) | soil metagenome | isolation source: 60 cm saprolite under Madrone tree | place: USA:California | collected 2016-06-14
TCCAGTTCAGCGAGGCCCGGAACGATTCTAAAGCTTAAAACCAAATGTAGATGCGCGCTGAATCGGGAAATTTCGGCTCCAGGGCCCGACATGTCCAAGATCGCGCTTCTTTGCACCGTGGTGCCCGCGCGGATGGTTCCTTCGTATTGCGCCGCCGCAATCACAGTCATGCCTGACAGGCGGTGAGTTCGTCCATCTCCAACCTCCTCGATCGGTCCTAAGACGCCGGGGAACACCTGGCCGTTCCCCGAGACTTTGATTCTCGGTTCAACAATGTCTCGAATACCCGTGATGCGTGTTTTATCTCCAGGCGTCGCCACGGCAAGCGTTGCGTCCGTGATTCTCGGATCCTGAAGAATAAGATCGATCAACGCGGTTTCATCAACCTCGAGCACCTGGTTTTCATAATTGAAACGACGACCCAAGCGGATCTCTTTTACCGGGAATTCAGCGATCTCGAGCTTCATATTTTTGTTAGTCAATTTCAGACCACCCACGTTCGAGCCCTATGGGACGTTCATGATCTTCGCGAAGTCTTGGATATAGCCTTGCAGCTTGGGGCCGAGTTTGGGGGTCACCACGAAATCCGGCTGCAGTTGAAATTCTTTAAACTTGCTTCGCACCCCTTTCATGGCACTCCCCTTGCCCAGCGTCGTCGCCAAGAAAGCCTGCGCCTCCTCCGAGAGAACCCATTCGGCGAAAAGCAAAGTGGCGTGCGGGTGCGGCGCATTCTTCGCCAAGAACAAGCCCTCAGGTTTGACAATTTTTGGTGCGAAAACTTTGAAACCCAAGGGCGCTCCCTTGTCGCGTACCGCTGCCGAGGTCTCGCCATTGATGGCGATGCCGACGGGGGATTCACCGGAGGTCACCACCTGAGTCGTCAAAGTCCCGCCGCGCCGATAACTTATATCCTGCTTGGATAGCTTGCTCAGGTAATCGACGGCTTTTTCTCTACCCCAAGCATCCTCCATGGCAGCCAAAATATATCCCGCTTCCGGATCGAATAGCATTTTGCCTTTCCAGGCAGGGCTAAGCAAATCCTGATAGCTTTTCGGCGCTTGTTCCGCCTTGATCGAGCTCGTGTTGTAAATCAATGCCGTGGTCAAGTGGTACATGCTATGCCAATATCCGTCCGGGTCGTACGTGCCATCATAAAAACGATCCCGTCCGGAAATCAGGTACGGCTGCACTAAGTTTTCGTTCATCAGCTGATATCCGTAACTGAGGTCCACCTGAATCACGTCCACCGCATATCTGCCCGCGCGCGCCTCAGTCAACGTTCGATTGAGGATCCCCTGGCGCGGGGAAAAATAATGCTGCAGAGCCAAGGCACGATAACGAGTATTAAAAACTTTCGCCAGAGGAAGAAACTCGTCTATCGGTAAGGTTCCATAATAGACCAATTCTCCTTCGTCCCGAGCGCCCTTGGCGAGGTAATCGAGTTTTTCTTGTTGCTTCAATGATTTTATCTTGGCCGCGACGTCGGCGATCGTCGCCGCGTGAGCGGACACCGAGCCGAGTATGAAGAAGCAAACATGCGCGGCAACGCATCCAAGAATGATTTTGACGGTTTGAACCATGCTGCAGTTTTTCCCTTTCTAAACGATCTTCAAAGCTCAAACGACACACAATAACGTGTGATAATCAGGCCCGACACATCTCTGTCCCCCGCTCTTTATAACCTCTTTAGTCCGATCAGAAAAGTTTCTCCAGGCGCAGGCCGATGAGGCGGATTGCTTTCCCTCGTGGATTTTCTCGCGCATCAAAGAAGGGCTGGAGCAGTGTCAGGGCCTCCTGTTTGAGGAGCCGAAGCGCCTCTCCATCGTTATCGAGCCTGATCCCATTTTTGATACTGTGAGAGCGATTATTGGTTTGAAAATCAAAGAAGCGCACAGTAACGGTTACAGTGCGAAAGCCCGCGAACTCCTTTTCCCTCAGTTTAGCGAGGACGCGCTCCGCCATGCCATAGAGCCGGTCCGTGACGACAGACGAGCTGCGAGTATCCTCCTCGAAGGTTTCCTGTTCTCCCAGCGACTTTCTTGTCCACTCGTTCGAAACCGCTGAGTCATCGACGCCGCGCGCCTTTTCAAACAGGCGCTGCCCCCACTTACCAAACCAATCGATAAGGTCGGCCTCGGGAATTTCCCGTAGGTCCATGATCGTCCGCATATTCCGCTCATGGAGGAAGGCTTCGCTCTTCGGGCCGATGCCGGGAATCACTCGGATCGGAAGCGGATTGAGGAACTCCTGAACTTTCTCCGGCAGCACGATCGTGAGCCCGTCCGGCTTTTGATGGCCCGAGGCGATCTTGGCGATGAGCTTGTTCGGGCCGATGCCGACGGAACAGCCGAGTCCTTCCCTTTCCCGGATTTCGGTTTTGAGCTTGGTCATGTGCTCTGCTGCGGCTTGGAAGTTTCCATGCGCCGAAACGTCGAGATAAGCTTCGTCGATGCTCGCCTCTTCAAAGGCATCCGCAGAGCCTTCGAAAATCTGCATGATGCGAGCTGAAACTTCGCGATACAGAGGAAAGTTCGGGCGGATGAAGACAGTTGCAGCTTCACCTCTCTGGCGGGCCGCTTCCGCAAACCGCCAGGCGCGGGAGATGGGCAAAGCGGAGTGAATGCCGAACTTGCGCGCGAGGTAGTTCGCCGTCGTCACCACGCCTCGGCCGTTGCCTTCTTTAGGATCGGCGCCTACGGCTACGGGAAGGCCCCGCAACCCCGGGTTATAGCGTTCCTCCACCGCGGCATAGAACGCATCCATATCGACGTGCACAATAATGCGCATGCGATCAAGATTGTTTCACGTTCGGCGCGATTTTTCGACGGATCTCGGCTCGAAGATGTTAGGGACCCATGGCTCAAGAGACCTGCTCGCTTCACGGACGCCCGCAGAAAAATCAAGTGTTACTTGAGCTTTCTTTCAGTAATCGTTTCACCAGGATTCTAGGAGTTTCAGCACTGTCGACTCCCTACGTTCCAGTTTTCCTGAGCCGAGAGAACCAAGGGTGGATTCCCTTTTCCCTTGACACCCGGCTGGACGCTCACTTAGGCTCCGAATACATTTAGTCCCGCAGGAGGCAAGTTATGAGGCGATGGATAAGGTTAGCTGGCTTAGCGGTCGTCGCAGTTCTCGCTGTTTTTGGTCATTTACCCGTTACCTGCCAACTCTCAGCCGCTGAAGCACCCAGCCTTCGCGGCGTCTATAACGCCCTTGGGGGAACCATGACCCCAGTTTGGATTGCTCAAGACCTCGGACTTTTCACCAAGTATGGACTGCAACACAGCCTTAACTATCTTGCGGCGACTACTGCGATCCAAGCAATCGTCGGTGGCACCGAGGAGATCGGCTTAGTCGGCAACCAGGGAATCGATGTGGCCTTGGAAGGAGCCGATACCGTGTACATCGCGAGCACGGCAGCGCGATTCATCTTTCATCTGTACGGCGACCCTGCCATCAAGTCGGTGGCCGATCTCAAAGGGAAAGTCCTCGCGGCGACACAGCCGGCGGCTTCTTCGGATTATGCGGGTCGCATGTTGCTGCGGCGCTTTGGATTAGTGCCGGACAAAGACGTGAAGATTCTTTACGCCGGCAGTTCGCCTGCGGTCTTAACGACGATCAAGTCGGGCAACGCCGCCGCTGGGCTCATGAGCGCTCCCATAACATTTCAAGCGCAAGAACTGGGGCTCAGGCATATTCTCAACGTCACCGATCTCAATATTCAGTTTGTCTTCGTCGCTGTCGTGACCACGCGCAAAGTCATCCAGGAGAAGCCGGACGCCATAACCCGCTATCTCAGAGGCTATACAGAGGCGATCTCCATCATCCACCGCGACAAAGAAACGACAATGAAAGTAATTGCCAAATTCATGAAGACGGACAATCGACAGTTACTCGAAGCCGTCTACGAAGAACATGAGCCGGTTTTTCAGCGAGTGCCGCTCATGACCAAGGAGGAAGTCCGAGCCGTCTTGGAGGTGGCGAAGGGTCCGAAAGCGGCGCAAGCAAAACCGGAAGACTTTTTCGACAACTCGCCTTTGCAAAAGCTAGAAGCCTCCGGCTTCATCAACTCGCTGTATACGCGTTAAGGAGGGAAATGGGACACGTGACTTTTCGAGACGCCTGATACGGATCACTTTCCCATCCATTTGATCATACGCGCAACGGCGACGAGCGCCAACATCGCGTACAGGGTGAGCGAACTAGGGCAACCCGTTCGTGGTGAGCGTGTCGAACCAGAACGGTACACGCTAATTGTCCGTTACAGTCCACGAGTCATGCCGCTATAGTCTAGCAGACCAATCCGCGAGAACGCTTCCAAACGTAATCAATCATGAGGCCACACGCTTATGAATGAGTTTCTATTGCTCGCGGTAGTGATGATCTACGTCGCTATCTCTTATAGGCCGACCCGAAACCGTAAAAGGCGTCGAAGTCAATCACGTCTGCTAAGTAGATGACGCGTCGACGTTCACGAGCTGGGGAAACTTTGCGAGCATTGCTTCGCTGGGCATAGCTTTCAACCTCAATCCCAATTCCTGAGAAAGCATAATAGCATTCGCGGCCGCGTTTGCTCGAGCGTGATTGTTGAAAAAGGCAAATCCCTTCTTTACTCTCGAGGTGCTCATGGCATTTTTGACACGCTCTGCGATTTTCCTTATCTCGTCTCGCGAGTAGCTGTAGTCATATCGCTCCCATGACTCCTTGGGCCGCCACCACGTTTGAGCATTGCGGCCATGGGCGCGAAAGTAAAATATTTCGCCGATGGGCGCGCCGTCCTGCCGAATCGAAGAAGCAAACTTCGGCTCGTCGATCAAAACCCCGCTCGCTCTATTCTCTTCCAACAGCACTCTGATCTCAGGACTTCTCTCATTCCAAGTATTATGTCGAAGCTCGACCACCTTGGGATAATCGTAGAATACCCGCAGCGTCCGCGCGACTTTTTCCATGTTCTCAGGGGTGCAATGGAATCCCGCCGGATACTGCAAGAGGAGCGCCCCCAGTTTTCCGGCCTCTGCCAAGGGCTCCACGCCGGCGCGGAATTGATCTACATCCTCTTGGGTTACCGGTTGCCACTGATCTTCAGAGCTCTTTCGCCCAATTTTCATCGGGTGGGTAAACTTCTGCCACAGTTTTATGGCAAAGCTAAAGTCGATTGGAGTCTTACTTACCCAATCCTTACTCATCGCCTGAGATGGCGGCCTGTAAAAGGTAAAATTTATTTCGACGGTGTTGAAAATTTGCGAGTAATATTTGAGCTCATCAAAGCCTTTCGTTTTGACTTCGGGATAAAAGGCACCAAACCAGCCTTTCGGAGGCGGACCAGGATAGGAAAAACCTGACGTACCGATTAAGAGAAGCTGATCCACTGGTTCCCTAGCGGTCCCGACTCCGTCCCAGCACCCACGCAGTACATGAGTAAATATACTGTGTGCCCATGTTGACGATCACCACCCGAAACAAGTGGAAAGCGATCACCAGCGGCACGCTAATCTGGAGAGCTTGCGCGGTGATGGTCATCTCTGCCAATCCCCCGGGCGAGGTGGCGAGGATCATGGTGGCGAAAGGCAGACTGAAGGCCCAGGCGAGGGCGGCGGCGGCCACCACCGATGCAATCAAGATGAAAAACGAATTCAACAACGCGAAGGGAATGAACAGCCTATAACGGGCGAAGAAGGCGCGCTCATAGCGCGCTCCCAGCACAAGGCCGAACATCAGCTGGGCAAAGTCCGTCAACCCATGTGGCACGATGGAAAGCCGGATGCCGCTCACCGTCAGCGCCGCGCCGAAGAAAATCGGCGCCAGCAGGTAGCCGTTTTGTAACCCGAGCCTCTCCGAAACCTCGCCCAACACAAAGCCGAAGGCCAGCCACGGAACCAATATCCAGTAGTTAAGCGGCACATCCGGCCGGTAGGCTGCGGCCACAAGCGGGATACCGCCATAAGTCAGCACGAATGGGATCAAGATGACGACGATGGAGACGCGCAAACTGTGGGCGACCGCCACCGGCGCGATCTGCGCCCCATAGCGCTCCGCCAGCACGGCCATCGCCATGGCACCTCCCGGGACCGAGGCAAAGAAAGTAGACTTCCCATCGACGCCGGAGGCCCGGCTTAAGGTGAGGGCGCCGAGACCGCCCACCACGAAGACCGCGACGGTCGCCGCCGCGATGGCGGTGAAATTGGCGGCCAACTCCGCTACTACCGACGAGGTGAAATAGAGCGATACCGCTGACCCGAGTATCACCTGCCCTATCTGGCGGCCATAGGGGACCGCGTGCATGCGCACGCCTATCAGGTTGAGCGTCGCGACGGCGATCATCGGTCCGATCATCCAAGGAATCGGAGTGTGGACGAAGTCAAAAAAATAGCCGGCCGGGACACCGACGGCGAGCGCCCTGAGAATGGTCGGTAGCCGCCCCCGGAGATAGATGAATTTGCTCATCGATTGTTTGGTTGCTCCTCGTTGCGCTTAGATCGCGGGATCGGACACCGGACATAACACTACTAAAATCTCTTAGAGTTCGACCTTAATGGACAATAGCGCCAGCACAAAAAAAATTCCTTCCGCGCTGTGCTAGAATAAGGAACAACCCGGGGTTAAGCAACTTCCGACTATCCCCAATCGATCTAAACGTACGCTGAAGGCCTCGATCAGATCGTGGAGCGCAAAGTCAGCGCGCCCGCCGACACCCGACGCAAAAGACATCATCCGCCACACATCGGCTCATCCGTCTTGGTCACCATTTACCCCAGCCAGCCAAATCTGTTGAACCCACTGACGGTGCTGTGGCAGCGACTAGCGTCGCGCCTCAACTACCCTTAACGGCGGCCGTCGTGAGCCCCACTAGCGCGCTATAACACATATAGAAAATATTCTTGTCCGTTTATCTTTGTCGTGCTAAAATCCGGCAAAATGGTTCCCAAGAAAGTTTTTTTCACTAAAGGAGTCGGCGTTCATAAGGAAAAGCTGGCTTCTTTTGAGATGGCACTTAGGGTTGCTGGCCTGGCCCACTGCAATTTAGTTCTCGTCTCCAGCATTTATCCTCCAGGCTGTAAGATTATCCCCAAAGAGGAAGGACTAAAGCTCTTACGGCCCGGTGAGATTGTATTTGCAGTTTATGATCGAGAAAGTAACAACGAGCCGAATCGCCTCATTGCAGCATCCGTCGGATTGGCGATCCCCGCAGACTCTTCTATGCATGGTTACCTTTCCGAGCATCATTCGTTTGGCGAGACAGACGAAAAAGCCGGGGAGTATGCGGAAGACCTCGCCGCCAGCATGCTGGCGACTACCTTGGGGATCGAATTTAATCCTGAATTGGATTGGGACGAGCGAGAACAAATCTTTAAGATGTCGGGGAAGATCGTTCGTACCACTAATGTCACCCAGTCTGCGGTCGGCAACAAAGATGGTCTCTGGACGACTGTCTTCGCCGCTGCAGTTTTTATCAACGACGACAACCTGCTGATCGACACCGGAAAGTCCGGGAACAATAAGAATTCCGTGCAGGAAGAAGTTTTGAGACAAACGTTAGAAGGTCAGCCTAAAAACATCGAAGCTCACGATCAGCTAGCTAATCGTCCTAGAGAACCGGGCAAAACCGGCATCGAGCAGACCAGACTCGTCACGTCCGCAAGAAAGATCCTCCCGTAACTCACACCTTCTTGAGTCTAAGTCGTTTAGACATTTGAAATTCTAAAAAGGAATCCTGGACAACCCGATCTATCGTCTTTGATAGGTTGCACGGTCTCACCGTTGATTTTGAAGCTTGAGTTTTATCGGTCAATTTATTGTCACTTTAAAAATCCGTTGCGAAACTCTTCGCGCATCTGCCGAATGCCAATAATGGCAGCTGCACCGTGACGGACACACATTTAGCTGTTATAAATCCGGACTAACTGCTGGATTTCTTTATCCTTTGCTGTCTGGCATCGGTGTTGCTTTTGATGCAGCAAGAAAGGATCGGCCATGATTGATATCGTAACTCTATTGTTGATCACTGGAGCTGTACCTATAATCGCAATAGTAACTTTTATGAGCGTAGCGAAGACCAAGAGACGCAGAAGACCTATTCAGAACTTTCGGTAAAAGTTAATCGCCCGACCGCAATCTCTCCGGCCTCATCTCAATTCTCCCGGAACATACGTATCCCTCCGCCGAGCCTGCTTTCCCATTCTAGGGTTTGGCTGTAGCGCGACATGGGATAGCAGAAGAGAAAGTAGCCGCAAGCGGCAAACAAATAGGCTTCGACACCGAATCCGGTCCAGGCCGGCTCTGTGAGAGAAACCTTGATCGTCGTCAGAAAATCAAAGAGCCCTATAATCACGACAAGGGAAGTGTCCTTGAAAAAGCCGATGAACGTATTCACCAGGGGCGGGATCGCAATCCGTAGCGCTTGGGGTAGGACCACGTACCACGTTCGTTGCCAATAGGAATGTCCAAGCGCCTCGGCTGCTTCCTCCTGTTGGCTGGGTATGGCTTGCAGGCCACCACGCACGACTTCGGCCAGATAGGCGGCGGCAAAAAAGATCATGGCGAGCTGCGCCCGCAGCAACTTGTCGATGGACACTCCCGCGGGCAGGAAAAGCGGCAGCATGACCGAAGCCATGAAAAGAACGGAAATCAATGGGACGCCGCGGATCAACTCGATGAAGCCGATGGAGAGCCAACGAACCAACAGCATTTCCGATCGGCGCCCTAGCGCCAGCAGGATCGAAAGCGGAAACGCGAACCCAATGCCGAAAGTCGCAATCAAGAGGGTCAACGTTAAACCACCCCAGCGCTCGTTCTCGACGTAGCTCAGGCCGAATAGGCCGCCCCACATGAGCACTCCGATGGCCGCAAAACCCGCGAGCCAAAGAGAAACGAGGTTGGTCCGCCGCAGGCCCCGCAAGGCGCTTAAAGCGTAAAGTCCGACCAATATCGCGATGACTAAGGCCGGTCGCCACTGCTGGTCGAAGGGGAACGTGCCGAACAAAATGAAGCGGTATTTGTCCGCGATGAAAGCCCAGCAGGCACCGTGGCCGATCGCATCACGGCAGAGTCTTGGGTTTTCCGGCGACCAGACCGCGTGGATGAACGCCCATTCGATCAGCGGTGGAACGATCTTCCAAGCGAGATAAAGAATGGCCAGGGTTACGAGAGAATTGGACCAATTGGAAAAAAGCCGGGCGCGCAACCATGAGAGCGCAAACATCGTCCGTGGCTTCGTTACGTCTATCCCGAGATTCATGCCTTGCTTCCTCTGAGCGCAAAGCGCCGGTTATACCAGTTCATGAAACTGGAGATGGCAAGACTGATCGTCAGATAGACGAGCATGATGATCGAGATACCTTCGATGGCCTGACCGGTCTGGTTGATCGTCGTATTCACGATGGAGACCAGGTCGGGATAACCGATGGCCACGGCGAGGGAGCTGTTTTTGGTGCAGTTGAGGTATTGACTGGTTGTCGGGGGCACGATAACGGGCAGCGCCTGTGGTAGGACGATGAATCGCATGACTTGCCGATGGCTGAGTCCAAGCGAATATGCGGCCTCGAACTGTCCGCGATCCACCGCTGAAATTCCGCCACGCACGATTTCAGCGATGAATGCCGCCGTGTAGAGCGTCAGGCCGAGAAACATCGCGGCGAATTCGGGTGACAGCAAGCCGCCGCCGGAAAAGTTAAAACCTCTGAGGACCGGGTAGTCCAGCGCCAATGGCGTCACAGAGCCAAAGATCGGAAACGCGAAACCGCGGTTGCTGAGAAAGACTCCCGTCACCGGGCTCAGCGCCTCGGACGGCGCAGGAAGGCTCTCGGTAATCAGCGCGTACCAAAAAAAGAGTTGTACGACGAGCGGCACGTTGCGGATCACTTCGACATAAATCGCAGCGAGCTTCGCGAGCAGCCAGTTGAGCGATAACCGCGCCAAACCGATTGATACGCCGAGTACAGTCGAAAAGATAATTGCCAGTGCCGCGACGCGGAGGGTATTGAACAACCCAACCGCGAGAGCTTTTAGGTACGTATCTCCAGCATGGTAGGAAAGGAACGTGGTCTCGCCGATTTCGAAACCGGCTTCGCGCAACAGAAAACCAAAGCCGCTGGCAATCCGCCGCGCCGCGAGGTTTTCCACCGCGTTCGAAATAAAATACCAAGCGCCGAGGCCGACCGCGGCCACCACCACAGCTTGATAAACTATGGATCGAACACGCGGCAAACTCCAAGACCACGTTACTTTGCTTGCGCCGGCAGTACGG
>WNFS01025623.1_pt1 | contig 10240 bp, 10 predicted proteins | sample 5400141 | NCBI WGS metagenome assembly WNFS01 (sample SAMN13153358, study PRJNA577476) | soil metagenome | isolation source: 60 cm saprolite under Madrone tree | place: USA:California | collected 2016-06-14
CGTAGGCACCCCAGACGAGATAGCGCTGGCCAACCACGGGTTCAAAATAGGGACCGTTATATTGGCTGCAAGGTTCCGCCGCGTCTGGCTGCCTCACTTTGCCTTGACAGATGGGTTCGAGGACCAGGTCGCCTTGCTGTCTTGAGATGTTCTTCTCGTTGAGAAGCGATGCGAACTGCTGGTCCAGGCGAAATCGGATGTGGACGTCGCCGTCGGGTTCTTTGCGGACCTCTTCGACGGCGCCGGTTACCGAAATGCACGAATCCAAGATTTGGAGCCGACCGGGATTGTAGACGTATTGCCAGAGGCTTTGATTGCAGTGCGCGTTGGTTGTTTGCGGGGATTCCTGGCCACCCTGGCCGGGCCCGGGAGATTGCAAGAATCTATAAGCGAGGAAGAAAGAGCACGCCCCAACAAATAGAATGAGTGCCATGGCTCGGAGTTTTTTCATGTGTGGAAGAAAGGGAGTTTAGCACGGGGTTCGCGACAGGCGAGGCAGCCGGAGAAGAGGAAGAGAGATTCGTCGCGCAAAAGACGGGCGATGGGGCGGCGGCTTGTGGGTTGGGTCAGGCGGCTTTTTGGAATTTGAGATTGGCGGTGTAGCCGAGGAGTAGGGGAGGCGGAGGGGAAGGAGAAACTAGAAACTAGAAATTAGAAGTCAGAAATTAGAAGAGAAGGCGACGGACAGAAGCGAAAATCAAAATCCCCACCCTTGCACACCCCGCAAGGATGGGGCACCCGCTGAAACTAGAAATGGGAGAAGCCAAACTAGAAACTGGAAAAGCTGGGAGAAGAGCGCTTACTTCGCGGACCAATCCTCTGGCGGGAAAGCGAGGGGCCAGAACTGGGGGCTGCGGGAGTCAAATTCGAAAGCGACTTCGTACAAGGCCGATGATGGTCCCGCGACCCCGACCACCCTGCAACCAACATCTTTTCCAGAGTGCGGGTTGGACAGCAGGATTCTCTGATTGGCTTCCAATTTCACGGGCGATTCCAACAGACCGCCGTGCGCATTTACAGCCGAGGTGAACGCTTGCACTCGTACGGCTCTTCCATCCAAAAGAGTTGCCCTGATAAGTACCGCGACTTGGAGCGCGACTCTTTGGCTTCTACGTCGTTTCTTGGGATCGGATTCGGTCACACACCGGACCTCCTAAGATGCGCTCCCGGTTTCCTTTAGAACTAGTGATCGATAATCTTAGATCGTTTCAGCGGTGTGCCCGAGGCACGGAATCTGCGCGTGGGAAAGTGCGGTGGCAAGAGAAAACCAGAAACTAGAAATTGGAAGGCAGAAGGGGGAAAAGGCGAAACTAGAAAGCAGAAACTAGAAGGCGGAAAGTAGAAAGGGGCGAATCGAGAAGAAAAAGCAGATTCCTCGACTGCGCAGGCCGACCGCTTCGTCCCGCAAAACCATCCGGAACGCAAAAAGCGCGCAGGAGCGAAGCGGGGGAAAAAGCGCTTCGTCCCGCAAAACCATCCGGAACGCAAAAAGCGCGCAGGAGCGAAGCGGGGGAAAAAGTCGGCCTGCTCCGCTCGGAATGACAATGGGTGGGGTGGTCGGTGACCTAGCCCTCGATTGTGACGACCTGGCCAGGTTGAATAGATTCCATGCGCGTGAGGCAGGCAGGCACGAGGGGCAAGAGATCTTGGAGACGGTTGGACTTCGCATGGAAAATGATGATTGCGAGCTTGCTGGCAGTCAGATTTTGTTGATATTCGAATCCTTGGTCCACGGTGAGGAAAACGTCGAATTTGGCGATTTCCGCAGCGGTAAGAAGGTCGCCGTTCTTTAGTCCAGCGAGTCCAGCGTAACGAGCGGTTTGGCAATCGTGACCGGGTAAAGAGTTGCGGAATCGCTCGTCGATACACTCGTCGATCAGAATGCGCATTTAGGGACGTGCGAGCAAGAGGTGTTTTGCTTCTTCGAGAGCAGCGACGGCCGATTCACGCGAGACAGTAGGAAATCCCTCCAGAAAATCTTCGAGTGTTTCTCCGCCCTCCAGGTAGTCGAACAGTGTTTGGATGGGCACTCGGGTTCCGCGAAACACAGGAGTTCCGCCAAGAATGTCCGGGTTTTTGATGATGACTCCCATGAAATGATTGTATCACGTGCGATTGTACCGGGCGCGCGGGGATAAATTCGGGTCGCCGGAACGAAAAGAGGAAGAAGAAATCGGCCTGCTCCGTTCGGAATGACCGGGTGGGGTGGTGAGTGGGAGCACGGTAAGAATATGGATTGGCAGGGTTACTGGCCGATGGGCCAGCGCTGGGAAGGAAACAGGCGGCACAAATGGGTAGGGACTCCAACTAACGGGTTATGTACGATTTATAGCAGGTAAAGGGAAACCCATCACTTCGAGGCTGATTTGTACGCCTCATTCAGGGTAGGGGATCAAACCAGCCACCTCATCCCACTCACCCCAAGGGTACCCCTTTGGAGGTGTACATTGTTCCATTCTCGAATCGGTCGAAAACTGTGCCTCGGTTTGGCAGCGGCGGCCCTTCTGACGGTAGCGGGCTGCTCGAATCAGGCCAATAATAAACCCACTAAAACTGCCAAGAAAGCGGAGCCAGCAAAACCAGCCGCAGCGAAACCTGCGGCAATAGCTAAAGCGCCGGAGCCAGCGGCGACGGTCACCGTGCCGAAGGGTACGGCAATCAGCGCGGCAGTAGGCCAGACGCTGGCCACCGACAAGAACAAAGTCGGTGATACCTTCGCCGGCATCCTCACCTCGCCCATTCAAGTAGAGGGGAAAACGGTGATACCGAAGGGGGCGAAGGTCACCGGGCGCATCGTCAAGGTCAGGAAGCACGAACTGAAGGTGACGCTGGCTTCGGTGGTGGTCCACGGAAAGTCCTACGAGCTGGAAACCAATTCCGTGGCGGGATCGAAAGACCAGGCCAAAAACAATGCCAAGGATACGGATAAGAGCAAGGCAAGCAAGGACGTAACCGTGCTCGCTGTGCACAGCAAGATGACGTTTAAGCTGGCGAAGCCGGTGGCCATTGCTGTGAAAGGATGACCAGGTAATGTTTTGCCGCCGGGCCCCAGGCAGCGCAAGGTGATGCGAAGCTGACTGGGGTTCGGCGATTTTGGTTCAACCCAGTGGAGCGCGGTTCAGATCGGGCGAGAAATTCAGAAAACAAAAGAGGGCACGCAGGAGCGTGCCCGTCGGCAAATGGCGCGCGCGCAAAACCAGCGTCAGGGGCACGCGGAATCCGGCTCGGACGCTTATGCTCCGGCGCCTTTGGAGAAGCTGGCGACGGCTTCGGCTTCGGAGTTGTAAACGTCGAAGACGGTCAGCAACTTGGTGATCTGGAGCACTTCCTGGAACTTGCTGCCGAGGTGGCAGAGGCGCAGAGAAGCGCCCTGCGTCTTCACGCTGTGATGAGCGGCAACGAGCGTACCCAGCCCGGCGCTGTCGATGAAAGTGATGTTGTCCATATTGAGGACAATTTTCTTTTTTCCTTCGGCGATCAAGCTTTTTACCTTTTCGCGCAAGGCGTTGCTTTCCTCGCCGAGCACAATACGGCCGTCCAGCGCCACCACGGACACGCCATCCACTTCGCGGTTCGTCATCTTCAAAGCCACGGTATTTTCCTCCTCATCGGAAAGCGGTTCCGGCGGCAACCCGGGCCGGAGCCGTACAGCTTATCAAAATATGGATGATCCCTGAGCGATGAATCGTAATCGAAGACCGGGCAGCGGTCAAATCGCCGCGCGGCTAATATTAGTCCGCACAGGACATGTAATAGCCGCATACGGAACAGATCAACTTGCAGCGCCGCGACTCCAACGGCTGCGAGCAAACGGGACAATACCGCGACGGATCTTCGGTGCGAGCGACGGGGCGCTGACCACCCTGCAAAGTCGCAGCAGATTGAGCTGCGGCCTGTGCCGGCTCGGACTGGAACTGGGCTAACTCCCGTTTCGCGGCACGTTCCACGGCTCGACGGTTATAGCACAGTGGGAGGGAATAGGGCATAGGGAATAGTAAGAAGTGAGTAGTGGGCAGTGGACGGGGAATGAATTACTTGCTTCGAAAGACGCAACGTGGGGATGCGACCAGCGGGACGATTCATGGGAAGCGAGCGAAATGGATTGAAACCTATGCGGCGCTTGGCGCATCCTTGTTAGTGGGTATTGGTGAAAGGCTCGGCAGGCCGGGCCTTCAGGTGGGAGCCATGGTCCGCCAGATCATTCTCGCAGGTTTTGTGGTTTTTCTCCCGGCAGGCGTGCAGGCACAAGGGCGCGGAATGATGCCTCCGGTTTCTCATGCCGTCGCTGTTGGACCAAGGGTGGTGATGCAGGCCCCGCACGTGGGGACTGCGCAGGTGATGCCCGGGACGCGGACGGTATCGCGGGGCGGGGTGGTGCGGCCGCGGACAGCAATTCCGGCAGCGCGGAACACGCGCCGGCAGGTCACCACGCGAAGGCGCTTCGAGGATGAGGATAATCGTTTTAGACCAGATTGCAGCTCGGCGCCGGGATTGGGATTCGACGCGGTACATCAGGCGGCGATCTGCGGATCTGGAACCACGGGCCTGCGGAGAGGCGGGCTTCAGGTACCGTTTTTCTTCCCGTTTTTTGACGGCGGGTTTTCATTGCCGGGTTCTGCGGTGGCTGTAGAAAATGGCTCGGCGGCGGAGACTTCCCAGCCGGATGTTACGGATGCTGAAGTTCGTGAGAGAGGCCGGCGATACAGAGCCAGTGAGCCGGTGATGGCGCCGCCGGTTGAAGCGGCTAGCTCGGCAACTCCCGACGACGAGCAATTTGTTTTTGTGCGGCGGGACGGAACGGTATTTTTTGCCGTGGCCTACGCCTGGGAAAAAGGGACGCTGCGCTACATCACCAGCCAGGGTTTGCGCCGCACGGTCACGCAGGATGCACTGGATCTGGACGCCACGCGGCAATTCAACGAACAACGCGGATTGAATTTTCGATTGCCGGTGTGAAGGCTATTTTTTCGCGGGTTCCGGCATGACGTAGCCGGATTTTGCCGGCAGGCCGGCGCGTTCCAACTGCACGGTGGTGTGTTCAACGCCGAATTCCTTTGATGCTACCTGTTTAATGGAAGCGAGCAGACGCTCGCACTCGTCGAGGTGCATATCCGGGATGCGCGCGTGGAGACTGAGCGCGTTGTGACCGCCGCCGAGGGACCAGAGATGCACATCGTGCACTTCGTGCACGCCTTCGATAGTCAAGATGGCCCGGGCGACATCTTCAACGCGCAAATCAAGCGGCCGGCCTTCCAGAAGAATGTGCGAGGATTCGCGCAGGATGCCGCTGCTGGACCAGAGCACGAGCAAGCCGATGGCGAGGCCGAGAAGCGGATCGATCCAATGCGCACCGGTGGCGTGAATGATTAGCGCGCCGGCAATGATGGCGATATTCGAGAGCGCATCACCAAAATTGTGAACGAGGATGCTGCGCAGATTGAGGTCGCCCCTCCCGCGGACAAGAGCGAGGGTGATGCCGCCATTCACGGCGAGCGCGCCAACGGAAGTCCAGATCATCCAGCGTCGCCCCTCCCGCGGACAAGAGCGAGGGTGATGCCGCCATTCACGGCGAGCGCGCCAACGGAAGTCCAGATCATCCAGCTCTCGACCACGGCCACGGGGGAGCGGAAGCGTTCGAAAGCTTCGTAGCCAAGCCAGAGCGAAAGCAGGATGAGGACAAAGGCGTTGGTGAACGCAGCGAGCGTGCCGGCGCGGTGATAGCCGTAGGTCTTTTCGCTGTCGGCGGGCCGTTCGGCCCAGCGCATGGCGAGATAGGAAATGCCGAGCGCGGGGACGTCGGAAAGATTGTGCACCGCGTCGTTCAGAAGGGCGACGCTTCTGCCGAGGACCCCGCCAAAAACCTCCGCGACGACCAAGCCGAGCGTGGCGACCATGGCCCAACCAAGCACAGAGGGGCGCAGCGTGGGATGAGCATGGCTGGCGTGGCTGTGGCCGGGGGAATTCGAATGACCGGCGTGAGCGTGATCGTGCGAATGGGCGGCCATCGGCCCTATTCTACGCGCACGATGGCGGCGGTGCAGCCCTTTCCCGTGCTTATTGGGCAGTATGACACTTCGTCTCCGCGAATTGATTGACGCTTGTTCTGACGGCTGCGACCATGAAACGAGCTTCCTGTTCCACGCGTGTTGGTGTAGAACGAGCCTTCAGTCAGGGGTATTGCGCTCAAAGCAATGACGGTTCCCATCGCTAAATTGAGTTTCTGGGGCGTGCGCGGGTCTACGCCAACGGTGGACCCGGCGACGTGGCGCTACGGCGGAAATACGCCTTGCCTGGAGTTGATTGCCCCGGACGGCATGCAAATCATTCTCGATTGCGGCACGGGGCTGCGCATGCTGGGGAGCCGCTGGGCCGCGCCGAACAGCGGGAGAGCCCCAGAGACACACATCCTGGTTACGCACTATCACTGGGATCACATCCAGGGGATTCCGTTTTTTTCGCCGCTGTATGTGGAGAACAACGAATTTCATTTCTACAGTTTCCGGTCAAAATTTCTGGGGCGCGACAGCCTCAAACAAGTCTTCGAAGCGCAGATGGCACTGCCGTATTTTCCCGTGGACATGTCGGCGATGAACGCCAAGCGGAAGTTCAAGGAAGTGGACGGCGGCGATTCCTTCGTGGTTGGAGAGAACAAAATCACGGCGCGCTGGCTGAATCATCCGCAGGGCTGCCTGGGCTTTCGAATCGAGACGCCGGCGGGCACCGTGGCTTACGCTACGGACAACGAGCCGGGCGACGCGAAACTGGACGAAAGCCTGCGCGAGCTGACCGCCGGTGCGGACATATTCATCAATGACGCGCAATTTACACCAGAACAGCTGGAGACGACGAGAAAGGGCTGGGGACACTCCTCGTGGCTGGAGGGAGTGAAAGTGGCGCGGCAAACCGGGGCGAAGACCCTGGTGCTTTTCCATCACGACCCCGATTCGACGGATCGCATGGTGGATACGATTCTGCGGCAAGCGCGGGAAGAGTTCGATTCGGTGTTTGCGGCGAGCGAAGGCATGGTGATTACGATCGGGTCGCCGGGAGATACCGTTCAAGCGCACATGCCGGGAACGAGAACGGTGCTGCGCCGCGAAGCGCAATTCCGCGCGAAAGTCTGCGGCGTGACCGAAGGCGGGAAGGACTTCGAGGAAGAAACCATCGTCCGGGATATTTCCTTGCAGGGCGCGCTGATTTCGCTGAAACACTTGCCGCGGCTGCAATCGGAGCTGCAAGTCACGATGGAGGCGCCGGGCACGGATGGCATGCAATCGATGAAGCTGCGGGGATATGTGGTGCGGATCGATGCGGGAGCGGAAAAGGGGCGAAGTGCGGTGGGTGTGGTGTTTACAGATTAGTGCTATTAGGTCAAGCCGAAGTGTTCCTCCGCAGTTCTGTAAATCTCATTTCCACCGATCAAAGATGCGCTGGATCTCTTTTTCTGCGGCGCGTGCAGCGTCCTCGGCGCTTATTTCGTCGCGAGCGACTCTGGCGAACATGGTGTTAAGAACAAAGGTGCTGACGACCTCGTTGATCGCCGCCGTGGCGTAACCCGGGAAGCCAATGTTAGTGGTCCAGTCGAGCACGTTGCTGAGAACCTTGTACTTGTCTTGTGGATTGGCTTTAAGGTCGCGACCGAGCTGGACCGACAGGTCGGGCACGGTGCTCGGGAAACATGGAAAGTTGAGGAACTCACTTGCCTTGAATGCTTGTCCGAAATTGTCCATCAAACCTACGAGGAATTCTTTGGCGGTTTCCTTGTTCTCTGCAAATTCCCAGATAACGTAATAATTCACGACGTTGCCAGGCGCCATCCTCCGCACCGGGCCTTTTAGCGCCGGGCAGAGCCAGATCTTCTTCGACATTTCGGGGTTATCTTTCTCGGCTGTGCGCGGGATAGAGATCGCATTCATGGTGTAGGAAATCCTGCCGGCCAGCATGGCTCGATTGTTGGACGTCTCGTCCCAGGTAAACACTTCGGGCGTTTCCGACTCCTGGTAAAGTGCCCGGGCGAATTTCAGTGCTTCAATGGTCTGTTTGGAGTTGATGGTGACGATCCCGTTTTCGTCCTGTTCCGAGGCGCCGAATGACCAAAGAATGGCGCGCACCGCCGAACTCGTGTCGTTGTCTTGTGATAGCCCGATGCCGCAGGGATTGCCAGATTTTTCATGGATCTTTTTGGCGCCCGCGCGCAAGTCTTCATAGGTGTCCGGGCCATTCGGATATCCCACCTGTTCCCAGAGGTCTTGGCGGTAGTTGCCCGGGAAAGGCGCGTAGGAGTCAGTGAAAGCGAAGTATTTCTTGGTCTTGGGGTTGAACGCAGAGCGATGCCCCAGCGGAATGACCTTGCCGTGTTTCCTCTCAACCTCTTGATAAAGGTCAGTCAGGTCAATGACATGTTTCTCGTATGCCGCGGGCGGAAACTGAAACAAAAAGAGGTCATGGCCCTTGCCTGCGGAGACTTCCGCGGCCCCGCGGGTGTTGACGTCGCGGGCGGTGACGTGGTCCACACTGATATTGACATTGTGGTCTTGGCCCCATTGCTTCGCAAAGACACCATCGAACCATTTGTCAAAACCGGGAACGAAATGGCTCCACTGCAGGATTTTCAGGCTTTTCTGCTGCGCTCGCGCCCGTTCGGGGAACACGAAGAAGGGACCGGCCGCAGTCCCCACCACCCCGGTGGCAGCGATCTGGACGAAGTACCTGCGGGTAATTTGCCGGGCTGTTTTCTTCGCCGTGGGGATTCTCCCTACAACTCACAGACCCGTCGTTACGGCCGAACCTGAATCATTCGGCCGAGCGCGCGGGAGTGTGGCGGTCGGCTTGAGCTGGCGGTTTTTCGTCGCCCGTCGCCTCGCCGCCATGAATGGTCACAGGTTGATTCGGCTGCTCGTCGACGTGGAGTTGAAAGATATCCGGCCGGGCATAGTGGCCCACAACATCCAGGTCGTACTTGCCTCGGACGATCTGGGCGCGATCGACCTCGGCGACCAGAATAGCTTCGCCGTCCGTGTTGGGTCCGGCAAGAAAATTGCCGAAGGGATCGACAATACAACTGCCACCGCGGCAAACGAGTGCATCCGGATCTTCTCCAAAGGACGAATGATACTCAGTAGGAAAGTCGCGCCGACGGTTGAATTGGTTGCACGAAAGCACGAAGCACCGCCCCTCGACGGCGATGTGCCGCATCGAAGCGATCCAAGAGTCGCGCGGGTCTGCGGTCGGGGCGCAATAAATCTCAATGCCCTTTGCGTACATCGCCGCGCGCATTAGGGGCAAATAATTCTCCCAGCAGATTACCGCGCCAAGCTTCCCCAAAGGAGTCTCAAACACCGGCATTGTGGAACCGTCACCAAATCCCCACACCAGGCGCTCGGCCCCGGTTGGCATGATCTTTCGATGCTTGCCCAGAAAGCTGCCATCCGGTGCGAAGAACAATACGGAACAGTAGAGCGTCCCGCGGTCGCGTTCGACGACGCCCACAACGAGATAGATGCAGTTGCTTCGCGCCGCCCGGGCGAGTTCGTCAACTGCGGGACCGGGGACGTCCACGCTGCTTTCCCAATATCGACGAAAGTCCTCGCGACCTTTCTCCGAACGCGAACCGACCACGGCGCCGAAATCGAGACCTCTCGGATAAGCGGAGACAAACGCTTCGGGGAACAGCGCCAGCCGTGCGCCCTTGCTGGCCGCTTCGCCTGCAAGCGTGTGAACTTTCTCGAGCGTCCGCTCACGATTGAACGCGACCGGAGCGGCCTGCACAACGGCGACTTTGACCTTCCCAGAGGTTGCCGCTGGTTCTTTCTCTTTGGGAGTTGTACCCAACATGGCTCAAACGATACCGCTCCCGCGCTTAGATTCAAGCAATATATACGGAAGAATTCCGCAGTGTGAATTGAGAGAAGCCGCCGGCAATTCGTGACTAGCAAGCCCTCTCCACCAAGCCACAGCAAGCTGATGATCAGCGCTTGGACCGGGCCGGGGATAAGAAGCCAGCGCAAAGGAAAACGAGCCAGTCAACCGCAGTGTGCTTTTCTTGGTTTGCCACGGCAACTCCTGTAGGCTGGAGTGGCTTGTAATGGCTGAGAAGAAAGCGAATTTCGTTCCTGTCAGTGCGTTGGACAAACGACCGCCGTCGAAACGCGATCTCTTGCGCGGGCTAGTGCGGCAGGCGCCGTTTGTGGCGAAGAATTTTCAGCTCTATTTTCGCAACGCCTGGCGGCGGCACGTTTTG
>WNFS01004895.1_pt1 | contig 10239 bp, 11 predicted proteins | sample 5400141 | NCBI WGS metagenome assembly WNFS01 (sample SAMN13153358, study PRJNA577476) | soil metagenome | isolation source: 60 cm saprolite under Madrone tree | place: USA:California | collected 2016-06-14
CCCGTGGCCGCCCAACCAGCCCCAACACGAAAAAATCTTGCGAAGCGCCGGAGGTAGAGTGCCGATTTATCTCGTAGAGTGCCAATTTATTGAGCACGTCACGTGCGCTGAGGAGTCAAGGCAGGGGTTCACCAGCGCTATCGAACTTTAGGATGACCTCTGCAGACTCACTTGCCGAAGAAGCGCTGAGTCAGCATGGCGACGAAGACTGCCTCGAACAGCAACCCTGTGACGGCCTCGACTGCTGCCACGGTAGCTTGCGGACTCCCTACGAGAAATGCTATCGAGAAGACCCGGCCATGAAATGCTGTCACGCTTACGAGCAGAGCCTGAATCCAGGCAAGATGGGGAGCAGTAGTCAGACCCAGAATGAAGTAGAGTGTGGCAAACACACTATTGACCAGAGCATAGGCCGCGACGATGCGCCACATCCGATAGCCATAGCCAGTCATTAAGCCAAGGAAGAGAGAGAAGAGATAGGGTCCCAATTTCGCTGGTCCCTGGAGCCAGAGCACTTTCCTTTGCAGGACCTGGGCCCTGTAAGAAAAGCGAGCAGCCTCTTCGTTCAGCCCCTGTCCTTGCAGGGTGACTGCCAATTGTCGGTTGGCACGCACCGCCTCTTCATACCTCTTCAGACGTGAGGCGGAGTCTTTTTCTGTTCCCTCTCTCTCTTGCTGTCGCACCTCGCCCTCCTCCCCCAGCATGCGGACCTGGGACCACCTCAACAGGGCAAGGTTCACCCCCTCCAAGTAGGCATCGAGCAATTTGGGCCCAACCCCTTGCCGATTGACCATTATGATCTGATCATTCAGATGCGCTCCATGCAGGTGTGCCTCTCTAAAATTGACTCCTGCCAGGTGAGTCCCCCAGAGGAAGGCTTCATCCAAGCGAGCCAACCAAAGATCGGCTTCCTCCAGGTGTGCCCCTTCCAGATAGGCTCCCTGCATCTTCGCCGTGGCCAAATTCGCCTTTTCCAGGTGTGCCCCTCTCAGGTCAGTCTTCTGCATATGAGCATACTCAAGATTGGCTTCCTCCAGGTGCGCTCCTTTGAGATCGGCGTTCTCCAGGTGCACCGCGGCCATGATGTGCTGCTCTTCGGTCAGATCAGACCACTGCCGCCAGGAAACATCACCCACAAGGCGGGCGAGGGGCAGGTTCTGTAAATGAACACGGCGCAGATCGGCCCCTCGCAAATCGATCCCGACGCGCTGCCTCTGGGTCTCATCGGAGCAGTCAACAGGGCCCAGGCCGTTCTCATGGGTCGCAAGCAGCCACTCCACATCGGCTCGGCTCAATTTGATATTTTTAAAAGGGTAGCTGACAGTTGACAATTTCTTGTAATTACCTTATACTTACGTGAGTATGGTAAGAAAGAAATCAGAAGGCCCACAAGCGCCAAAGATGTTGAGAGTGCATATGGCAGCGCATGAATTAGGATTGCATCCGTTTACGGTACGCCGTTGGATTAAGCAAGGAAAGATTCAGGCAGTGCGCATCGGTCTGGAAGCACGCATCCCCCGGAGCGAAATTGAGCGACTGGTCGGCAAAACGAATGAGCGACTCGTTGCTCTCTATGCGCGAGTGAGTGGGCATGGACAACAAGACGATTTAGCGACCCAAATGGCCCGTTTAGAACAATGGGCTGCACAGATGCGTCCTGGACGATCAGTGGTCATGCTTTCCGATATTGGCAGTGGCTTGAAAGCGGACCGGCGGCAACTACAACGTCTGCTCAAACTGGTCTGTGAAGATCGAGTTGGCGAAGTGGTCATTACCTACGCAGATCGTTTGACCCGGTTTGGACAGGAATATCTCGAAACGTTGTTTGAAAGTTTTGGCGTGACGCTGACCATTCTTGATCTTGATGAAGCGAAATCACCGGAACAAGAATGGACAGAGGATTTGCTGGCGTTGATCGCCTCGTTTTCAGGCCGCTTATATGGCATGCGTTCCCACAAGCAAAAGGAACTCGTCAAGTGCGCACAGGCCGTGATCAACAATCCCTGAGCTACCCGCTTCGTCTTCCCGATGAGGTGCAGGCAGACGCGCTGCGCTTACTTGATTGTTCGCGGGAGGTCATCACTACGGTGATCGCCGCGTTATGGGATCGACTTGATGAGTTTGGCACGCGCACGACTGTCTACGCCTACAAGCAGGTTGAGGAGATGATCGCCCCGAAAGGTTCTCACGGACATCGCCAATGGCGCTGCGAAGCCGAGCAAGCGGGTCGCATCTTACGCGGGCAAGCCGAGCGAAAAAAGCAGTTTGCCCTGATCCTCCCTCTGCTTGAACAAGGCATGATCCAGCCCAAGACGGAAGCCAAACGGGCAGGCAAAAATCGCGCCCAGATCAAGCAGGCGCTCACCACATTGCGCGACGCACAAACAGACGGAGGCAATGCGGTCGAACTCCAAAGCCTGATCGAACAGGCGTGCAACTTCTATCTCGCCAACGGATGCTTCCCGGACACCTACGAAGAGATGCAACCCGTTCCCGTCCTCAAAGCAGGCATCGTACCGTACGCAGGCGACGATGGTCCTCAGATGGGACAGACCTACCGTCTTTCGCTGGATCTCGACCAGCAAACGCTCACGCTCGCCCTGCGTACCCCCGACGAGGCAGGGAAGTGGGCGCGGAACTGGCGCGAGCAAACGATCCAGATGGCGCTGCCAGAGGTGGTGGTAGCCCGCGTCAAAGCGGGGAAGATGCTGGCTCCCAGCTTGCGGGAAATCATCGAGGCAGATGGCACGCGTTACGCGGTGCTCGATTTCATTGTTGAGGTTCCGGTCAAGGAACAAGCGAGCTGGGAAGAAATGCACACGGTTCTTGGTTTCGATTGGGGGGTGAGGGTGCTGGTGACGGCCAGCGTCGTTGATCTGGATGGGCACCAGGTCGGGCATCCATTTTTCTTGGATACTGGCCCGTTTGACGGGAGGCAGGCCCGGACCCGACGACAAATTGACCAGCTCAAAGCCAAGGTGGCCCGGCTGGAAAAGCAACGCGATCACTTCCCCGTAGGCGATCCCCGACGCATCCCCTCGGAGGAAGCTTTGCCCGTCTTGCGTCGGGAGATTACGCGCTGTTGGCGCAAGTACGAGGCCAGGAATCAGGATCTCGCCCATTTGGCCACCAACGTGCTACTGGTGCTCGCGACCGCCTTTGGCTGTGAACTGATGGCGGGCGAGTCGCTCAAGTCGATGAAATCCAGCGGGCGAGGGCGAGGAGCAAAGGGGCGGTGGAGGAATTGGCGCAACAATGCACAGGTGCGCGGCGAGTTGTGGCGGGTCTTGCGTTACAAATGTTTTCTGGCCGGGTTCCGTCTGGAATGGCAACAACCTCGCCACACGTCGCACACCTGCCCACAGTGCGGGAAACCCGCCAACACCTACACGTCCCCAGAACATCGTTCCAAGATCAACGAGTGGGGAGCTTGGCTCTGCTGCTCCAACCCGGAGTGTCTCTGGAATGGCTCCCGCGATTATGCTGCGTCCCTGAATATTGCCCGCCTGGGCGCGGCACTGATTCGTCATGCGCAAACCACTGGACGAGTGGTTCATCCTTCCATCACCCATTCTTCTGTGAAACCCGTCTCCTATATGGGGACGCGGGCGGCGCTACGGTTACCGCCGCCGATCCCTCGGGATCGCCTGATCGCATCAGGAAGGATCTACTGCAATGGGTGGCGTCTGTCGGTCAAACTTCGTTCGTCGTATGAAACCCCGATTATGCTCCGGCTGTGCGGCTAACGCGAACGAAAACAACAGATACCATCTGATAACAGTAGATTTAAGTAACGGTAGAAACCCTGCCGCACGTCTACCAGACTCTCGCGGCGCTCTGCGTCAATCCCGGCTCGGTCCGCCACGTCTGTCCCCGTTCCTGCCAGTAGGCTTTCCATGCCTCCTTATCGTCTGTAGGTGGAACGAGGCGCGCCTGTGTTCCATCTGGCTGGCTATATGCTGCCTCTTGCACAATCAGTGGCTCCTCGTCCTCGTTTCAGCCCATCTACAATGGGAGTTCGTCTACTTTAACTGCGCCACTTTTTGCTCGACATCAATCCCCATCAGGCGCGCAAGGTTGCCACCCAGAATCTTCTTTTTCGCCTGCGTGGTCAGTTGAGGATAGCCGTAGCCGGTCACAAGGTCCTCCGGCAACTCGAACTTCCAGAAGGCGTCCAGGGCCCAGCGTGGATGCCAGATTGGCGTCTCACCGCCGTAGAGAATCTTGTCCTCGCCGCACCAGAACATCAATTTCCCCATATTTTCGGCAAAGGCTCGCGGGGCGCGCACGATGAAGTTCAGCGTCGCAGCAATCGAGGCATAGAGGTTGGGGTAGCGCACTAACTGCCAGCAGACCTCGTCGATGAAGGGCAAGCCAACGTGGAAGATCACGAAGTTGATATCCGGGAAGTTGGCAGCGGCACCATCCATATCCCAGGTCTGGGTATGCTCGATGGGCTGCGGACCTAGGGGTACGCCTTTATGCACTCCGATCGTCTTCACACCCAACTCAAGGGCCTTCTCGAAGACCGGAAAGGCCACACGCCGATCATCCATGCGCCAGGGGAAAGGTTCGCCATAGTCGTAGCGCACGTTGTAGAGTTTGAATGCCTTCGCTCCGTGCTCTTTGACCTGCACTTCCATCAGATCAAGCGCTTTTTTGCCTTCCAGTGGGTTGATCGAGCCCCAGAATATGGCGCGGTCGGGATACTTTTGCGCCATGGCCGCGCATTTCTCCCATTGTGAGAGTCCATCGTAAAAGAGGTCGGTGAGGGGCAAAGGTTGGGCTACGATCATATCCGTCCCGGACTCCTCGAAGACCATCCGGGCAATCTCGTCGATGCTCCACTCGCGCAAAAACTCTTCTGGACCTAGCACACGCTCACCTGGCGGGGTCAGTACCTGGTGGAAGGCATAGAGATGATTGATGAACATCTCACCTGGCTTGCCGTAGGCGTTCTTCTTGTCAAAATTAAAGACCTAACTGCACAATGGAAGGCGGACCCAAACGCATCCTTACCCTTGGATGCACACCTTTGGGTTGAATTTCAGCCCACACTCCTAGCATTCTGAATATTTCCTCCTTATCCTCATTCGGCGGGTTAAAATCAGGGTCGTTGAGGTTTGGGATAACAACGGTCTGTATCCATGCTTCAAATTGTTCAATTGCAGCATAGATTTTGTCCCGTTTGGAAGCTACATCATCCCATGAAGCAAGACGGGTAAGAACGCCTCTTGCCTCCCTCTCAAGTTGTGCTATCCGTCCTTCCAGTTCTTCCAAGTCTTCTTCATCCGCGCTGGCACTAATTCTGGTGAGGCGTTTAATGCTTGTTTGAATGTCCTTCAGGCGGTTCTGTGAGAACTCATACATCTCCTGCTGATAGAGAGTGTCCGTAAGCAGCTTTTCAACCTCAGCGCGGATGCGCTCTGGCTCGTAGAGATGTTCAAGGGCAAATGACCAGGCAATTGCATCGGCTTCTGAAACGGGGATATAGACTTTGTGGTTGTTCTTCTCTCCCTCTGCTCCATTCTTCACATAACAGGCGTACAAGCTTTTCTCAGGGCGAAATGATCGCTGTCCATTTCCATCAACTGCGCTGTAGTTCTGTACCCGCATGGTATTGTGGCAAATGGAGCATTTACACCGTCCTGCTCGCAAAAGCGCGGTGTAGGGATATTTGGCATTGCGTAAGGACTCGACTTTATTCTGTGCAAGCCGGTTCTGCACTGCCTCAAAGACTTCAAGAGAAACAATTTGGGGGATTACTCCCTCTGCCAGATGGTTTTGTTCCTCAACAGGACGCTCTTTACTGTAGGCTTTCGTAACCTTACCGTTTCTGTCCCGCTCAATGTGCTGCTGGTATTTGAAACTTACCGCCTCACCAGTATATACCCTGTTGGTAAGTATCTGGTAGATGGTTGCATTGTTCCAGTAGGGTTTGCCTTTGCGTGTGGGGATACCTTTTTCAGTGAGCGCGAGGGCAATTTTCCGCAAGCCGTATCCATCCAGGTAAGATGTGTAGATGAATACGACGACTTTCACTTCTGTCCATTCCTGTCCCTCTGCGTCTTTGTGAATGACCGTATGATTAAGCACGTAGCGTGCTTTATTATACTCTTTGGTGTCAATGTAGGAATAGCCATACAACGGTATGCCATGACCGAGTAAATTTTCTTTGCCGCGATACATTCGCCCACGGGTTACACGCTCAACGATTTTTCCCCGTTCAATGGTATTCATGTATGCGTCAATGTCTCTGAGTAGTATTCCTTCTGGCGTATCGTCATATCTCTGCGTGAGGCTCTCAACTTTGACGTTGTATTCTCTTTCCAGAAGGTAAATGAGAAATCTTGACTCTTCGGGGTCTCGTCCAATTCGGCTAAACTCTGTGACCATCAAAATGTGAAAATCGCCGTTTTTGGCAGCGGAGAGCATATTCATCAAGTCCTGCCGTTGATAATATGGTCGCTCAAAGCCTGATTTTGCATCTGCAAAGAGGTGTTCAGGGATAAAGTGATACCCTCTTTGGATCATGGCTTCTTTGAGGGTTTCTATTTGTCCCTCAAGCGTTGGTGCATTTTTCAGTGAGGGGTTGCTCACTCTGGCATATGCGGCTGCTTCAATGATGGGTTCGTCTGGATGGTGCATGCGTAAAAACTCCTGTGTTGCGCGTACAATGCGGCTTTCTGATGCGTGAAAACAGCTTTCTTGAGACAGTACATAATGTGGGGTGGTTGCGCTGGCGTTCCCAGGCAGCACAACATGAGGTTTTACGGGGGTTTCTTCGGACATGCGACATTCTCTCCGTTCATACATGGAGAGAGAAAAGGAAAGAGGCGTGGTGAGTTTCGGTGAGTGGTCGTTGCCAGTGTCACCAATGAATGAGGATACGAAAATATATTACCTGAAAACTGTATCATTTTGCAAGCCCTTTACCTTCGTACTTTCATGATTTCCCGACCTGCGAACTCATATTCCTTGCCGTCCTCAAACTTCAGCGTATGCCAGCCACTAAAATAGCTGTACTTCGTGACAATTCCTCTTCTGCCGTTAAACTTTTGCCACTCGTCAGCGTCATAGACATGCGCTTCCCCACCTGGGGCTATCTTTGGTAAATAATGTGTTGTTGTGGAATTGAATAATTCGGGCTGGACAAGGTGTGCCCTGGTAAGCGGTACGGTTGCAATAGTTGGTTGTGTCCTTCGTGCTTCTGTCATGTTCTCACCTCGCTTTCTGGCATGGGTGATTATAGCAAAAAAGAAATTTATACGGTGTCAATAATTACGAGATGGATGTATCGTGTATCTTTCGGTAAGAAGTCTCCCGCGCTAATAGCTGCGCTCTCAATGCCTTGCAAGGTGCGTAACACTTGTAAGGCAGTTGTTTTTGACTGACCTGCTACGAGGCTCTTGATGCGCTCCTGCATGTGAGCATTGAGCGCGTAACCAAACATAGCGGTTGAGGAAAATGATAAAACCACTGGTTTTTGTTGGGGGGGAGCTGTTGCGCGGATAACTGTAACCTGCATAGTAAGCAAGCTATACCCTGCTCCGAGTTCTTTGTCTGCCTGGCTAGTAAAAAACTGTGCTACTACTGTGTGGAGCGTATGTTCATTGTACGCAATCGCGCTACAGGTTTCAGATACCGTTACATTTACGGTTGTGGCTTCATCTCCTATTTGATGGTCGGGGTTTGTTTTTAGATCAGCACATAGGGGGGTGTATCCCTCGCCATCTACCAGTTGGGCGTGTAACGCTTCACGTTCGATCTTTGCGAGAGACGTTGCAAGCTGGTTTGCTGCGCTGGCAATGTCACGCTTGCTGACAATGGTAAAATACCGCTCGTCCTGTCCACCTCTAAAGGGTGCAAGGTTCTTCGCTAAGACATCATTGGAAAGAGCGACAGCTATATCCCCTGCTTGGATATTTCCCTGCGTACCTGTCACGAAAGCATGAGCCAATACCGTTACTTGCCCCTCAGATGGCGGGCTTGCTGGTGGGATAAATGCGCTCTGATCGGTTACTACTCGTATGCCTTCGCTGCCTGTGACTTCGGTTCCGGCTGGTACGGTGGCTTCTGTCAATGAACCATTGTAGAAGGTTACATAGCCTCGCGCTCTCCTCGCCTCCTGGTGTCCGTGACCTGTGGCTGGTACGGTTTGGCTCTGTGACAGCGTCAATGCTGGTAACATTCGCCCTTGCACCTGTACGGACGCTGTGGTCGCAAGTGTCCACGTCTTTGGAAGAATGAAAATAGTTACGGTTGGGGTCAAAAGTGGCAAGACATTCTGAACCGCTACGAAAATGAGACATGCAAGCAACGTACAGAGAGGAATGAGGTAGTATGGCCGTCTCATTGGCGTGGGTTGCTCCGGCTCTATGATCGCAGTTACTTCACCCTCAATGATAGGCTCTTCAAGAGGTGCTACAGCGGTTCCTGCTGGCTCCGCCGCTTCCTTCTCCTCCTGGTGCAGTTCATCAAGGTGTACGGTTGCCTGCATGTCTCTTCCTTCCTTTCTACAGGTGTGGCTTGAACTCTGTTCCGTTGTTAAAGAGTATCCACATGGATGGGTTATCCGGTGTCTCGTAGACCTTCACCAGCATGTCAAGCCTGCCACTGGTTGTGAGGGCGGTAAAGCTTACTGTTGCGGGTATCAGGTCTGCGCCAGTGTTGCTAAACCGCACGATGATATACAGATGGGGCTGCATCGTTGACGGGTCGGGTGGTATCTCAATAACTTCAATGGTGCCGTTGTTGTTGAGTACTATGAAATGGCTCACCCCTCCATGCCCTACGTCCTTATCCGTTTGGTAGGTTCGTGGATTGCCGTAGGTCGCGTCTATAGTATGCCGTTGCCACATTGGGGGGATAACGATGTAGCCTATGATAAACAGGACAATGATAAGCATGGACGCGCCAATATACACCAGGGGATGTAAACCGCGTCGTGGCTCTGGTGGCAGGTCGTCAGTACGCCGTGCAGGTTCAACGCGGGTAGGTTGCTGTCTGACGATGATACTTCGTCTGGTGTACCCTGGGTTCGTGTATCCCTCATCTTCCTCAGTCTCGTCATAGTCAGCCTGGGTAGTCGCGGCATGGGGGTTGTGTGTTCGGGTGGTCACATCACAGCCCGCATCATAGGCGTGTACGTTTCGCGCTGGCTGTCCTCTGGTGGTTCCATACTGGATCGTGGGTGCGCTTGCCCGCAATTTGGGTACAGGTATTTGTTGCAACGCGGTTTGTTCCTTGAGTGGCTTCTTCATGCTACTGCCCTCCCCTTGATAATGTCGGTAGCTTCTTCTGGCGTGATAACACCTTCTTGAATAGCTTGGTTTAAGGCTTCGATGTTGTCGGGGTCTTCGTAGCAAGGACAAGTGGTGTCACCGCAAAAGGGATTTTCTGCGGTGTGTACTGGTGTATCGCTTGGCACAACTGGGATGAAGTTGTCGCCGTAGTGTTGCATGGGTCTGCCTCTCCTTCGATTGACAGGCAAGGCTAAAAGCACGTATAATGAGCTTAGACCTTTAGCCTGTTCTGGCAGCATAAACGGCATAGTTAGCCACTCTGCTGCCACTGTGTAACAACAGCACTACAAGGGACAGTAATTGCTATGTTTTGTACTGCGTATGCTTGTCAGGGCAGCAGTACTCAACATGAAGAGAAAAGGTCTAACAGGGAACGCTTGGGCTTTTTGCTTGAGCGTTTCTTGGCATCACCCCCTTAAGGTGGACTTGGATTAGTCGATTACTTTCACTCCATCAAGGTCTTTATACGAAATTTCATAGCCCAAACCTTGACTAAGAGCGGTAGCAATAGCACCAGCAGTATGCTTAAACACTGGCATCCCATTGACTGCTCTCTTGAGCGTATTCACATCAATGTTAGCCCTCCGTGCTAATTCTGCCTGAGACCATCCAAGCTTGATACGGTAGTCTTCGATAGTCATAGAGGCATTACTCCAAAGAAGAATTATAGGCTCAATTTTGAGTTTGCCATAAAATCCTATGAAAGTCAATGAATTAACGGCAATTTATGACGAAATTTACCTCATGAGGAAAAATTGCCTAGTATTTGTCGCTTTGTTGATTGGTTTAAGCGTGTAGGTAGAACCCCACTAACTGGTGGAAGGAGGTGATAGTGATTTTAGAAAACGGGCATCCGTCAGTACATTGTGAATATGAACACAACAACGCAGCCGATGGATGCCTCCAGTACATTTTGCCCGAACGAGGAGTGCAT
>WNFS01005204.1_pt1 | contig 10234 bp, 8 predicted proteins | sample 5400141 | NCBI WGS metagenome assembly WNFS01 (sample SAMN13153358, study PRJNA577476) | soil metagenome | isolation source: 60 cm saprolite under Madrone tree | place: USA:California | collected 2016-06-14
TGGACGCTGATCTATCGCGGTGAATCCATCGCCGGGTTTCCTGCGTCCGAAGTGTCCCCGGAAAAGTCTGTCGCTGCTCGCGCATTTCCTGTTTTTCTTATCTGTGATGCCGAGGACGTCGCGCTGCCCTGCCGCCACAGCGAGCGCATTTACGCCGCCGCCCGCGGGCCGAAGCAACTCTGGGTCGTGCCGGGTGCATTTCACACGGCCGCGCTCGGATTTCAGCCCGACGAGTTCCGCCGCCGGGTCTTATCGTTCTTTGCAGAATATTCTGAGAACTCGCCGCCGGAAAATGCGCGCCAGTGAAAAAGGCCGCGATCCGCGGCCCTTTCTTCTTCTCGCGTGGAGTCCGTCTTGATTTCCTGTATTCGGTTTTCTCTTATCGCCGCGCCTCGGCGGCTCTGTGGAGACTTTTTCTTTCTTCTTACTACGACCGATGCACGGGATCGCGCTGCGCTTCCGTATCGTCTCTCGCAAGCGCACCGCCAGCGCCGCAATCGTTTCGAGCCGCTGCTGGCCGCCCGGGGGCAGGCAGACGTCGCTCTTTCTTCGCACTTCTGCAAGCAGCAGCTCGGCATTGCCCAGGATTCCCGTCAGTGGATTATTGAGTTCGTGGCGCAGCACCTCGCCAAAACCCTCATTTCCAATGCTGCTTTCGTTCTCTCGTTGCGATTCCGCAAAGCTTGCCGCGCCGCGCGTCATGAGGCGCGCCTGCCGCAGCCGTTTCTGGATCAGCACGACGGCCGACTCCAGACAGTTGGCGTCGCGCGCGACGTAGTCCGCAGCCCCCGCGGCCACCAGTGCCGCCAGTTCTCCTTGCCGCTCCGCCGGTCCGATCACTACTACCGGCGCATGCATCGCCAGCGACGATACCACCGCATTCAGGCGCGGCATCTTTCCGCGCGGTCCTTCGGATTCCGGCTCGACGCAAGCCTCTTCGAGCAAAATGACCGCCGGCGAGGAATCCTCCAGAACGCGCCGCGCGGCGCCGATGCTGGTCACCGCCGCGACGCGCAAGCGGCCCACCTTCAGCTTTAGTTCCCGGCGCGCCGCCGCGCAAAGATCGGCGTCGTCGCTCACCAGCAAAATGGTCTGTTCCTCAATGCCCATAAATTTATCCTTTTCTCGCTGCGTTTTTCTTTGTCCCCGCTGCCGGAGTGGCCACGGTCACGCTGCGGCGTGGCGTCTTGCCGGCCAGAACTTGCTTGACCTTTTCGGTCAGCTCTTCCACCCGGAAAGGCTTGGCGACATGCGGCAAGTGATAGCGCTCGAGAAATTTCCGTGTTTGAGAGGCAACCACATCTCCGGTGACGAACAAGAAACGCCCCCGCAGAGAATTCCCCGCGCGCACGAGCGCCTTGTAGAAATTCTGTCCGTCCAGGCCCGGCATCTTCATGTCGCAGATCACTAAGTCATAGTGTTCCCGCGCCGCGCGCTCCAGCGCCGCCCGGCTATCCATCAGCACCTCTGCGGACATGCCTTCGTCTTCGAGCACGTCGGCGATCAGCCGCGCCACCGTCGGCTCGTCTTCCACGACCAGCACCAATGGCCTGGCTGTTCCCGGGTGCGCCGCGCCATGCGACGGCTCCGCCCCTTGCTCGGCGCGCAATAGACTTGCGCGCTGCTCCGCGGCCTCTGTCCGCCGCGAAGGGGAGGAGTCGGCCTGCGATGCGCCCGGTAGCTCGATCGTGAATACAGCCCCGCCGCCCGGCGGGCTGGATACTTTCAACTGGCCGCCATGTTCGCGCACGATGCCAAGAACGATCGCCAGCCCCAGTCCGGTGCCGATCCCGGCGGGCTTGGTAGTAAAGAAAGGATCAAAGATCCGCGCCATGATGGCCTCGGGAATTCCCGGACCGTCGTCGCTGACTTCGAGAAGCACCCCGCCTTCGCCGGTCCGCTTTGTGCGCACCCAAATGTTTCCGCCTTTGCCGGATTCCTCGATGGCTTGCCGCGCATTTCCGACTAAATTCATCAGGACCTGCTGGAGTTGGCCCGCGTCGCCATGCACGGAGGGAGGGACGGGATCAAGTTCCAGATTCAGCCGTATCCTTTCAGCGGGCAGACCGAGCCGTTGCAACTCCATCGTCTGAAGCACCACTTGATTCAGCGACACCCTGCGCCTTTCCGGTTGTGTTTCTCGCGCATTCAGAAGGAGCTGCCGCAAGATCGTGCTGGCGCGCTCCGCTTCCTGATAGATCTTTCGTGCTTCCCCTGTGCGCCCGGCGGCATCGCCGCGCAGCAGCAGGCGTTGCGCATAACCCAGGATGCTCGTCAGTGGATTGCTCAATTCGTGCGCCACACCCGTGACCATCTGGCCGAGCGCGGCAAGCTTTTCCGTCTGCAGCAGCTTGGATTGAAAAACACGTCGCGCCGTCAGGTCCCGGTAGATCTCCACTCGCCCCAGCCTCCGGCCCGCAGCGTCGTCACGCCACCTTTCTCGCGCCAGCGCCGCGGCTGCCAGCGAAGCGCGGAACTCCAGCCGGGCGAGCACTGCCAGCGAAGCGCCGCCGGGACGCAGGCCCGCCACGAGAACACCCAGCACTTCACCATCGGCCTCCAGCGGCAAAGCCACGACACGCCCCACTCCACCTCGCGGCCAGGAGGACTGCGGCTCGCTCCCCGCCACCTTCCTGTCCTCCAGCGCCTTTTTCCAAACGCTCGCGAGCGGCGCGCGTTCCACCGCGTGTGTCCACGTGGGGTCGCCGCTTTTCCATGGAAACGTTATCTCAGCAGCGTTGCTATCTCCGCCGGAAATAACGCTTCTTCGGCCGACGACGGCAAAGACGGCGTCGAGCCCCCTGCCGTGGCCGCCGGGTTCCGTGCAGTGATCTGCCAGTTTCGCCAAGATCGAACTTTCCGGCCCGCTCTTGCGTAGCGCCGTCATTATCTCTGTCGCCATGGCCAAGTCGGCTTGCCGCTCCCGTGCCATGCGTTGTTCCTCATCCAGTTCTACGGCCAACAGGAGTTCCGCCGCCACGGATTCCAGCAAGGCTTGCGGCAACGCGCCTTGTCTTGCCCGCGTGCCCGCGAGGAGAACGCCTCGCAAGCGCCCGGTTCTCCCGACTGGAACCCAAACGGCGCGCCGCATTTCCGTCAGGGGACCAAGCATGGGACGCGCTGGCGGTCCCCCCGGATCCTGCTCCACGCTTTTTCCGGTGAAGAGTTCCTGCGGAAGGGGAAACTCCGGGGACAATCTCGCCCATTCTGCGGGAGTCGCTTCGACGCCTCTCTCCCAGATCATTCCGCGGAAGCTCGGCGGAAATGAAGTCTCTTCCTTTTGGCCAAGTTGCGGCTCGAGCCACACTCCGAGCCGATCAGCATCGCTATCTTTCGACAAGACGCGCATCGCCTCCCGCATGAGTTCCTCGCGCGAGGCTCCCTCGGCTGCCGCTCGCGCCACTCCTTTTTCCGGCGGTCTATCTTCCGGTTTTTTCTTGCCCCAGATCGGCATTCACGATCCTTGATTTTTCGGGCCATTACCTCTGGCCCGGCCCCGCATAAGGCGATGTCCGCAGGAAGGGATAGCGGTGGGCAATCCGATTCAGCTTTCAGAAAGTGCTCTTGCATCGGCAGGTCCAACGGAACGAGTGAAGTTTGCCTTAGAAATGAATGGGTTATGTGGGGGCCGCGGGGTGCAATCGCAATGGGGAATTCCATGTCGAGAATTGCATCGCTAAATTCCCAGAGTGAAACCGAGCAAATTTGGAACAGTGCACGAGTGGAAGAGTTCCGGAGTCGAGCAGTCCAGCACTCTGAGAATCAGAAATTTAATTCTTGGAGAGCCGTGGTGCCGGTTCGCACGGCGTGAGGAAGCGTCCTTCCGGTATTACTCCATTCAGGATTTCCAGGTCGAATAAATTCGAGCGCCTCAATCGGCCGTTTCTCCTGCTCCAGGGAGAAAAGCGAGTCTTAAACTCTTCCTCTACTGCTCGACATGCTCCATATTGTATTGCTTCAATTTGCGATAGAGAGTCGTCTTGCCGATCCCCAGCATGCGTGCGGCAGCAAGTTTGTCGCCGCCCGTTTCGCGCAACGTGCGCAAAATCGCGCGTCTTTCCAGCTCTTTGAGCGGCAGCAATTCCTCTTTCTCCGGCACACGTTCGCTCGACGGATAGTGCAGGCTCGACGGCAGATCTCCCACGTGAATGATCGGGCCGGAGCCCAGCGCCACGGCGCGCTCGATGGCGTTCTCCAGTTCGCGGACGTTTCCCGGCCAGTCGTAGGCCACCAGCCGGCGCATGGCGTCTTCCGAGATGGTCCGCGCCGGTCCCTGAGGGTCCGTGAACTTGTCGAGAAAAGAGGTCACCAGGAGCGGGATGTCGCTTTTGCGTTCGCGCAGCGGCGGCAGCTTGATCTGCACGACGTTCAGCCGGAAATACAAGTCCTGCCGGAAACTTCCATTGCGGATGGCCGCTTCCAGGTCGCGGTTGGTGGCGGCGATGATCCGCACATCGATGCGGCGGCGCTCCGTGGAACCTACCGGTTTCACTTCGCGCTCCTGCAGGACGCGCAACAGTTTGGCCTGCAGATCCACGGGCAAGTCGCCGATCTCATCCAGAAATAACGTGCCGCCCTGCGCCGCCTCCAACAGCCCCTGCTTGGCCTGCACCGCCCCGGTGAACGCGCCTTTCACGTAACCGAACAACTCCGACTCGATCAGCGTCGGCACCAGAGCCGAACAGTCCACCGGCGTGAAGGGGCGGTTCTTGCGCTCTCCCAAGAAATGGATGCTGCGCGCCACCAGCTCTTTTCCTGTTCCGCTCTCTCCCAGGATCAGCACGGGATACTGGTGCAGGCTTACCTTCTCGATCATTTTGTATACGCGCTGCATTCTTTCCGATACGCCGATGAGACCGCCAAATCCCGGCCGAGTCCGCAACTGCTCTCGCAACAGCTGGTTTTCCCGATTCAGATCCACATCCCGCGCCACGCGCATCAGTCGCGTCTGGAGATCCTCCACGTGAAAAGGTTTGGTCACGTAATCCGCCGCCCCCATGCGCGTGGCCTCTACCGCCGAATCGATCGTGCCGTATTGCGTTAGAACCAACACCGCCACCTGCGGGTAAAAATCGCGAACCCGCTTCAGCAGATCCAAGCCGCTGGATTGCGGCAGCTTCAAGTCGGTCAGTACGATGTCCACGGCTTGCGATTCCAGCGTGGCCAGCGCCTCATCTACCGTCGCCGCCGAGATGGCTTTCATCCCGCAGGACTCGGCCACTTCCGAGCAGAGTTTGCGCGTGGCTTCCTCGTCCTCGACCACCAGTACGGTCGTCGCCACCGCGGACCGCCGCACAGCTGATTCTTCACTCATCGCCACCGCCTAAAGGTTGCCTTCGTTCTGTTTTCGCTGCATCCCCCGTGCCATTTGCGGAAAAGCCGTCCGCTATTCATAAATCAATATCGTAGCTATCTTAGCACTAAAGCCGCTGTACCATTTTGGGAATTCTTTTCTTCCCTGGCGTCGCCTTAGGCCCAAGATAACTCACTTGTTTTCAATTTGTTGCCAAATTGGGAATTGTGGAAATCCCATTTCGAACGCAGAATCGGTCGGGGGCTGTCTTCTGAGGCAGCTTGGAGAGGGACAAGAAGGGCTCCCGGAAATTTCTCGACGAGCGTTTCCTCGCCCGGCTCGCGCGTCTTCCGCTCCGTAGTTTGCCAAGGCCCGTGGCACGGTTTTCTTCGATGCGCCCCGCATTTATGCTGCGTTTATCTCCCATCTGCCAACGTCTCTTAAAAGGAGCAGTGATGTCATTTGAAAATTCCTTCCTGTTGGCGACCGGGGAATTTTCGAAGCCAGCTGGAAAAGCGGCAGCACACCTCAGTCTTCTTTTGAAGGAGTTCGGTTCGTCCAACTGATACAAAGGAGAAAAACCGATGAACACGAAACGCAAGATCAGCATCCTCCTGATCGCCGGACTCGCCGCCGCAGGGACGGCCACAGCCCAAGACCAGGAGAAGAAAATCAAACGCTCCGATCTGCCGGCCGCTGTGGAGAAGACCGTCGCGGCGCAAAGCGCAGGCGCGACGATCAAGGGCTTCTCACAGGAAAAGGAGAACGGCCAGATTTTTTACGAAGCGGAGATGACGGTGAACGGGCATACCAAGGACGTGCTCATCGATGCCACTGGCGCGGTCGTCGAAGTGGAAGAAGAAGTCGCCCTGGACGCTCTCTCCCCGGAAGTCAAAGCCGGACTTTTGGCCAAGGCCGGCAAAGGCAAGATCACGGCCGTGGATACGATTAAGAAGCGCGACAAACTGGTGGCGTACGAAGCCAAAGTGAATACCAACGGGAAAAAGTCTGAGGTGCAAGTCGGACCGGATGGCAAGCCCTTAGATCACGAAGAGTAGTTCAAGGGCAACGGCGCAAGATTGAACTTTCAGCATTCCGGGTCCGGGTTCCGTTTGCCAACTCGGGCCCACGATGGCTGCGGAAGTGAGAGCGAGCGCATCTAGTTTCGAGATCGGCGCCCGGCTCTCCCCCCAGCCGGGCGGCCATCTCCGACCGCCTCTTCTCGCTCAAACACCTCAAATCTGCCAGGGGATACGATGTGACCAGGCTCTCCCAGGCGGATACCCAACTTGCGCATCCCCCGACCTGTAACTTACACTAGCGCATTGCGCACCACACCGCCCTGCCAGCCCGGCGCGCCGTCTCTGCCCCACTTCGTCCGATTGGCTGGGTCGTTACCATCCTGCGTGTGGCCCCAGGTTTGGCAATACTCTCTGTGACCGCGAGGCGGTGGAGATTTCTGCGGCTCCGATCAGGCGGGGCCGGCTCTCAGGGGAGATCATCGTGGCAACGCCACTGGAAAACTGGGTAGAGGAATCGGCCCGGCTCACCAAGCCGGAACGCATTGTTTACTGCGACGGCTCCGCAGCCGAAAACGAGCGGATCGTCGGCGGGATGCTGCGCGACGGCGAAGCTCACCGGCTAAACGAAAAAACCTATCCCAACTGCTACCTTTTCCGCAGCAGCCCAAATGACGTGGCCCGCACCGAACATCTCACCTTCATCTGCTCGCCGAAAAAAGACGACGCAGGTCCCACCAACAATTGGATGGACCCGGAAGGCGCCAAGCAAAAACTCGGCGCTCTCTTCGACGGCGCCATGCGCGGCCGCACCATGTATGTTGTGCCGTACATCATGGGTCCGGCCAGTTCACCCATCAGCAAAATCGGCGTCGAAATCACCGATAGCCCCTACGTCGTCGCCAGCATGCGCATCATGTGCCGAATGGGAAAAATCGCCATGGATCGACTGGGCTCGTCCTCCGATTTCGTGCCCGGGCTGCACTCCCTCGGGGATCTCGATCCCTCGCGCCGTTACATTACGCACTTCCCACAGGAAAAACTGATCTGGAGCATCGGTTCCGGCTACGGGGGCAACGCGCTGCTCGGCAAGAAGTGCTTTGCGCTGCGCATCGCCAGCGTCATGGCCCGCGAACAGGGCTGGATGGCCGAGCACATGCTCATCCTCGGCCTCGAATCCCCCGGCGGCAAAGTCACCTATATGGCTGCGGCCTTCCCCAGCGCCTGCGGCAAGACGAATCTCGCCATGATGGTTTCCGCTCTCGAGAGCCAGGGCTACCGCGTATGGACCGTTGGCGATGACATTTCCTGGATGAAAGTCGGCGAGGATGGCTACCTCCACGCCATCAATCCGGAATCAGGATTCTTCGGCGTGGCGTCCGGTACAGGCTCCAAGACAAACCCCAACGTGATGGCCGCGATGACGCGCAATACACTCTTCACCAACGTGGGACTGACGCCGAATCGCGAACCATGGTGGGAAGGCATGGACTCCGCTCCGCCCGAGGGTTTGATCAACTGGAAGGGTGAAGTGTGGGACAAGTCCAAAGGGCCGGCGGCGCATCCCAATTCGCGATACACCGTGCCTGCGCAGCAAGCGCCCGGCATTTCGCCGAAGTGGGAAGCGCCTGAGGGCGTGCCGATCTCCGCATTCATCTTCGGCGGCCGGCGCGCGCGCGTGGCCCCGCTCGTCTACGAATCCTTCGATTGGCAGCACGGCGTCTTCGTCGGGGCCACCATGGCCTCGGAGACCACCGCCGCCATAACCGGCGAGGTCGGCATCACGCGCCGCGATCCCATGGCCATGCTGCCTTTCTGCGGCTACAACATGGCCGATTATTTTGGCCATTGGCTGGAGATGGGCAAGCGCATCCCGCATCCCCCGAAAATTTTCCATGTGAATTGGTTCCGGCGCGGCACGGACGGAAAATTCCTGTGGCCCGGCTTCGGCGAAAATGTCCGCGCTCTGAAGTGGATTCTGGAGCGCGTGGAAGGCCGCGGCCAAGCGCAGGAAACTGCCATCGGCTTCGTTCCCACGCGCAACGGACTCACTCTGGATGGCTTGAAAATCTCCTCCGAAGCGATCGACGAATTGCTCCGCGTGAACGCAGACGATTGGCAGCCGGAACTGGCCGATACAAAACAATTTTTTGATAAGTTCGGCGATCGTCTGCCCCGCGAAGTGATGGATGAACATCGCCGCCTCGCGCAGCGCTTCCAGCGCACTGTTTCCGCCTGACCCAACCCCTTGTGGCTACGCGCCGCTCTAGCTCGGGCCGCGTTGCCTGTCAAATTGCGCACAAGTCAGAGGATCGATTCAATTTCGGCGTCGAGGGAGATATGCGTGGCGGGAATGCCGTTGATCGAGAACCGCGTTCCTTCGCCTTGCGTGAAATGGAAAAACCGGCTGATGTGGTAGTCCTCGTCGTAGCCGGAGAAGAGCCGCTCCGTCTCGGCATCACTAAGTTGAAAAGCGGTGAGCGGCACCGACTTGCCGAATTCGCCGGCCAGCGAGCGATAGCGGTCCACTAGTTCGCGGAGGGGCATCATCGGCGCGCGGCGAGCAGCTTCGGCGCTCATGGCGGGCTCCTGGAGGCGAGTGTGAAGCAAAGAAGTAATGAAGTAAAGAGCTACGCAGACAGGCAAGACGAGCATCCTCACCGGATGCTCGATTTGGTAAGATGTTGGACGATATTCAGGATCGGAAGATTCGGGAAGGACAGGAGGAAAGACCATGAGCATCGCGGTGGGACAGACGGCGCCGGATTTTATGCTGCTGAATCAGGACAAGAAAGAAGTGAGGCTCTCCGATTTTGCGGGAAAGAAGAACGTCGTGCTGGTGTGGTACCCGCTGGACTGGAGCCCGACCTGCACAAACGAGCACGTTTGCTTCGTGAATGACATGAAGGCGTTCGAAGCGCTGGACGCGGAAGTGCTCGGGATCAGCGTGGACAGCACGTGGTCGCACAAAGCGTTCGCGGAAAAAATGGGAATTAAATATTCCCTGCTGGCGGATTTTCATCCGCGCGGGGCAGCAAGCGAGAAATATGGCGTGTACCTCGCCGACAAGGGCATCACGGGCCGCTCCGTCGCGATCGTGAACAAGGCGGGAAAAGTGGCTTGGTTCAAGAATTACGACATTCCGGTTGTGCCGGATGTCAAAGAAGTGGCGGCAGCGCTGCAGCAAGTGAAAGCGGCGTCCGCCTAAAAACGAAACACAGAGAAAAGCGGAAGGGGCCGGCGATTGCCGGCCCGTTTTCTTTTACGAAGCGGTCATCGCGGCAAAAAGCATCGGCTGCAGCAGCCAGAGCAAGAGGACGAGAATTCCCGAGCTGAAGAGAGCAGCGCGCAGAGAGTTTGGCTGAACAACCGAATAGCATGCGGCCAGACCCGGCGTCACAACAAAGAAAGCGCGTCCCGCAAGCAGGATCCAGCTCAACCAGGTTTCCGGCATCCGCGTCGCGAGCCAGTGAAGAGCCGCGTCCCCTCGCAGCCCGGGAAATTGGACAGCGTAACTGAACGTGACGACGGCGAGAAGAACGATCGCAAAGGGATCGTGTTTTCTGGTTTTCGCATTTTCAGTGGACACTTCGTTCTTCGATCCCTGCGATGAAACCTCGTGACTCGCGAAGGGGGACTGGTCTTCGGGTAGCACGCGCACCCAGCCCATCGCGAGCGGGACCGCCGCGCCCACGACGAGCATGCAAAGAAAAACAAAAGCCAAGCGGTGATCCAGAACCATGGCGGCGAACATTTTCAGCCTGAGCGGCGCTCGCGAAGTGCGAAGTATACAACTGGGAAAGGACGTAGGGGAAAGAGCGGACGATTGGCGAGCGAGTTCCGTGGCCCCCCAGAGTTCAATGCGTGCTTGGCGGGGCGGATTTGCCCGCGGGCGAGCCCGATTGCTCTTGCGGCGCCGCGG
>WNFS01007003.1_pt1 | contig 10232 bp, 12 predicted proteins | sample 5400141 | NCBI WGS metagenome assembly WNFS01 (sample SAMN13153358, study PRJNA577476) | soil metagenome | isolation source: 60 cm saprolite under Madrone tree | place: USA:California | collected 2016-06-14
CGCATCGTACGGATCCGCGAAGTGCTGGCCGCCTCCGCGGTTTGCCGAGGTGGCCAATCGGCTGCAATCGGAGGCGGATGCCGACGTCATTCTCTTTGGAATTGCCGCCGAGGCAACCGTCTCGACGGCCATCTCTGGGGAATTGCGCCGGCCTCCCATCAATCTCACGGGGAAAACCGCAATTGCCGATCTGCCTGCGCTGCTCTCGCAATGCCATCTCTTCATTGGCAACGATTCCGGCGCGATGCACGTTGCTGCCGCTGTTGGCCTGCCCATCGTCGCGGTGTTTGGTCCCACGGATCCAAATGGAACAGCTCCGGTCACGACGCGCTGCAGCATCGTTCAGCAAAAGCCTTACTGCAGCCCATGTTTTCTCCGCTGCTGTCCGACGGATCATCGCTGCATGACCGCGATCACGGCCGGCATGGTGGCGGCGGCGGCAAGACCTTGGCTCGAGGTGCAGGGTGCCTGAGCAGTCCCTGTTGCGCCCGGCTGTTTTCCTCGATCGCGACGGAACGATCGCGGAGGAAGTGGGCTACTTGAATCACGCAAGCCGTTTTCGCATGTTTCCCTTTGTCGCCGCTGCTATTCATCGGCTCAATGAGGCGGGCTTGCCTGTGATCGTCGTCACCAATCAGTCGGGCGTCGGCCGCGGTTACTTCCCGGAATCGCTCGTGCACACCGTGAACGAATTGATGACGCAACAACTTGCCGGGAAGGGCGCGAAGATCGACGCGATCTATTATTGTCCGCACGCCTCCGGCGAAAACTGCAGCTGCCGCAAGCCAAGAACCGGCATGCTGGACCGCGCAGCGTTGGAGCACACTCTCGATTTGCAGCGCTCTTTCGTGGTTGGCGATCGCTATGGCGATATGGAACTCGCGCGAAATGCCCGTGCGCGAGGCGTCCTCGTGCGTACAGGCTACGGGGAAGGTGAACTCGCCTGGCACGCGGCGAAGTGGCCGATGCGGCCCGACTTCGTTGCGGAAGATCTCACGCAGGCGGCAGACTGGATCCTGAGGCAGCAAAAATGAAGCGTCCGCGCACGCAAGAGCAAGCGTCAACGTCGGTCGACCTTCTCGCCCTCCGCGAGTGTGTCGAGCAGTTCACTACGAAAACAATCGTGCTCCTCGGCGATTTCGTTGCCGATGAATTCCAATACGGAGAAATTTCGCGCGTCTCCCGCGAAGCGCCGGTCTTGATCCTCAAACATCGCGAGACTCAGATTGTTCCCGGAGGCGGAGCCAACGCTGCCAACAACCTCGCGTCTCTCGGCGCCCGAGTCCTGCCCGTTACCGCTGTTGGCGATGACGCCGCGGGAGAGGCGCTGATCGCTCATTTCCGTCGCCAGCGAGTCAATGTTTCCGGTATTTTCCGCGTGAAAGGCTGGACTACTCCCACCAAGAGCCGCTTTCTGGCTGGCTGGGCGCACACCGTGGGACAACAGGTTCTGCGCGTCGACTATGAACCGAAATCGGCCCTCCCTGACACCATTCGCAAGAAGCTCCATCAGCGGCTTTCAGCAAGTCTGCGCCACGCCCACGCGCTCGCTGTGTCCGATTACGGCTTTGGAATAGCGAGTCCGGAACTCGTGCAGCAGGCGTCCGCGAAGCGCAAGAGCACGCTGCACGTCACGCTCGACGCGCGTTACCAACTGCACCGTTATGCGAAGGCGGGCATCACTTCGGCTACGCCAAACGAAGCGGAGCTTGAGGCGGAGTATCACACAGCCATTGGTCAAGATACCGGTGAGCTCGCGCGGGCAGCCCGCGCCACGCTTTCCGAGATGAAATTGCAATCGCTCCTGGTCACCCGGGGACGGCACGGCGCGGCTCTTTTCGAACCAGGCGATCGCCTCACGCAGATCCCCGTTCATGGCAGCGACCAAGCCGTGGACGTCACCGGCGCAGGTGACACCGTTCTTGCCGCTTATACTCTGGCGCTTGCCTGCGGGGCATCTCCCCTCGAAGCCGCGCACATCGCCAACATTGCCGGCGGCCTGGTGGTCATGAAACGCGGGACCGCTACGATTTCGCGCGCAGAACTTCTCGATGCCATCCGCGCCGAGGCATCGGGAGCCGCCTAATAATCATGCGTGAAGCCGCTTCCAAAATCGTCGCGCGTAATGTGTTGCGCGAGAAACTCGCGGAACGCAAGAGCCGCGGCCGGCACATCGTCTTAGCCAACGGCTGTTTTGATACGCTGCACGTCGGGCATATTCGTTATCTCGAAGGTGCCCGGCGCGAAGGCGACATTCTCGTGGTCGGCGTGAATGCCGATTCCAGCGTCCGCAATCTCAAAGGGCCTGGACGACCCATCCTCAATGAAGACGCGCGTGCCCAGCTCGTTGCCGCACTTCGTTGCGTGGATTACGTCGTGCTCTTCGCCGAACCTAATGTGGAAGCCCTGCTGGAAGAATTGCGCCCGGATGTCCACGCCAAAGGCACTGACTACACTGCGGACACCGTGCCGGAGCGCGCCGTCGCCGCGCGACTTGGCATCCGCGTGGCCATCGTGGGTGACCCCAAGGATCACTCCACGCGGGCGCTGCTCGAGTCCATTCGCAAGGCGCCGCATGTCTGACCAGCGCTTCCTGGTCGTGCGCCTCGGTTCTCTCGGAGATATCGTCCACACCTTTCCCGCCGTTGCTGCCTTGCGCGAATCGTTTCCGGAAGCTGAAATCGTTTGGCTGACCCATCCCCGCTGGAAAGCGCTGGTCGAGAGCAGCGAATTGGCAACGGATATCTGGGAGACGGAAACTCGCTCCTACCACTCCCTGCGCGAAATCATCGGACGAATCCGCAAAGAACGCTTCACGACCGCGATCGATTATCAAGGACTGTGGAAGTCTGCGGCGCTGCCGTTCATTGGCGGCGTCTCCCGCAGGATTGGATTTTCCTCGCAAACCATTCGCGAATTCGGCGTCCCGCTCCTCTACACCGATCGCCTCCGTTGCACCCAGACCCACATCGCCGATCAGAATGGAGAGCTGTCAGTGCGCGCAGGGGCTCGCAACTGCGTGGCGCCCGTCACTCTCTCGGTGCCGTCGATTCAGGAAGTGTTTGTCTTGCAACTCCTGCGAGGCCTTGCCATTGAACGGTACATCGTATTGAGCCCCGCTGCTGGCTGGCGCTCGAAATGCTGGCCGCCAAATCGTTACGGCTCGCTTTGCCAGAAAATCCATGGCGCACTCGGACTGCGTTGCGTTCTGAATTATGGCCCCAGTGAAGATGACCTAATCTCCGCGGTCAAAGCGGCCAGTGGGGAAGCTGACCCCATCGCATACAATGGTTCACTCGGCCAACTCATGGCTCTCTTGCGCAATGCGGTCTGCGTCGTGGGTGGTGATTCGGGGCCACTGCATCTGGCCGTCGCTCTTGGAACGCCTGCCGTCGCCATATTTGGCCCGACGGACCCAGCGAGGAACGGTCCCTATCGCGTGGACGACCGCTCTACCAGCGCTTCTCCCATCGACATCGTTCTTCGCAGTCCGCGTGCGGTGACCACCTACAAACGAGGCGGCCAAGCCGATCCATCCATTCTGGAAATTGACGTCGACACAGTTTTCGACGCCGTTCGCCGGCAGGTTGAGGTTCGCCGATGAGCGGTGCCGGTAATTTTTTTGTGCGCTGGCGCGTACGGCTGGGTTATCCGCTCGCGGTAGCGGTTCTTTATTTTTCCCGGCCTACACCTCCCAGCATCTTGCTGGGCGCCCTGACAGGCGTCATTGGCCTGTGGTTGCGCGCTTACGCGGCCGGCTATCTACACAAGCAGGAAGTTCTCACTGTTTCCGGCCCCTACGCTTACACCAGAAATCCGCTCTATCTCGGCAGCGCCATCCTGGCTCTTGGAGCCGGAATTGCAACCCACTCATGGATCTCTGCCTTAATCCTTATTGTTTACTTCGCGGTTTTTTATTCCATCGTGATGCGGCGGGAAGCGAAGGAGCTCCAGCTGCGCCACGGAGCATCTTTCGAAGAGTACGCGCGCGCCGTGCCGCTTTTTATTCCGCGCCTGACAGCCGCGAAATTATCGGCTGACTCGGCCGGGTCCTTCTCTCTCTTCCAGTACAAGAAGAATCATGAATGGCAGGCCGCCGTTGGTTTCTTATTTCTCCTCTTGGTCTTGTTGGTGATCTGGTGCTTTCGCCAGCGCTGATGCTGCCGCGTTTGCCACACCCGGACATGCGACGAAGCAAGTGATTTCCAGCCGCGTGCCGTCCGTTAACACATGCACGGCGCCGTCTCTATCCGTTCTCAAGATCCGTACTCCCGCATTCTCCAATCGTTCGAGGATCCCCGGACTGGGATGTCCGTAAGGATTGTCTTCTCCCGCGGATATGATTCCGACACGCGGCTGCACGGCAGCGAGGAATTCCGGCATCGTCGAATTCTTACTTCCATGATGGCCGATTTTCAGCACTTCAGAATGCAACTCTTCCGCGCTATTCTCCGAAAGAATTTCGCGTTCCACCTGTTTTTCTGCATCTCCCGGCAGGAGAATGTTTAGACGGCCGTAGTGCAACCGCAGCACCAGCGAATCATTGTTCTTTTGCTGAAGTCGCGATCTCTTCGGGAGCAGTCTGCGGCCACAAAAAGTCGCCATCGACGCCATCCCAGCTAAAAGACTTGCCGCGAAGCTCATGTTCGATGGGGATTTTTCGCCTGTGCGTCAATTCTTCCAGTCTCGCGAGGGCCACGGAAGATACTTCACGCCCGATGCAGAGTTTTGCAACACGGAAATTACCCAGGATTGCAGTCAGCCCGCCGAGATGATCCTGATGCGCGTGCGTCACCGCGACAACATCCAGCTTCTGAAATCCCCGAGACGGCAATCGTCAGCGCGCAGGCCATGAACACCACGCACAATCCCCAGACCATGGTTTTCCGCAGCGGAGGCTTCAACCGCATCTCTGCTGCGATCAGAATGGCAGTGGCAAAAAATAACAAAATCAACCAGAACGGTGGCCCGGGAATCCGGTGACTCCAACGCGGAAAATGCGCGAACCACCGCACAATGTGCAAGAGCAGCGCGGTTAGCCAGGCAAGTGGAGCCGTGAAGAGCTTTCCAGCTGCCGGGAGAATCAACCCGCATGCCAAGGTCAGTAATCCGAGTGGGACGATAACCCCTGTCAGCGGAACGGCTGCCAGGTTCACAAGCGGCGCCGATAATGGAATGCGATGAAAATCGCGCGCCATCAACGGCAACATTCCTGCTTGCAGCGCCAGTGTGACTACCAGTAGCTCCCATGCACGAAACGTCAAGGACAATCCGCTAGCAAGAACCTCGCCCGTAGGCTGTCTCAACCACTGGGGCAGCCGCGTGGAAAACCACTGCGTCAGCGAACGCAGATCGATTCTGAATTGGATTGCGCGCGGCTCGTGAGCGGCGTCCCGCGTTACGTCTCGCCAGCCTCGCAGCGCGCCCACAAATGGCTGCACCGTCTTCTCCAGCCAAGGCAGCGCCAGCCCCCAATGCAGCCGATGGCCACGAAGGTCAATTGAAGCTGGAATCGTGCAGCGCGAGCGGTTTAGCTGCGAGCAGAATCAGGGCTGCCACCGCCGCAGAATTTAGTAGCTCCAATCGACGAAAGAAAAATCCGCCAAGCACCACAATCGCCGCCATCATTGCTGCCCACAACACGGGCGCGTGCTGCTCGACAACGCCCACATACGCAGAGAGCACCGTCAGCGTGAACAGCATCGTCCACACTCGTGACAGCCGCACCTCCGCCCCACCCAATAGAGGGCGAATGCGAGAGCCCCTAGGTGCAAACCTGCCACGACCAGTACGTGAAATACTCCCGTCTTCTGAAAATCCGCCGCCTCGGCCTGATCCACAAAACTCCGGTCGCCGAGAAGCATTGCCCGCAACATGTCGGCAAACTGCGGAGTGCTCGCAAAGAGCTCATCAATCTCGTCGCGCAATCGTCGCCGTACTCGCGCGAGAATTCCGATGGTTGGAGTCGGCGAAGCGATTCGTTCGATTAATTCCGGCGCTCTCAACGTGGCCACCAGATCGATGTTTTGTTGCGCCAGGTGCGCGCGTAGATCGAACGCGCCTTCATCCCTAAGAACTTGCGGCCGCTTTGCTTCCGTCAGAACTGCCACTTCGTCTCCTGCATGAAGATCCGGCGGCGGCGCTCCTTCTGGATGCGCCGTAAAGCCTGGGCGCAAGCCGCCTCGCGCTGCTTGCAGCGCGTCTTCGAACGCGGCGCCGGAAAGCTCGATTTCGTAACCATAACCCCATGGCAGGCGTGTTGGCTCATCGCGAAGATGGCCGGGCCATCTCAAAGGCGTCTTTAAGGGGAAGTGTCCTTGCTCCATGAGCGAGATCACGTGATCCGCACCGCGCGGCTGTTCGGCAATGCAAACTACCAGGAATCCAAGCAACACCCAGGTGAGCAGAGAAGCGGCAGCGGCAAGGAAGAGACACCCGATTCTTACAAGAAGGATTCCGGTTAGAACGAGAACAGCGATCGTCGCGAAGGAGGAGGAGAGGAGAAGAAGAGACGTGGCATTCCGTGCAGCCTCATGGCACTCTTCGCAACCTTACCAGGGTTTCGATGTGAAATGTCTGCGGGAAGAGATCGAACAGATACATTTCCGTGATTTCATAGCGGATGCTTGGCCCGGTGATTTCTTTCGGTTTCCGGGATGAGCCCGTCAGCACCGCCAAATCGCGAGCCAGGGTGGATGGATCGCAGGAAAGGTACACAATTTCTTTGGCACCGAGTTCCGCAAGCTTCTCAGCACTTTCTGCGCCCAATCCCGCTCTCGGCGGATCCAGGAGTACGAAGTCCGGTTTTTCTTCGGTTTTTTTCAGAAACTCTTCCGCATGTTCGTTGTGCGATACGATCGTTACGCCTGCAATCTCCGCATTGGCGTAGAGATCCCGCGTCGCGGCAAGATTGGCATCCACGCACACAACCTTCTGAAACGTTTTTGCCAGCGGAAGTGTGAAGAACCCGACTCCCGAATACAGATCCAGCGCCAGCGCGCCATGCGCATTCGCCGTCACGGTCTTTAGCAAATCCTCGATCAGGAAGCGGTTCACTTGAAAGAACGAAAGATGGCTGACGCGGTATTTGAATCCGCCGGCTTCATGCGTCAAATAACCCGGTCCCGTCAATTCAAACCGGTTCTTCTTTTGGTCCAGCAGCAGCAAACTTTCGATCTGTGGCAAGACTTCCCGGAAAGCAGATGCCAGTTCCGCCGCAGGCTTGGGGAATTTCTCAAACGCCACGTTCAGCGCAATCTTTTTGTCCGCCGAATCCGCAAAAGCTTCGATCTCCTGGATGCCCTCCGGCAGCCTGGCTGAGCGCGCCATTTCCTGAAGCTGCGCGAAGGTGTGGGCGAGTCGCGGTGAGAGCACGGGACACTCATCGATCGGCACAATCACCGAACTCTCCGGCAGGAAGTATCCCAGCGCCCGAGGCATCCCGCTTCGCACCGCCCATTGCGCGCGGTTTCGATAGCCATACGGCTCGGCTGAATGTTCCACAATCGCGCCATCCCACGCGATTCCGCCGAGCCGCGCAAGCGTTTCACGCAATATGTTTTTCTTAAGCCTCAACTGTTCCGTTGCCGGGATGTGCTGGTAGTGACAGCCGCCGCATTTCTGAAAATGAGGGCACTTTGCTTTTTTGCGCTCTTTCGCCGGTGAAGTGACCTCCAGCAGTTCGGCCCAGATCAATTTCTTCTTTTTCGATTTCGTGTTCGCCCGCACCTCTTCCCCGGGCAGAACATAAGGCACGAAAACGGTATTACCATCGGCGTGCGCCAAACCGTCACCGCCGTAAATGAGCTTCTCAATCGATAATCTTAACTCATCAGCCATAATATTTGTCCTGTGTTAAGAAAGGTTGCTCTTGTAGATTGGATCTCAAGCCCCTCGATCTTGTTTCCGGATGCCGAGGCAGTTTGCTGACTCACATTAAGAAAAATAGAAAAGGCTCAGGCGCGGTAATCCAAACTCTTCCAACAACCGTTTCTGTATGTACTGTTTTTCGACCATCGCCAGTTGCTCCGCTTTCATCTTCCGCCTGTACATCGCCAGTTGCCCATCCACTTCGCGTCGGATCTTGAGCATGACCTCTTCCGGCGCATGACTCGTCAGCAACGCTTGTATCTTCTCATCCAGAATCGTCAGCCGGCGCTCCAAATCTTCCAGGTCCAGCGTCCCCGGCGAATCGAGGAGCTGGCTGCTTGACTCCAGCGATTCCGCAATTTCCGTTAACCGGCGGGTGACCTCTGGCTGTTGCTGCAAACTGTTTTCTGCCGCACGTTTCAAATGCGTCACATTCTTCGCAAAATACGCTTTCAATTCATCTCGCGAAAAAGCTTCGCTGGCTTTTGCGCGCGCGACTTTCGGCGTGCTCCCCGTAGCCGCCTCCTGCTGTTCTTCGGCTGCCTCCAGCACCGCGTCCGTACAATACGCTAGGTTTTTCAACGTCTTGCCCGCGCCTCTCCGCGACCTCTGATAACTTTCAAACGCCTTGTCGATCCCTTTCAGCGCGGCTTCCAGCGGCACTCCGGCTTTCTGCCACGCCTCCATGATCGCCCAGTCCAGCGGCGACACCAGCAGATGCGCCCCGCGTTTCTTCCAGAAGTATTCTTCGATTTCCGTAAAGTAATTGAAGTAGTTCCAGCCGTCCATTTCGTTGGTTGGGGCGCCCCCGGATAGCTCTGTGCCTTCTTTGCCGGCGCCGTTGCTGCGCTCTTGCCGTGTTCCGCCGGCTGATTTTTCTCCCAGATCAATCGCAAGCCCGTCAGTGTAAGGAATTCATCTGTATGTTGGATATGTTTCGAGCCTTTCGAGACGAGCCTCGCTTGGCCGCCGGTCGCAACAACCCTCACATCTTCGCCAAGTTCTTTCTTCATGCGCGCGATCATCCCGTCCACCATGTCCACTGCGCCGTAATACAAACCTGCTTGCATATGCGTGACGGTGTTCGTCCCGATTACTTTTCCTGGGTCCTTAATTTCCACGCGCGGCAGCCGCGCGGCGCGCGCAAACAACGCCTCCGACGAAATTCCCAGTCCGGGCGCGATTACCCCACCGAGGTATTCGCCCTTTGTGGAGATCGCGTCGAAGGTGATCGCGGTTCCAAAATCCACCACGATGCACGGCCCGCCATACTGATGAAACGCAGCCACGCCATTCACGATCCGGTCGGCGCCTACCTCCGATGGGGTGTCCACCAGTACGGCCATCCCGGTTTTCACGCCCAGTTCCACAAACAGCGCCTTCTTCCCGAAATAAACTCGCGACATTTCAGCAAGCGTCCGGTTCACTGGCGGCACCACCGAGCTGATGATCACGCCCGTGATCGCGTCCCGGTCCAATCCCGCCAACGTGAACAAATTCCTCGTCAGCACGCCATATTCGTCGATGGTCTGTTCGCGTGCCGTCGTCAAACGCCAATTCGCGATCAGCTCTTCACCGCGAAAAACGCCCAGCACCGAGTTGGTGTTCCCCACGTCAATGGTCAGCAGCATCTAGCGTGCCTCCGCGACGTCGCCAGAAATCACCGCCGTGACGCGTCCGTCTTCTCGCTCCACTTGCAGCAAGCCCTCCGGCCCAAGTCCCGCAGTTGTACCGACATAGCTTTCCGTTCCGTTTGTTACCCGCACCCGCTTACCTTTTGCATAACTCGATACCGATTCGAAGCGCGCCACAACGCTGGCCACGCCCTCCCGCAGAAAACGATTGTAATCGCCCTCGAATTCGCGCAGCAACCGGACCAGTAACTCCATGCGCGGTTGCGGTTTGCCCGTTTCCGTGCGCAGGGAAGTCGCTATGTTGGTAAGCTCACCGGGAAACTTCTCTTGATTCACGTTCAGCCCGATCCCCACAATCACGAATCGCACTTGACTTGGTTCCGCGTGCATCTCCGTCAGGATGCCGCCCACCTTTTTCCCCCCAATGATTAGGTCGTTCGGCCACTTCAGGTCCACATCCAGACCCGTCAACGCCTGCACCGCGGAATGCGCGGAAAGTCCCGCCATCATGGTCAGCAGCGGAGCTTGTACCGGCGCCAGTTTTGGCCGAAGAAGCAGAGTCACGTAAATGCCCGCCGCGCGTTGGGAATGCCACGCGCGTCCCGCCCGGCCGCGCCCTGCGGTTTGCTCTTCTGCCAGGACGACCGCGCCCTCCGGTTCGCCTGCATGTCCCAATTCCAGCGCTACTCGATTCGTCGAATCCGTCTTGAAAAAATGAAATATGTGTTT
>WNFS01011202.1_pt1 | contig 10230 bp, 6 predicted proteins | sample 5400141 | NCBI WGS metagenome assembly WNFS01 (sample SAMN13153358, study PRJNA577476) | soil metagenome | isolation source: 60 cm saprolite under Madrone tree | place: USA:California | collected 2016-06-14
CAGGAGTCAGCACTCGAGTGCGCACCCGGTCCTTTCCCTTTTCCAGTACGACCAATTTGATCAGGCCGTTATCGACCAAAACCTTATCGCCGACTGCGACGTCCTTCACGAATCCGGGGTAATTCACATCCACGGAATATTGTTCTTTGCTTTTTGCGCCACGCGCAGTGAACTCCAGAATGTCGCCCGGCCTTAGGTTCAGATCGGTTTTGACGTCGCCGGTGCGAATCGCTGGCCCTTGGGTATCGAGCAGAACCGCAACCGGGCGACTCGCTGCCTGCGCAAGTCTGCGGATGCGCGGCACAATGTTGCGTACCCATTCATGAGTGGCGTGACTCATGTTCAGTCGGAAAACATCAGCCCCTTTCTGGATTAACTGTCGCAGTGTCTCTGTCTTTTCTGTTGCTGGGCCGAGGGTACAAATGACTTTGGTCTTCCGCATCGAATGAAAAGATTGAGCTTGCGGCAGCGAAAGCCAAGTCGCTTTTAAGCGTTGGCAGATTGCGGCTAGATCGGTCGCATGTACACAAGATGCGGCACGCCTCGAAGCGCGCCGCGTCGCGTAGCAACCGTTTTCTTTATTTCAGCTTGCTTTGAGTCTGTTTAGCAAGGTCAAGATGCTCCTGAACCACCTTGGCCGTGTCCTCCGCAAACTTTTTCACGTCGGCGTCACTCCCGCTTTTTGCTTCCTCTTGGAATTCGGCCAAATCCTTCTCGTGATCTTTGACCATCATGTCCATGTAAGCCTTATCCGAACTCCAGCTTACGGTTGGCTCTTTCGCCGGCAGCTTTACGTTCTTTTGCGCCGCGATCTTTTTTAACTCGTCGTTAGCCTTGCTATGATCGGTGACCATTCGTTTGCCGAACGATTTCACGTCCTCGCTTTGGGCCTTCTGTTCAGCCAATCTTCCCATCGCGACTTCCATCATTCCGCCTGTGGCGGCTTTCTTCATGAAAGTCTTGTCCTTTGCGCTGACGGAGGAGCTTTTGCCAGCTGGAGTCTCTTGCGCTGTCGCGACACCGCCCAGCGTCAGCCCAAGAACGGTCAGAACAGAAATACAGAACTGCGAAATAACTGTGATTTTGGTTTTCATGGCTTTGTACGGGTTGAAAGATGCCGGCACATACCGGCAATCAAGAATCGCAAACACGCGGCTGCTTGGACGCGAAGGATTTGCGATTCCTCAGCCGAGTTGCGCTGCCGCGAGCGCTCCAACGTAAGAACTAGACAAATATTAAGTCGGGTCAGGTTCGCGAGATATTGCGCTCGTACGAACTCTCCACGCGTTTCGCCACGTCCCTGTAACCGTAATCAACTTCGTAAATCTGCTTCATACAGGCGACCGATTTTTCCGATTCGCCGATCCGCTCATAAACGAGGCCGAGATTGTACACGATCTGCTTCTTCGTCGCGTCCATTGACAAAATTTCCTTCGAGGCGTCCTCGAGTTGTTTAACTGCAAGATCCAGCATCTCAAGTTCGCTATAGCAGCAACCGAGCAGGTTCATCGCTTTTAAACGCGCATGCGGATTTTGCCGTGCCCGCTGCAACTCCGGCACGGCCTCGCGAAACTGCCCCGCGTTGAAAAGGTTGTCGCCTAGTTCAAATCGAAGCTGGAGATCGGTCGGATTGCGTGCGACGCGCTCCCGTGCATCGTCGATGAGAATTTCTGCACGCCTGGCTTTGGCGGCCTTTAGTTGCTCAGAGCTTTTCGCATACAATTCATTTGCTGGGTCGTGCGTGGAAAGAAACTCTTCATGCGCAGCAATCTCCCGCTCGAGGTATTTGATCTTCAGGTCGGAAGCCTTTCGAATCAATCCGGCGTCCGCGCCTTTCGTCAAATCGGCAGCATACTGATACCAGCCAATCGCTGCCTCGAAATCTTCCTTTTGCTCGTTTAATGCACCCAGGCGCCGCGCAAGATCGACATTTGTCGGTTCCTCTTTGTGACGTCCGTACGTCTCGGCAATCTGTTGATCGAGCGATTCCCCGGTTAACCGCATGCGGCTCTGTTGCTCCAATGAAATCGCGACCTCTTTGTCCTTGATCAGGTCCCGGTAACTTTCAGCCTGCGTCCAGCCACCCCGTTTCATCGATCCATGGGCTGATGCGTCTTTGCCCATACGGAGCGCTTCAGCATCGAGCGGATTTATCGCCGTGATTTGATTATAGATCTCTACCTCCTGGTCATGGTCTCCAAGCTGGCGATATACGCGCCCAAGCTCGTGCAGCACCTTGACGTCGCGGGGATTTTCCTCGAGCAGCGTCCGCAGCGCGAACACACCGATCTCCGGCCAGCCGGCGGCTAGCGCGGCTTCTTTCAAAACGAGATTTGCCTGGCGATTGTAAGGCTCCTTTTCCAGAACCTTCTCCAGCATTTCAACCGCACGTTTCGGATCCCTTTTAATTTCTCGCTGCGCTTTCATCACCGTGATCGGCGCAGTTGAGATGTTAAAAAAACTTTTCTTTGCCGATTTGCTTTTCGTTACCTCCGCACGCCGCAACAATTGACGGCCCGTCAGAAACTCTGGCTCCTGTTTGAGAATCTCCTGCAAGAGCGAAATTGCGTAGCCAAAATTGCGCAGCTCGATGGCGGACACTGCCTTTAGCCAAAAACTACGCTGCGTTTCGCTCAATTCCTTTTCGGTCTTAGCCGCCATCACGCTGAGTATAATTTCATCGCGGCACCTCGTCACCACAAATGGTTCCGCGTCGAAATCCGTTCGGCGTTGGACGTTGAGCGTTCGGCGTTGGGCGTTTAGTTTTGTCGCGGACAGCCTTACAACTGCAGATAAACATGCGCCTCAATTTCCATGATCGCCCACCGGTGGAGCTAAATGGCGGCGGGCGATTTGTTTTGTCGCGCAAAGATTTTGTTCCCGCATACGTGCAAGCGTTCGAAGAAGGCGTTTTTCAACAACGCGCTGTCGAAGCGATCGAAGCGCTCCGTTCGTGCCGCGTCTGCCCCCGTGACTGCGAGATCGACCGGTTCAACAACAAGATCGGCGTCTGCAAGAGCGGGCGACTCGCGCGGGTGGCCAGCGCGTTTCCGCATTTCGGAGAAGAAGATTGTCTGCGCGGCTGGAACGGTTCCGGCACGATCTTTTTCGGCTGGTGCAATCTGCGGTGTGTTTTCTGCCAAAATTTCGAAACCAGCCAGTTCGGGGAAGGTGCAGAGGTGAGCGGGGCAGAGCTTGCGCAAATCATGTTCGATTTGCAAGAGATCGGCTGCCACAACATCAACTTCGTCACGCCCGAGCACGTTGTGCCGCAAATTCTGGAAGCGCTCGTGATTGCCATCGAGCGCGGGTTGCGCCTTCCGCTCGTGTATAACACCTCGGCCTACGACAGCCTCGAAAGCATTCAGTGGATGGACGGGATAGTGGACATCTACATGCCCGATTTCAAACTGTGGGACGCCGAGCACTGCCGAAAATATCTGGTGGCCAGCGATTACGCCGACGCTGCGCGGCGCGTGATCGCGGCGATGCACGCGCAAGTTGGCGAGTTAAGAGTGGATGAGAACGGTCTCGCGCTGCGCGGAGTCCTTGTGCGCCATCTCGTCATGCCCGGTCTCCTCGACGAAACACGCGAAATCATGCACTGGATCGCCGACGAGTTGTCGTGCGACACATACGTCAACCTCATGGACCAATATTATCCGGCGCACAAAGCTGAGACCGAACCGCGGTTCGCCGAAATCAACCGCGGGATTTCCTCCGACGAATTCTGCCGCGCACTCGAATTAGCGCGAACCGCTGGTCTCTGGCGTCTCGACACCCGCTGGCGCCGTGTGATTCCGCACGGCGCTCCGGTTTGGCTACCACGAATGCAAAGCTTGGCGAATGCGGGCTAAAGAAGATCCAACTGCGGTTTATCGGAGCTTTTCGCAGATTTTCTCCCGCGCCGCGATTTGGTGGCAGCAGGCGTTTCGATAGCGCCATCCGGTTTTTCCAGGTGAGCAAGAATTTCCTTTGCGCGGTCGAGAATTTCCTTTGGTAAACCGGCGAGCCGCGCCACGTGGATTCCGTAACTTTTGTCCGCGCCGCCGGCGACGATTTTGCGCAGAAAAATGATTTGCTCGTTCCATTCGCGGACTGCGACATTGAAATTGCAGACGCCGGGACGATCCTCGGCGAGTTTGGTCAGCTCGTGGTAGTGCGTCGCAAACAATGTCCGCGCTTTGATCTTGTCATGGAGATACTCGGCCACACTCCAAGCAATGGAGAGCCCGTCGAAGGTGGACGTGCCGCGGCCGATCTCATCTAGAATCACCAAGCTGCGATTGGCGGCGTTATTGACGATGTTTGAGGTCTCATTCATCTCCACCATGAATGTTGATTGGCCTCGGGCGAGATCGTCGTTCGCGCCGACGCGGGTGAAAATCCGATCAACCAATCCGATCTCTGCGCTCTCCGCTGGAACAAAACTGCCCATCTGTGCCATCAACACAATCAATGCGACCTGGCGGATGTAAGTTGATTTCCCGGCCATGTTCGGTCCCGTGATGATGGCGAGCCGCACATTTTCGCCGTCGAGCGACGTATCATTCGGCACGAACTTCTCTTCTACCAAAGTTTGATCCAAGACGGGGTGCCGGCCGTCCTTGATCGCCAGCTGCAGCGTTGCGTTCAACGTCGGCCGGCAATACCGGAAAAGGCGCGCCGTTTCTGCGAGAGCGCAGATCACGTCGAGAACCGCGATTGCATCCGCAGTTTGCTGAATCGGCCCGAGCTCACGCAAAGTTTCGTCGCGCAATTTGTGAAAGAGCTGGTATTCGAGCTGCCGGGCGCGTTCGTCTGCGCCGAGGATTTTCGCCTCTATTTCCTTAAGCTCGGGCGTGACGAAGCGTTCGCCGCCGACGGTCGTTTGCTTGCGCTCGTAGTGAGCAGGGACATTTGCGAGATTCGATTTTGTCACCTCGATGAAATAGCCGAACACCGAGTTGTAACGCACTTTGAGCGACTTGATGCCACTGGCTGCGATCTCGCGCTCCTGCAGTTGGCTGATCCAATTTTTCCCGTCGCGTGAGGCCTGTCGCAGAGTGTCTAGGTCAACATGATACCCATCCCGAAAAATACCGCCTTCTTTCAGCGCCAGCGGCGGATCATCGGTGAGCGCCTTCTCCAGCTTCTCTGCCAGCTCGGGCAGTTCCTGAATTGCATTCTGCAAACGCTGCGCTAACGATTCGACTTTATAGCCTTCCTTGACTCGATTGGCGCCAAACGCCAGTCGGTCGAGCAGCTTTTGCAGATCCGCTTTCAACGCCGGGATTTCTTGAAGCGAGGTTTTCAGCGCGACCAGATCACGCGCGTTGCCCGAAGCCTGACTCAAGCGCCCCATGGCGCGTTCGATGTCGCGAATCGACTTCAATTCGGCGCGAATAGCCGCGAGCAGGTCCTGCTCCTGCAATAAGTCGGCGATCATCTGCTGGCGTCGCTCCAGCTCGGACAAAATGCGCAGCGGTTGCAAAATCCAGGCGCGCAGTTTGCGTGCGCCCATTGGTGTGGCCGTGCGATCAAGCACTGCGAGCAGACTCGTATCACGCACACTGCGGGATTCCACCAGCTCGAGATTCGTCTGAGTGGCAGCGTCGAGCAGGACGAAATCCGTGGGTGCGTCGCTGCGCAGCGAGGTGAGATGATCGACCTTGCGCCGAAGCGAATGCTTCAAATAATGAACGATCGCGCCCGCAGCGGCGACCGCCTGCGGCATCTCCGCGCAGCCAAATCCGTCCAGCGATTTCACTTTGAAATGTTCGCACAAAGTGAACACCGCTTGTTCCGGCAGAAATGCGTAGCTGTCGTAGCTAAGCACCTCAGGAATTTCTCTGAAGTGCTGCTGTTGCTCGTCGCTTACGAGAAGTTCCGAGGGCGAAACGCGAGAGAGTTCGTCAAGCAGCGATTGTCTGTCTTGTAATTGCGTGACCCGGAACTCACCTGTGCTGAGATCGGCATACGCAAAGCCGAAGACACCGGCATCGGCATAGACAGCGCCGAGATAATTTGCACGTTTGGATTCGAGCAAGTCGAGGTCGCTTACTGTGCCCGCACTAACAATCTGAGTAATGTCGCGTGAAACAATTTTCCCCGGTTGCGGTTCGCTGGTTTGATCGCAAATCGCCACGCGTCGTCCGGCCTTGATCAGCTTTGCGACATAGGTCTGCGCTGCGTGATACGGCACGCCGCACATCGGCACCCCGTTTCGCTTCGTCAATGCGACGTTCAGCAACGCGGCCGCTTCCTTTGCGTCTTCAAAAAACAGCTCGTAAAAATCGCCGAGGCGAAAGAGCAGAAGCGTATCAGCAGGGATGCTGCCCCGCAGCCGCCGGTACTGCTGCATCATTGGAGTTAGCGCGTCGCGCATCATTTCAGAATTAAATCAGCGCACGCGAATTGCGAGTTTTGAATATGTGTTGGCAATATTACCTTGCCGGCGTCCGAACGTTCGCCTAAAAATCAGTCCCGACTTTGATGAACCGCTTTGCTCATCCGACTAGCAGGCGGCCGCTTATATTCGGATTTGTTCTTGTGCCCGCTGCTCTTTCGGCAGCCACGCTCGCGCAAAACAATCAGCCGCCGCGTTCCCCCGATCCGCCGGTTTTGATCTGGGACATTGACCTAAAGCTGGCGAACGCTTTGCCAAGAAACTTCCGCACGACTAACGATCCGCTTAACGAAAGCAAAGGTGAAACGCTTGCCACGAGTGGGTTGAGCGACCTGCGGGCTTCCGGCAGCGGCGAGTTCACTCCTGAAGGTTTAAAGCTTGTGCTCGCCCGAACTCGCGGTCCGGTCACCGTGTTCGATTTGCGGCAGGAAACACACATATTTGTGAACGACATGCCCGTAAGCTGGTATGCGTCACACGATTGGGCGAATGTCGGGCGGAGTCAGGAAGAGATCGAGAGCGAGGAAGCCGCGCGGGTTCAGTCGTTTAAGCCCGGCAGCGAAATTGATGTTCGACCTGGGCACCCGGTCAAACACGGCAACGGCAATTCTGTCACGCCGCAACGGGTGAGCAATTCTGTCACGCCGCAACGGGTGACTGTCGAACGCGCAAGCACGGAGCGGGATGTTGTCGAAGGTGCTGGCACGCATTACGTACGCGTCACGGTCACGGACCACGCGCGTCCACTCGATCAAGAAGTGGATCGCTTTGTTCTTGCTGTCCGTGAGCTTCCGGAGAATGCCTGGACCCATTTCCACTGCGAAGCGGGGCTTGGGCGAACGACGACGTTCATGGTACTTTACGACATGCTGCGAAACGCAACTCGAGTGTCACTCGAAGACATTGTCCGTCGGCAAAAGGTTCTCAGTAATGGCTATGATGTGCTTCAACCAGCTCAGCGCGGAAACTGGAAGGCGCCGTACATGGCAGACCGGGCTGCATTTGTCCGCGAATTTTACGATTACGCGCGCGCTAATCCCAATGGCCGACCAAAACTTTGGAGCGAATGGCTGAAGTCCAGCGCGCGGTGACGACAGTGTTTCGTTGCGGCGATTGCTAAAAGATCCCGCCTTGTGTGTCATCACCGGAGCGGTCTGCAGATGTGTCGTGGAAACAAAAAAGGTTCTTGACGCGGCGACCAGCGCCAGTTGGAATAATCTGCATGACATCTCCGACTGTTCGCATCGGCGCCGTTGCTGCGACTGCAATTTTTCTTTTCTCGCTGGCCACGATTTCCGCGGCGACGACGGACGTCATCTTTAGCTGTGAAGAAGATGAGGGTGAATACGCCGACACTGATTTAGAGACGGACAGCGCGGGTAACATTTATGGCACCACAGTTCTCGGAGGGGATTTTGGAGGTGGCACGGTTTTTCAGTTGAGACCCACACCTGATGGGTGGGTGCACACCGTGCTCTACAGCTTCACGGGTGGTGCCGATGGAGGCGAGCCGTACAAAGGAGTCACACTTGACCGCGAAGGGAACCTATACGGCACGGCAGTTACAGGTGGATCCGGTAATTGCGAAGGCGGATGCGGAGTAGTTTACAAGCTGACCAAATCCGGACAGACCTGGTCCCAGACAGTGATCCATGCATTCACGGGCGGAGCTGATGGCTCCGGGCCCGGCGCAAGGGTCACAGTGGATCAGAGCGGCAATGTTTATGGAATGACTCCGACCGGTGGCGCGTACGGCTTGGGCACGATTTACAAAATTCATGGGGCACCACATGGAGATTGGGCCTTCAGCGTAATTCACACTTTCACAGGCGGCGCGGACGGAGCCACAGGCTCCGCTGGAAGGATGGTTTTGCGCCGTGGCCATCTCTATGGCGCGGCGACTGCCGGCGGCACTTATGGTAGCGGGGTGGTTTTCGAGCTCGCCAAGAGAGGAGTTGGAGAATGGGATTTCAAGGCGCTTTATTCCTTCCAAGGCCAACCGGACGGAAGTTTTCCGTATGGTGCGCTGCTTTTCGATCGTTCAGGAAATATTTACGGAACCACGTATTACGGTGGGACCAACGGTATTGGCGCTGTTTACAAGCTGTCACCGCGGCCAGTTGGCGAATGGGAGGAGAATGTAATCTATAGCTTCCAAGGCGGAACGGACGGCAATAGCCCCATCAGCAATCTTGTCTTTGACAAGGCCGGCAATCTTTACGGAACTACAAGCGAGGGCGGTTTGGGCAGCGGCACCATCTTTGAGTTAAGTCCCATTGGCGGCGGTCAATGGACTGAGACTGTAGTTCATCTTTTCCAAGGGCCTCCGGATGGCGCCTTTGCCTATAACGGGATGGTGGTCGATCAGTTCGGAAACTTTTACGGCGCCACGGTTCATGGAGGCAAGAACAATGACGGATGCGTCTACAAGTTCACGCCTTGAGTACGCACAGGGCTAGTTAGAGACTACATTAGCGGGTCGGTAGCGTTATCAGCTCCGCCAGATTTTCTCCCGCTCATATCAAAAAGAGCGAACCTGTTCTCAGCCCGTTGTCAGCCTTCGGTTTTGAGAGCGCTTTACCTACTCACATGGAGGCGAGGGGAGTTGAACCCCTGTCCTCGTCGCCATCCGCGCAAACATCTACATGTTTATCCGACGATGAATTCTGAGGAGCCAAGCTATGCGCCGGCGCACTGCCAACTCCCGAGCGTCCACGAAATCGATTCACAAACCGGCGCGGTCACTCCGCCGATTTGCCAGCCTGCTGTCCACGTTTGCCGCCGTAGCAGGCGTCCAGCGTCAAACGTCGCGGTCAATTAAGCCGCGAGAGCGAGACCTTCGTTGTCTGCGTTTATTTTTTTGGTCCGGTTTTTAACGAGGCCAACGAACCATCCTCGACATGCCGCCTGCGCTTCCAACGATGAGTCGAAGCCAGTGCGCCCCCAATAATTATACTTGAACAAGTACCCCTTTTTGCAGTTTGATGCAACAGGCCGAGCGTCCTCCCGAGCAACCTGAATGGCAATCGACATCACATCGCAATCTTTGGCCGGAGCCCAGCCCGAAGAGACAGCCGCTTACAAGGAAAGCCTGCCGCGAGTGCTCCCGGGATTATCGGGCACCGGTAAATCGGCTTCGCGGTCTCGATTTTGGCATCCAAGTCCGCGATGGACGCGCCGCAATTTTAGCAGCCGCGCAACTGAACTTTCCGGAGGGACAGCCATTATTGTTTCGATCCCGAAAAGCGGGCGCACCTGGCTTCGTGCATTTCTTTGCGCGTACTTCTGCAAGCGCTTCGGCCTTGAGTTCACGTTGCGGCCGGAACGTTACCGCCAACCGGGGATTCCCCGGCTGATTTTTTCTCACGATCTGTTCGAGCACCGGACAAAAGGCGATCTCTGGGACAGATTGCGCGGCAAATATCTCGTGCCACGAAAGCAGCTTAGCCGGGCAAGAATCATTCTGCTCGCCAGAGACCCGCGCGATTGCTTTGTGTCGCTCTACCTACAAATAACAAGACGCGATCCCAATGCTCCAGTCGAACTGAGGCAAAAGAGTGTCAGCGAAATGCTGCGCGACAAAAGATTCGGAGTGCGCGCAATCATAAATGCGATGAACGATTGGATGGGTGAATTTTCCAGGCGCGACAATTTCACTCTCGTACGATATGAAGCACTCCGCGCCTCGCCAGCGGAACACTTCCGAGACTTACTTGCCTTGCTCGGCGAATCCAGCCCTGACATGGGCATCTTCCAGGAGGCACTTGAGTTTTCCCGATTCGAGAACATGCAAAAGCTGGAGGCCGCTGGTGCTTTCGATTCGAAAATCCTGCATCCGGGCG
>WNFS01012909.1_pt1 | contig 10225 bp, 7 predicted proteins | sample 5400141 | NCBI WGS metagenome assembly WNFS01 (sample SAMN13153358, study PRJNA577476) | soil metagenome | isolation source: 60 cm saprolite under Madrone tree | place: USA:California | collected 2016-06-14
GTTAGCACCGTCTGCGTCGATGACAGAAGCGTGGCAGCCGCTCCAGTGGCCGAACGGGAGCGCTCCAATATCCAAGGCCATGCGAATGCCGTCGCCGGTGTTGTAACGAGTGCCCCGCACTTTGACCAGATCCCAGTTCTGTCCCAGATAGCGGGCCCGCATTTCCGGGTTTGCTTCAAAGCCGCCACAGGCCAGGATCACCGCTTTGGTCATAATCTTTTGCCTTCCGGCCGGCGATGCAACCAAGATGCCTTCGATGGCGCCGCTCTGATCCACTAACAATTCCAGGGCGCGGGCCGAATACATGACCTCGAGTCTGCGCCTCTCGACGGTGGCGAAGTGCATCTGCATGAGTCCCTTGCCGCCCTCGCGCGCGGCGACGGGAATGGTTCCGGCGCGCCATACGAGCTTCCCTTTGACTCTGGCGCAATGACTCATGTGCAGTTCCCAGATTACGCCGTGCTGCGCCATCCAGGTGACGACGTCTTGAGATCTTTCCACGAGCATCTCTGTGAGGACAGGATCGGCGAGGCCCTCTGTGACCCGCATGAGATCGCCATAGAAGCGATCCTTCGGATAGGGTTCCACCTCCACGTTCTTGAATTCTGCCCCGGCGTTTTCCCTGACAATGCCTTTGATTTGTTCGAAGTCGGGAAACGCAAAGCGAAAGAGACCCCCTGAAAAAGCGGAATTGCCGCCGCGACGTTCCTTCGGCGCACGCTCCAGGAGCAGAACGTTAGCTCCTAGATCATGGGCAGCGAGAGCCGCCACTGAAGCGGCGTTGCCCGCGCCGATCACGACTACGTCTGTTTCGAGTGCTTTTGCAGTTTCCATTCACTGACCTCCTGCGCCTAATTCTTAGTCTATTGAGGAAATTCGCTTCGAGAGCCACGCCGGGCCGCATGCTGCGGGAAGCAAGGTTTTCAGCTCCTTCAGTGACTCGAGATTGTGCAGCTTTTCCAAAAGCGACTGGCTGTTTTTTTCCCCGAGAACCGGCTCCGTGCAGCCGCGAAACTTGGCATCGACCTCGGAGTCGTCCAAAAGCAACGGAGCTCTCCCGCGTATCTGGGTTTCCCTTTTCGAAATCGAGCTGCCGTCTTGGCGACGCACGACTACCTCGGCAAAGTTTCTTTTTTTCGATTCCAAATCCCGTAATTCCGGATGGACGGATACCCGCACTCGCTTCATCAATGCACGGACGTCCTCTCTCTCAAAGGTCGCTTGAGAAAAATGTTTCAACTCGACGGATCCCTCGAGGAGAACCAAGGCTGCCGCAAAATGGAGGCTGAAGCGAGCCTCTTCCGTGGTTCGTACTTCCGGCTCTTGCCGCAACGCCTGAACCGACAGCGCGTTGACACCGCACTCGATACTCTCCACCTGATCAGCAGTCAGTCCATGATCGCGCTTAAGCGCCAGCAAGGCCTCGATGCCGAGGTGGGTAGCGGAGCAGGTGGGGAAGCGCTTGATTGAAACTCCCGGTGATAAGAAGTGAAATGGTTTACCAAAGGTGTTCAAATCCTTGATCTCGCCGCAGTTGAAAACTTTGAAAAAACCGTTGTCGCTCTCCAAGACCGCCGGATTCGCCGTCCAGCCAGTCTCGGCCAAAAGTGTTGCCATGAAACCATTGCGGCAGGCGATGCCGGCGTGCAGCGGCTTGGTCATCGTACCGAAATTCGCCTGAAGTCCCCCGGCCAGAGAAGCAGCAACTCCGACGGCGTTGCATATCTGATCCACAGTGAGCTGCGCAAGCCAGCTCGTGCCCGCTACCGCGCCTAGAACGCCTATGACTGGGGTCGCGTGCCAGCCGTGATCGTAGTGAGACAGGGAGATTGCGCTGGCGATCTTGCATTCCACTTCCAGGCCGATGATGTAGGCACAAAGGGAATCCCTCCCGGAGAGGTTTCGACTTTCGCTAAGCGCCCAAACAGCCGCGAGAACCGGTGATGATGGATGCATGGGGGTCAACGCAACTCCGCCATCGTCGAAATCCAGTGCATGCGCCAAGGTGCCGTTCACCCAAGCCGCCTCTGAAGCAGTGGTTCTGCCATTGCCGTTCCACAACATCGCTTCGCCTTCTCCCTGGCCGGCGACCAGCGTCGCAAGCTTTTCGGCCAGAGGTCCCGAAGTAGCGCCGATGGCAACGCCTAGAGTATCGATCACATGTCGTTTTGCGTGCTTGAAAACTTCCGGTGGAATATCTTCGGCTGTTGTCTGAGTTACAAAGCTAGCAATGGCTTCTGTTGTCCCCATCGATGATTCCTGACGTCGGCTTACGGTGCTCTATAGGACTCGTGACGGCTCGTAGTGCATCGAGTGCTGCGGTTGGTTTCTGCGTAAGATAGGTCTAATCGAGGATGGAGATCAAGTAGAAAAAACACAGATGTAGAAAAAACACAGATTCGCCAGCCATGGGCCTGAGCTGACATTAGTTGCCCAATACGACGGCCAAGATGAAGTGGTTTGGACTCTTGACCGCGAGAGCGGCCAGACGTTATCGGGTTTCGGCCGCCTCGGTCACATGGCTGGCGAGTTCACGTTCCTGCATACGATCACAATGAACTCCAAGGGTGACTTGTTTATCGGTGAGACGGTTGGCGGTCGAAGGGCCCAAAAATTCAAGGCAGTGGGCAAGTAATTCACAGATCACGCCTCCGGCTCTGCCGGAGGTAGCTAACTCTCTCCCAAAAAATCTCGGATAATCTTATGGGCCGTCGCCGGCTCGGTATAGAAAAAGTGATGGCATTCGCCAGGCAGGAGGGCAAGTTTCGCGTTGGGAATTCCCTTAGCTAGCTCTTCAGAGCTGGCTCGATGGGACAGGTTGGAGGCAGAGATGTGATCCTCTGCGCCGACCAAGACTAGCGTTGGAACCCGAATGTCCTGCAACTGTGATCTGGTATCACATTCATGCCGCGCAATGATATGGCGGAGGAAACACTCCATCGGCGGTATGGTTTGCCAACGCACGGTGAGAAATTTCTCCACTTTATCCCAATGCTTTTCGAGATAGTCCTTGGTCCAACCTACGGTGACGGTATGTTCGCGGGCATACTTTTCATATCCCATCTGCACCATTTCCATGCACAGCTTCAGAGGGATGCCTCTCTGGTCCGGATATCCGGCGCCGCTCGAGGCGAGGATCAACTTTTTGACTTTTGATGGGTGTTTCAGTGCAAGAACCTGAGCGACCCTTCCGCCCATGGAGTGGCCGCAAACGATCGCCTGGTCGAGCTTCAGATGATCAAGTATCGCCGCGGCGTCGTCGGCGAACATCTCCATCGTATATTTGGTAGACGGCTTGCTGGACTGTCCCATTCCACGATAGTCGAAAGTGACTACGGTATGATCCCGTGAAAACTCGGGCACCTGGTAGATTTTCCAAACTTCCCCGTCGCAGGCTGTTTCACTGAGAAAGAGAAACGGGGGTCCACTGCCATGGACCTCATAGTAAATATCCGCATCTTTGAGCCTCAAGATCGGCATGATGAACCTCCGCGTTCCAAGTCGTACCATAGGCTCAGGTTTTTGTGAACCGCCGCCGTGAATTATCTCAAGAAGCATCCGCCGCGGGTGGACGCCGGCTGGATCGGCATCGTCGGCTTCTGCATGGGCAGCCGCATCGTCTATCTCATGTCAGCGGTGAATGCCGATTTCGTTAAATTTGTTTGAGTCGAAACCCCTTCCGTGAAAACCTTCGTAATTGACACTCGACGGCCGGGTGTAATAGTCGTCAAGCAGAAAGGGGATTCAAGATGCAAAGCGTGCAGGATCTTCCGTCTTGTCAGCTACATCTGGGAGCGGCTCTCAAGCTCCCCATGATTCTGCTCCTCGTCTTGTTTCTCTTGTCTAGTGCGACCGTGTACGCGCAGACGCCGAAAAAAGTACCGTTCCCGTTCTCGCCCATCGGCATCAACTCCTTGCCCTGGTTCGTCGCCAAGGAGGCCCGCATCCCTGAAAAGCATGGAATCGATTTCGACCCGGTCTTCATTGGATCATCGGCGGTGCTATTTCAGTCGATGTTGTCCGGTGCAGCCGATTTTGCCGGCTCCGGTGGCCCCGCCGTCATTGCAAATGTCTTGAGGGGAGGCGACATTATTCAAATTACCGCGATGGTGCCGCGCTTTACGCAGTCCGTGATGGTTAAGCCGGAGATCAAGAAGCCGGAAGACATGGCGGGAAAAAAGATCGGCGTCAGCCGGCTCGGCACCGCCACCCATTTCGCCTTGCAAACGGCGATCGATGGCCACGGCGTGAAAGGGGTAACCATCCTGCAACTAGGCGGACAACCGGAGGCATTAGTCGGACTCGTGCGCGGCTCGGTGGACGGCGCGGTGTTTTCGCCGCCTTACAACTTCCAATTGAAGAAGCAAGGTTATAACGAGCTGGTCTCGCCTAAGGATCTGCAGAAGCTCACCGAGTTTGTCAGCAATGGCATCGTTGGGCGCCGGTCGATGGCGGAGAAAGATAGAGACACCGTTATCCGCGTGATCAAACTCACGGCGGAATCGATCAAGCTGATCCAAACCGATCGGGAGTTTACCAAGAAAGTGATCATGAAGTGGATGCCCATGAAGGACCCGGATATGTTGGAGCAGGTGTATCGCTTCGCGACGGAGAACTATTCCAACGAGGGCTTCGTGCCCGAGCGCGCGCTGCGCTCTACGACCAAACAAATGGTGCAGAGCAATCTCGTCGAGGCGCAAGCGGCGGCCGCGACCCCGGTAACCGCCTACTATGACAATCGCTACGTCGAAGAGGTGAAGCGGTCGGGGTTCTTTGACCAGTTGTGGAAATAACGAATAGGAAAAGGATGAGAGCAGAAGGATGAACAAAAGCATTTACACTCGACGGAGGAAACAAAATGCCGACTTTACAGCTGACCGACGCTGAGATCTATTACGAAGTTCATGGCCATGGCCAGGCCATAGTGTTTCTGAGCGAAACTGCATGCGATGGAGAAGTTTGGAAAATCCATCAGGTGCCCGAGTTTTCGAAAGACCATCGAGTCATCATTCACGACTATCGCGGCACTGGGCAGTCGAGTAAGCCATCGATTGACTATACGACCCAGATGTTTGCACGGGACGTAATCGGGTTGATGGATCACCTCAAAGCGGACGATGCCATCGTCGTGGGACATTCCATGGGAGGCCGGGTTGCCCAGCTGTTGGCTTTGGATTACCCCGGTCGAGTAAAGAAACTGGTGCTGGCGTCCACAGGGTCTCATTACCCCAAAACCAAAGGGCTGCCGCTTAAGATATGTCAAGAAATGATCGAATGGGGCTACGAGAAGTACGAACGGGATCACTCCATTCTCGTTGGCTTCACCGACGAGTTCGTGAAAAACCATCCCGAGCGTGTCGAGCATTACCTAAAAGTGCGGATGCAGAATCTCTGCCCGGTGGAGTTCTACCTCCGTCATCTCCTCGCTCGCCAGGGCCATGACACCAGCGGGCGCTTGAAAGATATTCGGCAGCCGACGTTGATATTGGTGGGCGAGGATGACCGGAACATGACCAGCGAGGTCAACCACCGGATGTCTTCGGATGTCCTGGCCAATGGGATTCCGCATTCAAAGCTTGTCGTCTTACTGAACGAGCGGCACAGCTATTTCTTTGCGAATCCGGACGCAGCACATAAAATAATTCGCGACTTCATCAAAGAATAACTGCGGTCAATCCCGTGCCGTGAAAAAAACTGCCGCGCGCGGGACGAACGTAAACCATGCCTCTTGTTTGTATGAACCGTCCGCCTACTGCACGGCGACTTGGCTCCGCCGGCCGAACCACCAGAAAACTAGGATCAGCGGCGTCAGCACCAGGGTCATCAGCAAAGTAACCGCCGATGCCTTGTTGATCCCGCCGGCGTACCAGTAACTCCAGATGACCGCAGGCAAGGTGATGTTGTCCTGGACCGTGAGAAAAACGGCGACAGTGAGCTCGCGATAGACGAGCAATGCCGTCCAGATCCAGACGGACATCACGGCGGGCCTGAGGAGTGGCAGCAAGATTCTCCAAGCGGTGCGAAAATTCGATAGCCCGGCAACGAAGGCAGCCTCTTCAAGCTCTTTATGGACTTGAAGCAGGGAGCCGTTCATCGCTCGGGTGGCGAAGGCCAAACGGGCCACCACGTAAACCAATGCAATCAGCCAGATCGAGCCATAAATGGGCACGAGGTCGCCCACAACGAAAAGGGCGAGCAGCAGAGCGCCGATGGCAAGAATCGCTTCCGGAAGCGCATGAGGCAGGAAGGCCCCGAACTCGAGGATGTAACGGGCCCGTCGACGCGATCGCACGACCAGCCACGAGATGCAGAAGGCAAAGAGCACGACCAAAAGAGGTACGATCATCACCAAGGTTACCGTATTTTTGACTCCCCGCAGCACTAGCTCCCAGTCCATCTCGAAGAAGTGGACCAGCGAGAGACGACCCATCATCGCCCATGACGGCGGCGCGAAATACGGAGTCAGCGCCGCATAGGCGATCATCAGAAGCGGCAACAGTTTCGACATGAAAGCGTAAAGAGCGATGAAACCCCAACCGGCAACACTCCAGCCGCCGAGATCGAGCAGCGCGGGACGATAGCCTTTGCCGGTAACGACCTCGAAGCGATGGCCCTGTCTCAGCACTTGCCCATACCAGAGGGTAAGCAGTCCCGCGATCACAATCATGAATACACCTACGGCGCCAGTGATGCCGTACTCGGGCAGGCCGCTGCCCTGGGGATGAACTTTGAGATAGATGAACGTGCTCAGCATGTAGACCCGGTTTCCCAGACCGAGAATGGCGGGGATGTCGAACGTGGCCAGTCCGATAGTGACGATATAAATCACCGCGGCGAGAATGCCGGGCATGGCGAGGGGAAGCGTGATGCGGCGAAAGATTCCGCCGAAGCCCATCCCATGAACTTTCGCTGCTTCTTCGAGCGAAGGGTTCATAGCGCGGAACATCTGGGCCGTCAGGATGAACGCGAGAGAAGCGAGGCTAAGACCCTGAACGAAACCCATGCCGATGGGAGTTGCGATATTGATGGGTCCGCTTTCGAGACCGAGGAGATCGACGAGCCAGCGGTTCAAAATACCGATTCTTGGGTGGGCGATCAGCGTCCAGCCCATGGCGGTGTAGATTCCGGGTATCAGCAAACCCAAGGTCATGAGGGTGTAAACCAACGTTTTTCCGGGAAGGGTCGTCCGCTCCACGAGCCACGCGATCGGCAGGCCGATAACGAGCGCAACCAGAGTGCTCGACGCGGCAAAGACGAGGGTGTTCTTGATTACTTGAAGCAGGAACGGATCCGTTAAGAGCTCGCGGTAGTTTGCTAAAGTGTAGATTGCCGAAGCGGTGCCGAAGATCCCCTTCTGAAAGCTCACCCAGAACATGACCGCCACGAACAGCACGATCAAAATCATGGGCGCCAACGCGAGGGAAAGCACCAGGGGCGAGATTTGAATTCTATTGCTCAACCGGGCGGGCATTCGCAGAACGGCTTGCATCGCTATGGCTCCTCGTCTTTGAATAGCCCTTCTGTTTACTTAGCGCCGCCTTCCCGAAGAATTTTCTCCAGCTCCTTCTGCGTCTCCTGGTAATCTTTAAGAGAGGCCAACCACTGCGGCGTGTTCAAGGCGACCTTTCCCCCCGACTTTCTTACTTTCTCTACATCTTTTTTCATATTCGATTCGGGATAAATGTGAAGGTCGAGCCCGTCGTATTTCCAAAGCACGGCCTGGCCCTCTGGTGTGTGCAAATAGGCCGTGAGCAGGGCGCCGGCATTGGGCGACCGCGAGTTCTTCGGGATGCCACCGTATCTCATGTGTAGTACGGTACCCTCTTCGACGACTGTGTGATCGAGGGGCGCACCGGTTCTTCGCGCCAAGATGGCGTCGCTGCCGCCGCAAGTCAGCACCATCATCAAAAACTCCCCGCTGGTGAAGCGCTCCGACTCGCCGCAACGCACCAGTCCGCCGATCTGCTGGGAAAGTTTTTTGGTAAACCCCATAATATATTCGCGTCCGAGCAATCCGGGCATGGCCAACTCCCGCATTCCCGCCGCGTACGGTGTGGAGGCTATCTTACCCTTCCATTTGGGCTTGAGGACGTCTTCCAAGTGGTGCGGTATGTCTTCGCCCTTGACGAGATCGGTATTGTAAAGAATGCCGACCACAGCCGTAGCGAACGCGATGGCGACCCCCCGGGGCGCGATCGGATCGAAGCCCGGCTCAGAGGGAAGCGGTCTTGGCAGGATGCTTGGCCAATCCATGGGCTTCAACACGTCGGCTTGCATGGCATCAAGTATGGCTTGGGAATTGCCGAGGTAGACGTCGGTGCTGGCGGGCTGGCCGGCTGCCGCCTCCTGTGCGATCCTCAGCATGAGTCGTTGCATGTCCGGGCCGGGGGTAAACTGCCCTTTGAGGTTGAGTCCGTACTTCTTGTTCATCCCAGCGATAATTTCCGCGAAGCCGACGCTTCCGCCAAACGCCCCCGGTCCCCATTGTCCTTTGAGCGTCCCTTCTTTTTTCGCCCCCTCGATGAGCTGCGCCAAGGTGGGCGCCGCGGCTGCGTACAGGCTCTCGACCGCGACGGCGCTCAACAACAGCGCAGCAAGCGCAAGGAAGCAACCACCGAATTTCGGGCTCAGTCTCCATTGACCGATCATGGCAAAATCCTCCTATGCAACGATGTGCTCCGGACGCGAGCTTTGTTCCAAAACGGTGAGGCCGGTCTTCTGTCCCGCTGGAAAAACCATGACGTCGTCCGGATGGACGTAAAGATAAAGCTTACCGTCTTTTTGTGCCGGTATGCTTCGACCTTTCCCTAACAGCGACTGGTCTCGGACTTCTACCCAATAGATGAACTGGTCTCCGAGAAAAGTGCTGGTTCGAAGAGTCGCTTGCAGGACATTGGAATCCGTTGCGCGGTGACCCTCGACAATAATTAAGGCCTCCGGACGAAAGCCTACGAGAACATCCTCCCCCGTCCGCGCTGATTCTCTGATGCCCAGCCGGCCAATTGGCGTTTCTGCCAGAGAGGATTCGATCATCTTATCGATCTGATCATGAGTGACGTACAGCACGGTGGAACCTAGCTGCTTCGCCAGCTCGCGGATTTTGCCCCGGACTTCTTCCCGCAGACGGGCGTCCAGATTGCTTAGCGGCTCGTCCATCAAAAGAATGCGCGGGTTCACTGCGATGGCACGGGCAAGAGCGACGCGTTGCTGCTGACCGCCACTGAGCAAGGTAGCGGGGCGTTCAGCCAATTCCTCCAGCTGGACGAGTCGCAAAGCTTCCCGGACGCGGCTCGCGACTTCTTTCCGCGCTATTCGCTGCGCGCCTTCGGCCAAGGGTAAAGCTACGTTATTGAAAACCGTCAGATGGGGCCACACAGCGTAGGATTGGAAGACCATTCCCAATTTCCGCTGCTGCGGCGGCACCCAGGTGGGGGGATTGTCGGAAGATACAACTCGGCCGGCGATTCGGATCTCCCCGGCGTCAGGAGTTTCCAGGCCGGCGATGCAACGAAGCAGAGTGGTTTTTCCGGAGCCGCTGGCGCCGACGATAACGAACAGCTCGCCTTCGGCGATTTCCAGGTCGAGAGATTTGACCGCGGCAACCGCGCCGTCGCTAACGATGAAACGTTTGTGCAAACGGCGGATGGAAATCATCGCGTTTATGGATCCATCGGGCGCTGCGCTATTTCTTCTCTCTCTCTTGACGGTAGAGGATCGAGATGAGGGCAAATAGCCTCTCATCCTTACCGAACGATCGCTCAAGCGAAACTTGCGATCAATGTCCTAGTGTCTTGGAACTAAAGTTCGCAAAATAAATCAGCGAGCGCCCCACCGTCATACCCGCGAAAGCATGTCCTGAGTATGGTCGAAGGGCGGGTATCCAGAAGTTTTTGATTTTCCTGGATTCCGGATCGAGCTAGCTATCGCCAGCTTGCCCCGAATGACGCCCAAATTATTCAACGGATTTCGGGAACACCATATTAACTGCATTCGAAATACAATTTGGAAAAACGACCTTAACTGTATTCGGCGCCGGGCAGCGGATTCTCCACCGCCTCTTCGAGAGTGGTCGCGCGTTTCCATTCGTTGGCCGGACGGCTTTTGCCGTCTGTGCCGATTTGGTCCATGGCAGCGTAGATCTCGATTTTATAACCGTCCGGGTCGTAAAATTCGACGCCCGGATTACCGCCCGGGCCGCGGCGGCCCTCGTAAAAAATTTCAACTC
>WNFS01004906.1_pt1 | contig 10224 bp, 10 predicted proteins | sample 5400141 | NCBI WGS metagenome assembly WNFS01 (sample SAMN13153358, study PRJNA577476) | soil metagenome | isolation source: 60 cm saprolite under Madrone tree | place: USA:California | collected 2016-06-14
CCGGGATCGAGCGCGCGGCGCGCGGCACCGACAACATGATGCCGCCGCTCAAAGCCGCGCTCGCGGCCTACGTCACCATCGGCGAGTGCTGCGCGGTGCTGCGCAAGGTGTGGGGGGAATACCGGCCCCCAGAGATTTCTTGAGAGTGGCGGACGGACGAGCTCGACGGATCTTCGGGGCCCAGGCGGCCCGTCTGCGTCGTTGCCGCCTGCGCGCGCTCGGTCAGCAGCCCCGCACGACGATGCGGGGGCCCCAGCAGGTATGCGCTCCCTCGCGTGCTCGCCGGCGCCTTAGCATCCGGACCACCTGGATCCCCGAATCTCTCGCCGAGTCTCCGCCCGCCACTCTCGAGGAGGAACCCATGCCGGACTACCCAGCCGTGATTCCGATGATCGCCTACGAGGACGGTCCAAAAGCGATGGATTGGCTTTCCAATGCGTTCGGATTCAAGGAGCGAATGCGCATGGTGACCCCAGAAGGCCGGCTGAGTCACGGAGAGATGGAGGCGGGTGACGGGCTCATCATGCTCGCCACTCCATCGCTCGACTACGAGGCCCCGAAGAAACATCGCGAAGGGTGCGAGCAGGCGGCGAAGTGGTCGTCGGTGCCTTACATCGTCGACGGGGTGCTGGTGTACGTGCCTGATGTCCTCGCGCATTACGAGCGGGCACGGAAGGCAGGCGCGCGAATCCTGTCCGAGATCGACCTTGATGAGCGCGCCAAGCGGTATCGCGTCGAGGACGTCGAAGGCCATCGGTGGATGTTCATGGAGCCCGAATGAGCAGCGCGCCGAAGAGCCACAAGGTCGACCCGCTCAATCAGCTGCGGCAGCGGAAGTACGAGGCGGGCCACGGCGACGCTGAAGCTTTCAACCGCCAGCACGCCAAGCACAAGCTCACCGCCCGCGAGCGCATCTCGAGACTGGTCGACCGCAACTCGTTCGAGGAAATCGACATCTTCGCGACCCATCGGGCGCGCGGCTTTGGGCTCGAATCAAAGCGCGTTCCGGGCGACGGAGTGGTGACGGGGATGGGCAAGATCGACGGCCGCGACGTGATGTTGTTCAGTCACGACGCCTCCGTGTTCGGGGGATCGCTCGGCGAGGTGTTCGCGGAGAAGGTCATCAAGGTGATGGATCTGGCGCTGCGCAACCGGATCCCGATCATCGGGATCAACGACTCCGGTGGCGCGCGCATCCAGGAGGGCGTGGTTTCGCTTGCGGGGTACGCGGAGATCTTCTGGCGCAACGTCGAGGCGAGCGGATTGGTGCCGCAGCTGAGCCTCATCCTCGGACCGTGCACCGGCGGCGCGGTCTACTCGCCGGCGATGACCGACTTCACGTTCATGGTCCACGAGCTCGGCTACATGTTCATCACCGGGCCGGAAGTGATCCGCGTCACCACAGGTGAAGAGGTGACGTTCGACTCGCTCGGCGGTGCCGAGGTGCACAACGTCAAGTCGGGCGTTGCGCACTTCCTGGCCGAATCCGAAGACGAGTGCTTCGCCCAGGTCCGCCGCCTGTTCAGCTTCATCCCGCAGAGCTTCGACCAGCCGCCGCCGACGGTCCCGGCCACCGACGATCCAGAACGACAGGCGCCTGGGCTCGCCACTGTCATCCCGGACAACCCCAAGGAGCCCTACGACATCAAGGACGTCATCGGCATGGTCGTCGACGACGCCAACTTCTTCGAGGTGCAGCCGTTCTTCGCCATGAACATCGTCGTCGGCTTCGCTCACCTCGACGGCCATCCTGTCGGAGTCGTGGCGAACCAGCCGAAGGTGATGGCGGGAGCGCTCGACATCAACGCCTCGGTGAAAGCGGCGCGCTTCGTTCGCTTCTGCGACGCGTTCAACATCCCGCTCGTCACGTTCGTCGACGTGCCGGGATTCCTGCCGGGCACGGCACAGGAATATGGGGGCATCATCCGCCATGGAGCCAAGCTTCTGTATGCGTTCAGCGAGGCGACCGTGCCCAAGCTGACCGTGATCACGCGCAAGGCGTACGGCGGCGCTTATTGCGTCATGTGCTCCAAGCACATCCGGGCCGATTTCAACGTCGCCTGGCCGACCGCGGAGATTGCGGTCATGGGCCCCGAAGGCGCGGTCAACATCGTGTTCCATCGTGAGCTTGAGGCGGCGGCTGACGCTGCGACCCGACGCCGTGAGCTGGTGAGCGAGTACACGGAGCGGTTCGCGAACCCTTACATCGCCGCCGAGCGTGGTTATATCGACGACGTCATCGAGCCCGGCCGCACGCGAGGCGAGCTCATCCGGGCCCTCCGGATCGCGCTGCGCAAAGAGCGCCGCCGCAATCCACGCTGGCACGGCAACATCCCTCTGTGAGGACGGGGCCGGCACAGGTTCGGCTCGTGCCCTGGACCGATGATGACTTCCCGCTCTTGCTCCGTCTAAACGCGCCCGAGATGACGGAGCACCTTGGCGGCCCTGAACCGCCTGAGAATCTCGAGCTCCGACAAAAGCGGTACGTCGCTGCGGCCGAATCGGGTTCGTTCAGCGACAGCGAAAAGGCGCATGCAGCCTACATTTTCAAGGCGATCCTCGAACCTGGAGGAGTGGACGTCGGCGGAGTGAACTTCTGGGACCGCGAGTGGAACGGGGAACAGGTCTACGAGATCGGGTGGGGCGTGGTGCCCGAGTTTCAGGGTCGAGGCATCGCATCGGCGGCGGTCGCGCAGGCAGTCGACATAGCACGGTCGACGAACAGGCGGCCCGCCGTCCATGCTTTCCCATCCGTCGAGAACGGTCCGTCGAACGGCATCTGCCGCAAGCTCGGTTTCGAGCTGCTGGGCGAAGTTCAGTTCGAGTACCCGAAAGGGCACTGGATGCAGTGCAACGATTGGCGGCTTTCACTCCGCTAATACACTTAGCCGAAAGTTGAAGCTTCTCGAGTACCAGGCCAAAGAGCTTCTCGCCTCTCTCGGTATTCAAATTCCGCCTGGCCGTGTCGCCCACACGCCAGACGAAGCCGCCGGCGCTTGCGCTGAGCTGGGGCCGGTCGCGATCAAAGCCCAGGTGCCGGTCGGCGGGCGCGGCAAGGCGGGCGGCATCAAGCTCGCCAAAACGCCGGACGAGGCGCGGGCTGCCGCCCAGCAGATCATCGGCATGGATATCAAGGGCTTCAAGGTCCCGCTCGTGTACTGCGAGACCGCCCTTGAAATCGAACGCGAGATCTACCTCGGCTTCACGGTCGATCGAGACGCCCGCGCCAACATCCTGATGCTCTCGAGCCAGGGCGGTATGGAGATCGAGCAGGTTGCCGAGGAGTCGCCCGGTTCGATAGCCCGGCTCTACCCGAACCCGTGGCGCGGACCGCTCGACTTCGAGCTGACGCAGCTCGTTTACGATGCCGGCCTAGGCGAGCTGGCTCGGCCGATTTCGTCGCTGATCAAAAAGCTCTACCGCGCGATCCCTGACCTCGATGCGGTGACGGCGGAGATCAATCCCCTTGTGATCACCAAGAAGGGCGAGGTCGTGGCCGGCGACGCCAAGCTCGAGATCGACGAAAACGCCGCCTGGCGGCACAAGGACCTCGAGCAGCGATTCGGGGCGGTGATCGAAGGCGATCCATTTGAAGTCGAAGCCAAGAAGCGCGGACTCACCTACGTCTCGCTGGACGGCGAGATCGGCATCGTCGGCAATGGCGCCGGGCTGTGCATGAGCACACTCGACCTCGTCCAGCGAGCCGGCGGAAAGGCGGCGAACTTCTGCGACATCGGCGGAGGCGCTAAGGCCGAGGTCGTTGAAAACGCCCTGGCTGTGATCCTCATGAACCCGCGCGTCAAGGGCGTGCTCATCAACGTTTTCGGCGGCATCACTCGCGGCGACGAAGTGGCCAAAGGCATCGTCATCGCCCGCGACCGGCTCCAGATGAGGCTGCCGCTCGTCGTGAGGCTCAGCGGCACACGCGAGGAGGAGGGTCGCGCAATCCTCAGACAGCACGGCATCGAGCCGGGCGTGAGCGCATGGGAAGCGGCTCAGAAAATCGTTTCTCTGACTCGAATGGGCGGCTCGGTTGTCCCCACCCCCGCTTCGCGGGACCTCCCCGCAGGGCGGGGAGGCCAGGCCAGATGAGCATCCTTCTCGACGCCAGCACACGCGTGATCGTCCAGGGAATCACCGGCCGCGAGGGCACATTCCACACTGAGCAGATGCTCGAGGTCGGTACCAAGGTTGTCGGTGGCACCAGCCCTGGCAAAGGCGGGACGACGCACCTGGGCTTACCGGTCTTCAACACGGTCGCCGATGCTGTGCGGGCCGCCGACGCCAACGCTTCGGGCATCTTCGTGCCGCCTCCGTTTGCGCCCGACGCCATCATGGAGGCGGCCGCCGGCGGGCTCGAGCTCATCGTTTGCATAACCGAAGGCATCCCGATCCAGGACATGATCCGGGTCAAGGACTTCCTTCGCGGTTATCCGAAGGCCCGCCTTCTCGGAGCCAACTGTCCGGGCCTGATTACCCCAGGCGTGGCGAAGATCGGCATCATCCCGCAGCGAATCACAAGCCTCGGCCATGTTGGGCTCGTGTCGCGCAGCGGCACCCTCACCTATGAGGTAGGTTCGGCGCTCACCGCCGCGGGCATGGGCCAATCCACCATCGTCGGGATCGGCGGCGATCCGGTTCTCGGGCTGACGTTCCGCGATGTTGTCGAGATGTTCGAGCAGGACCCGCAGACCACGCATCTCGTTGTGATCGGCGAGATCGGCGGCAGCGATGAAGAGCGCGCGGCGGAGCTTCTCGCCACAGGCAGCAGGCTGAAGACCGTGGCCTTCATCTCGGGGCGCACAGCTCCCGAGGGCAAACGGATGGGTCACGCCGGCGCGATCATCTCCGGCAATCGTGGCACTGCAAAAAGCAAGGAGGAGGCGTTCAAGGCGGCGGGGGTCGCGGTGGCGGAAACCACCGATGACATCGTCGGCCTGCTGCGCTCAGCGTGAGCTTTCCAGTGGCACTGTCCAGGGCGGTTCCCGCTCAACGGCTTCGAGACCTGGGCCTGTTCGCGGCCCTCGGTCTATGGCTCGTGTACACGCGCCTCTACTGGGCGATGCACGCGGCGCATCTTTCGATGCCGCCGTGTCCTTTTTACTATCTGACCGGACATCCCTGTCCCTTCTGCGGCGGCACGCGCTCGTTTGCCTACATGTGGGAGGGTGACATCGCCGATGCCGTCCGGCTCTACCCCCTGGGCCCGGCGCTCTTCGCCGGCACAGGGCTGGGAATGGGCGGGCTCGCGGCCGGCCTCGTCACCGGCCGCACGTGGTCGCCGCGCCTCACCTCACGGCAATGGCGCCTGCTGACCATCTTCGCTACCAGCTCGGTGCTGATCAGTTGGGCGCTGAAGGTGTTCGTCCTCGGAAACTGAAATCCGGCACCTGGGGCCGGACGAGTGGCAAGTCTTCCGTGACGTTCGTCTGGCCGCGTTGAAGGAAGCGCCTCACGCCTTCGGGTCCACGTGGGAGCGCGAGAAGGACCGCACGGAGGACGATTGGCGGCGAGCGGTTGTTTCGCGGACGCGGTTCGTGGCCGAGTCAGATGGCATTGCGGTCGGAATGGCATCCGTCGGCGAGGCCGGCTCAAGCCGAACTGGATCGGTCACGTCCTTCTGGGTGCATCCGCGCGCGCGAGGTAAGGGCGTCGGTGACGCATTGCTGCTCGCGACCATCGAATCGGCGCGAGCTGCCCGCTACCACGAGCTTCTGCTGTGGGTTGTCGAAAACAACGACCACGCGCAAAAGCTGTACGAGCGACATGGTTTCCAGCGCACGGGCGCGACCCAGATGGTCCGCCCGGGCGACGATCGCCTCGAATACGAGATGTCGAGGAGCCTGTAGAGTCCCGCCCCCGAAGTTCCTTGCATCTTCGCGTCCTAGGCGGCCGGGCGCCAACCCACCCCACGAAATCTGCGATTTCGCGGGGACCCCGGGCGGCGCTGAAGCCAGCGTCGACTCCTGCGCGCGGTCGGTCAGCAGCCCCGCACGACAACGCGGGGGCCCCAGCAGGTATGCGCTCCCTCGCGTACTCGTCGTCTCCTTGGCTCCGGCCGCCGATGCCGCGAATATGCGGCGGACCTTCGGGGCCAGGACTCTTAGGCGCCGGCGATCGCCTTGATTACGACCGGATAGACGAGCCTGGTGTTCTGATCCGGGTTCGCGGGATCGATGAGGTCGTGGGGAAGATGATCGGATTCCGGGAACTCGTAGGTGCTGACGGCGGCACCATGCCGTTGCCAAGCATCGACCAGCTGATACGTGAATCGATTGTCGAGTCGCGGCTCGGCGGCGTTGGTGATCACATCGATGCGCCGCGCCTTCGGCGCGGTTTCCCGCGCCGCCTTCGTGACGGCTGACCCGACGTCGAACAGCGCGGCATACGCCTTGGTCGAGAAGCGCGGGTAGCCGTGTGAGGGACCGATCCGGTCCTTCAGCGTGCTGTTCCACCAGATGTAGAAATTGGGCAGCGTCTGCGCGAGGCGCGTGATGCCGGCGAGTCCCCAGCCGGGTATGGGTCTCAAACCGAACATGGGCGCGATCAGCACCGCCGCGTCTACGTCTTCGCGCGTCTGTGCCAGAAAACCGGTCAGGATCCCGCCGAGCGAGAGGCCCGCGACAGTCAGCCGCTCGCCTAGGCCGGCGGCGGCCTCGGCCGAGCGATTGGCAAGCGCGATCAACATGTCCGCGCGTAGCTCCGCGATCGAGTTCGTCAGTCGGTCCGAGTAGCCATGGCGCGGATACCGCGGGATGAGAACGTTCCAGCCCAGCTCGTAGAAGGCCTTGCCCAGGTCGTCGAACTGCTGCGGGCAGTTGGTGAACCCGTGCAGCAATACCAGCGAACGCTCCGTGCGCCGGCCGTGGACGTACAGACGAGTACGGCAAACGGGGTTGACGTTGGGTCCATCGAGCGCCTGGAAGCTGCCGGCGATCTCAATTCCAGCTTTGTACGGGTCGCCGGTCATTCCCGTTACGGGATACTAAGTCGCGGTGTGGATTTCGACCTGACCGCGGAGCAGCGCGCGGTGCGCGAGCTGTGCCGCGATTTTGCGAAAGAGGTTGTGGCCCCGGCCGCTGAAGACCTCGACCGCAATCACAAGTTCGGCTACGACATCGTCCGCGGGATGGGTGAGCTCGGGCTGTTCGGCCTGCCGTTCTCGGAGGAGTACGGCGGAGCGGGCGCGGATTTTCTGTCGCTCTGCCTGGCCATCGAAGAGATCTCGCGGGCGGACGCCGGCGTTGGCATCACGCTGGAAGCGGCGGTGTGCCTCGGCGCCGCGCCGATCCACGACTTCGGGACGCCTGATCAGAAGCAGAAGTGGCTCCCCGACCTGCTCGCCGGCAAGAAGCTGTGGGCTTTCGGCCTCACCGAGCCCGAGGCGGGCTCGGACGCGGGCGCCACGAAGACACGCGCCGAGCAGCGCGACGGACACTGGGTCGTCAACGGAGCCAAGCAGTTCATCACCAACTGCGGCACGGAAATCTCGGCCGGCGTGACGGTCACTGCGGTCACCGGCAAGACGACGCGGGGAGGACCCGAGATCAGCGCGATCATGATCCCGACCGGCACACCCGGTTATCACGTGCTGGAGTCGTATCGAAAGCTGGGCTGGCATTCGTCCGACACGCATCCGCTCAGCTTCGAGAACTGCGAGATTCCGCAGGAGAACCTCCTCGGCGAGCGCGGGGGCGGGTACAAGCAGTTCCTCAACACCTTGACGAGCGGCCGCATCGCGATCGCCGCCTTGTCCGTGGGTCTGGCCCAGGCGTGCCTCGACGCGTCGCTCGCGTATGCCAAGGAAAGGCGCACCTTCGGTGTCCCGATCTCTAAGCACCAGGCGATCCAGTTCAAGCTGGCGGACATGGCGATGGAAACTGAGCTCGCGCGCACGATGGTTTATCGCGCCGCGACCGCGTACGCACACCGAGGCAGCAAAACCTCTGACGACGTGCGCATGCTAGCGGCGATGTGCAAGCTCTACGCCTCCGAGGCCTCGAAGCGGGCCGCGGACCAGGCCGTTCAGATTCATGGGGGCTACGGCTTCATGGAGGACTACCCGGTCGCGCGCTACTGGCGCGACGTCAAGATCAACGAGATCGGCGAGGGCACCTCGGAGGTGCAGCGCATGTTGATCGCCCGCCTGCTGGGGGCCTAGCCGCTAGCCGAGCTCAGGGACCTCCCGCTCGGTCGCTTCCGCGAGGGCGCTCCAGGGCCGCCCAGGCAGCAGCATCACGCTCGAGCTGGCCAGCGCGATGCGCTTCCCATCCTCGTTGGTGAGCTCCCCGGTCGCCACCGCCATCGAGCGCCCACGGTGAGCGAGGGTCGCGGTGGCGGTCATAAGGCCTCCATCGGGCAGAACCGGGCGCAGGTAGTTGACCTTGAGGTCGAGCGGTGCGAACGAGCTGCCGGCAGGGTTGATCGTCATCACGGCGCACGACAGAGCCGCGTCCGCCAGCATGGCGATCGCGCCGCCATAAAGCACCGGTGCAGGCGATGCCAGCCATGGGCTGGCGGGCAACACGAACGTGCAGCGGCCTTCCTCGGCCTGCGTCGGGCGCAACCCGGTCAAGTGGTAGATCGGCGGGGCGTAAGCCCTGTCTTCGATGCAGAGCCTCAAGACCTCGAGACCCGTCATCCGGTTCCAATCGTCCTGCGACACCGGCGATCCGGCGACTGGCCGCAGGTAGGGATCCGGCGTCGCGTACACCCGTTGCGGTTCGGCTTCCATCGGCTCCGCGGGCGCACCGGGTGCGGTGAGGATGAAACCGCGCGATGTGCCGTGAGCGAGATGGCGACCAAGGCTGTCCTCGACCGTGACCTCTGATAACGCCACCGATCGACCGCCGTGGATGAGGCGCGCCCGGCCAACCAGCGCCCCGCTGTCCAGTGTGGCCGGCTGCAGGAAGCTGAGTGAGAGGTCGGAGGTGGTCATGTACTGAAGCGGAGGAAGCATCGTCATGATCGCGGTACCAAGCGGCCCGTCGGCAAGGAATGCGATGACGCCGCCGACCATCAATCCCGGCACCGTTGTCTGCAGCCAGGGCGTGACCGGCATGCGGAACGTGGAGCTGCCGAACCCGGCCTCGACGGGAATCAGGCCGGTGAGGTGATGAATCGGCGGCTTCGGACCCTGGCCCCGGGTGCTGAGACGCATTCGCTCCATGCCCGGCAGCGATAGGGCGTACGGATCTCCGAACGAACCGCGAACCGGCTCCTCCCAGACCCGAACCTCGGTACCTAACTCGCTTGTCAAGATCGCGAGTGGAGCCTAAGGCCGGACTTACTCCGGCCGTCCCCAAGCGTGCACCTACCAATCGCCTCCCTGCGTGGCCGAGGAGAGGGGAGGGTTCCGCGGCGGGGGACATCTGTCCCCCCCGCGACTTTACCGATAGACACCGTTGTGGCCCAGGCTGTGCAGGCCCACGTTCGGGAAGTAGGTGAGGCCGTGGTCCTCCGACCCGACCCGGATCCTCGCCAGCAGCTCGCCGGTGACCGTGCTGATTACGTAGACGGTGGCGTGGTAGCGGCCTGAGGCCCACAGCTGCGTGCCTTCGGGGTTGAGCTGCAGCATGTCGGGGCTGCCTCCACCGGGGATCTGCCATTTGGCGACGACCTGGCGCGTGGCGAAATCGATCACCGAGATCGAGCCCTCCAGCCGGTTGGACACATACAGCGATTTGGTGTCGCGCGATACCTGAAGGCCATGCGCGCCTCGGCCCGTGGGAATGAACTGGATCTCCTTCATCGCGACCGGATCGACGACCGATACGCCCATGCGGGCCTGGTTGGTCACATAAAAGAGCGTCCCGTCTGGCGAGAGCTTGACGTCGATGGGGAGGCCGCCGACGTGGACGAATCCGTCGAGCCTCATGTTCACCGTATCGACCCGGGCGACGATGCCGGAGTACTCGGTCGAGATCATCAGGTAGCTGCCGTCGGCGCTGAAGTCGAGGTGATCCGCGCCGGGCCATGGGATCGCGACCGAACCAAGCAGGCTCCACGCGTTGTGGGGGTCGCGGAACTCGATCCTCTGCAACCGCTCGACCACGTCGATGGCCTTGCTGCCGTCGGGGGTGAAATAAAGGTTGTACGGGAACGGAATCGGGATTCTCTCGCCGTCCGGCCGGCCGGTGTGGATGTCGATGACGGTGAGGTTGCTCGATCCCTCGTTGTCCACGTACAGCGCGCTCATGTCCCACGCAGGTGCGATGTGATGCG
>WNFS01004908.1_pt1 | contig 10222 bp, 9 predicted proteins | sample 5400141 | NCBI WGS metagenome assembly WNFS01 (sample SAMN13153358, study PRJNA577476) | soil metagenome | isolation source: 60 cm saprolite under Madrone tree | place: USA:California | collected 2016-06-14
TATGGTCCAAGGAATGAGTGAGTAATAGTGGATGGTAAACTTTCCATCAGCTCAGCATCTCTCTGAAGTCAGTGCTGTGTAACAGAATGCATCTAAGTTAGACTCGGCAACTCCCAATGGGAATTTGTTCCTAATGTTCATTCTAACTTCTCCCACCCACACCATCTGCCCTTCCTTATTGCCTCCCTGTACCACACAACACTCCAGCCACGAGTGTAGCCTGAGATGCTGCCTACCATACTGCTTGCTGGCTGGTAGCAGCACCATGTCATAAGCACCAGTTCAGTATGCTGCATTAGTGTATTGTCCAGGTAACTTTATTTTCATGTGCTTCTTGGCTTTACTTATCTTTCTTTTGACCTAAAGATTGCACTTGTGATGTGGACCACACCAAGATCATAGATCAGTGACATGAACCAACAAAACACTGCCCAATGGCAGTCTTCGGTCTAGTAAGTGTTTGTGGTCTTTTTGTTTGCTACTGAATACTCCTTTTTGTCTGTACCAACAACATGCTCCAGCCCCCCTCCCTGCTTCCTACAACCACATGACTCATCACCACCAGTCCCTCATACCCATACTATGCCACCAATGTGTAGTAAGTCCTATGATGAGTAGGGAGAATTTGAAGATTCACCTTGATCTTTCATTCATGGATTCCCCCCTCTCAGGGCTGGTGACTCAGAGAAGGTGCATGGGGTGCTTTCTGATGAGTAGGTATGTTCATATGCCAGTTGAGGCCCATCAATCACTGATGATTGGAATGATAACATGTTCTGTAATCACAGATCACTAAGTGCTTGCACTGTATATGGGGTCAAAGACTTGTTGACAGCTAAGAGTTGGAGCATATCAGCCATTTGAGTGAGTTTCCATTTGATTTGACTCATTAAAATATTGACTAGCACTAATCCTAAGTTGGCACTGACAATGCGATAGATAGAAAGATGTATTTATTATTGTACCAATGTTAATCATTGATTTTTTATCACTATTATGTGTTAGATTTGTGTGTGAAGGGGTGGCATAGGAAATGCTATTGGTAGCCTACATACAACGCATTCTAACAAGTGTTACAACACTCCAAAAACATTATAACATTTCTGAAGTGTTACAACCCCCCAAGCATTGCAACAGTTGAGCCAATGTTAAATGTGTTGTAATGCCCAAAAGTGTTACAAGCATTGTAACACATTACAACACATTACAATGCTTTTTGCAGTTTTCTGACATTGCCCCTTGTGCCACTTGGTCCCAGCTTGTGACCCCATATGACATCAGTCATAACAGTTACATAGATTCTGGTGTGTGAGGGCATACTCTGACTGACAGGATCCATCCCCTTGAATGCCCCTTGGTAGATCTGTTGGAGCTCCATGAGCACCTGGACATCACAATGCCCCTGGTCTCAGAAATGCCCTGACAAAAGCTGCCTTCTCATTCTACACAGGTCTGGCTATATATATAATGGACATGTAATGTGGAGAAAGGGGTTAAACAAGGAAAGGCAGTTACCAATTATTGCCAATGGAAGGGAATCAGATAAATACACAAAAGGTATACAACCAGTACCCCTTGACATGGAGACTGGGCCCATACTGGTCCAGTGTTGATCTGGTATTAGTCTGGCTGTAGGCATAGCATGGTTATGCATGGTTGTGTGGGCATATGTCAGAGTAGGTGCAGAGGGTGAGCAGAGGCAGTCAGAGGCAGATGGAGAGGAAAGGGAGCATGTACAATGACATTCAGGATATATTTTAATCTGTCATGGAATGGGACAGTTGAGGTGACTTGGAGGTAGGTGAAGAAATCCACATACCATTGTTAATGCATAAGCAAATATCTCAATCCTGAGTTGTTGAAGTTGCATCCTGAGGTTATTGCAGGTCAAACTTTGAGATGGATGCAATTCTTTAAGTCCAAACATATAGTCCAGCACCACTGGAATTCCTGGATGCTCCAGGGCACCTGAGTGGGGCTGTGAATAGGTACAACTGTTAATCATTGTATTTAGGTAATCTTGATGCTGGCACTCACCATGGCCTCATAAGACCAGACTTACCATTACTAATGATTCATGTAGAATGGGGGTCCAAGTGTAGTGATCTTGTGGCACAATAATGGGAGTGGCTACCACACATGCATGGGCTTGCATGGATATCACCTTGCTTGTCAAGGTCACTCTCCTTGTGCTTAATTACATAAGATGGGGCAAAATCATTCCCATAGCTGCTGTGACTTTTGTCACCATAATGGTGTCTCATTGTCACAAGCAAGGTCTTGAGATGCAATGCATTGCCTCTAGTCTGTGATTGGGTGGTAAAAGTCCCTCCTGCTCATAATCAGGATTGAACTGGGCAGACTGGGACACTGTCATCACCTTCCTCACTGGCCTTTGACACCCCTTGTGGCTGGCACAATGGAGTCAGCAATGTTCATGCAGTCCCTCTTCTTTGTCCTTGAGATCCCAGAGGTTGAATGTGTGCATCTGTCAGAAGAGTTTGCTGAAGTGGGATTGTAAAATCCTTTGAAAAATTTAGAATGGGAGTGGAACAGGAGTGGAATTAGCTTTTTGAAATCTAGATGTGATTACTTAAGCCTGCACCAGCTTCCAATGTCATCCTCCCAAAATGCATATGTGCACTGCCAATGGTGTTTCCAGAAGTGTTCTTCAATGAATTGTGTGTCAATGATCCATATGGTAATTCACCTGCCAAAATGACTTCTGCTGAATGTGAGAAGAATGCCTTACCATGCAGAACTGATTCTAAAAGTGGAATGAGTCATGCTCAATTGTCTTCTTGTGCATCAAGCCAGGGGGATTCTGTTTTCAGTGTGAGGACTATGGAATCAACACCAGTATCAACACTGACACCATCTGTCTATGATTCTAGTTACCCAATGAGGTGTTATGACTGATGTTGTATGGGTTTGTGGCTGGAACCAAGCAGCCAAAGGGTGCTAAGAGGCAGTGTGAGGAGGTGTGAGGGCAAAATGACTAGTGTTGGCCCTCCAGTTACCACTTCCTCTGGATGCAAGTGCTTTGGGCCTCCATGCTTCAAGCAGAGGGAGGGAGGGGTCTTGCAACATGAGTCAAGTTTGATTTACAGACTGGGGAACTTGTATGGTTCCCCCTACTGCTAGTTTATATACATGAGTGACATGAAACATGGTATGGTACAGGGATGTGAGTGAATGGGGGAGACATCCCTGTTGGTATGCTGTCCATCAGTCATTGCCAACCTTCCCAGAGATCTCTGCCCATGTGCTGGAGATAGCTGCTCTTGGTGTTGTTCCAGATCCAGTGTGTGACAGTTGTGGCTGGGATTGGACCAGTGCAAGTGTTGGGTGATCATGTGCACACAGCCAGCTGTCAGTGCAGGTAGCTGTCATGGTGCATGACATGAGGTATGAAGACATTCCACTACCCTCCACTTTGTGACAAAGCCCATGCTTCTGATATCTAGTGCCATTGAAGCATTTTGCATTCCTCACACACCACTCCCATGAATATGATTCCTCCATGTTCCCATTATATTGACTTGTGTTTTCTAGGCAATATACATCATTCAAAAGAATGGCTTGTCAATAGTCCATCTCACCATACTTTTTCCCATGATCATGAAGTCACACAGGCCCCTGGCACCATTCATTTGGGTATTTGACTGATGGGGCTCCTTATTTATCCATGTCTAGTATCAACTGTTTGTCACACCTGTGATGTAATCACCTCTGCACAAGCACATCAGATCCAAATGACACCATACACCTGGGTGTGACCAGAGAGCAGACCATGCAGGCTGACATCAGGGACAGACAGGTGACAGGAAGGGATGGTTCTTCCTGTGATAGATTTGATTTCCATCCTACATGTATATAAGTAGTAGGGGAGACACTGTAGGTCCCCCAGTCTGGAAATCACTATTGCTCCATGTCTTATGAGCCTGACAGGCCCTAAAATTCATTCTTCACTGAAGTGGCAGTCCCAGTGCCAATGTTGTATGTTGAGCCCTCTCTGTCATCACCCACTAACACCTCTAGGGTCCCCAACCATGCTTTCCCATACCCAGCCACCTCTCCAATGTCAAGCATGACACTGTTATAGTTTCCCCTTTTCTGTAAACCCTGACCTTATAAAGTTGGCCCTGTGTAGAATGAGAGCTTTCTTCTCTTTTCTACACAGGTAAATACCACATGGCATAAACCATATAGCCTTTTCTGCACAGGTGTCAGCAGGGGATCCTGCCCATGAGTGACTACATAGCTTTGTCAGACCCCCATGAGCCCCTGGTCCCTGGATATCCATCACACTGTAGGCAGGATAATGGTCCTATACACAGCCCACCTCTGCAGCCCAGTTTTGGTACCCACAGACATATGATAATCCTTATGCCCAGTCTGGCATTATTTTTACTCATAAATCTGAAGAAAATGACAACTGGGTTGATTCTTAACAAAATCCCAATTCTCATAAATGCTCACAACCATGACATAATTATGTCATTAAACAGAGCTAATTCTTGTGTACTAAGAAAAGTAAATGCATGTAAATATCCCTTATATGGAAGATATATGAAGGATTGTGTCTATAATCTTCCCTTTAGGAGGATTTTAGGGTAGAATTATAGACACAATCCTTCCTCAGGGTTGGTTACCATCCTCCCTATAGGAACATATTTACACATATTTACATTTTACAGAGTGTGATCCCAACAGTGTCATTCCCATCCTTGTATCTGCTCTAGACAGCAGAAAAAGGAACTTGCCAGGTTTTTGTTTACATATTTTTCCTTGGCAGTGCCTGTGAGTCAAGGCATGCATTATATGTCACTAGCAAAGATTGGCCCAAGTGTGCAAACCTAAGGTTTGCACCCATGGGAAGGGCAGCAGTCATGTGGACTGAATTGTAACAGTACCACTATTGAAAACCTCTGTAATTCATTTCACAGCTGCATGGAAGGGGCCATGGACCCTATTTGTCATGGTACACACTCCATCTGCCCCCTCTGCACCTCCTCCAACCCCCTCCACTCTCCTCTGCACCTGCTCTGACATATGCATGCACAATTGCATGCAACTGCACTACACTTATGATCAGATCAATGCCAGATCAAGGTCAGACTAACACAGACCTGGTTCCCATGCCAAGTAGTGCTGACTGTATACTTCCTATCTATTTATCTGATCCCTTTATTGACAATGATGGGTAACTGCCTCTTTCTTGTTTAACTCCTGTCTCTGCATTACCCATCTGCTATAAATATAGTTAGACCTGTGTAGAATGAGAAGCCAGCTTTCTTCTCATTTCTACACAGGTAAAGCCCCCCATGTATATATCTTACTTTCCATGCTATAAGATTTCTATGCAGGCCATCAGCAGGGACCCATCCCCTTGAGCACCCTCTGGTGGAATGTCAGAGCTCCATAAGCACCCAGACATCATATATGCTCCCAGCCTTAGACACACTCTGACACTATTTTTCAGTTCAGTGGTTGCAGAGAAAATTGAAGAACAAGTTGAACATATCCATGCATATAGAGGAATCACTGTAAAAAGTAAATGTGTGTAAATATCCTCTGTATACAGAGGATTCTGTCTATAATCCCTCATATAGCCTCCCTATAGGGGAATTACTGTATTGCATTTATCCTTCATGTATGGAGGATTTAAGGGTATAGTTATAGACACAATCCATCCTCCATCTAGAGGGATGGATACATGCATATACTTTTTGTAGTGGAATGCTGGGGGGGAAGAGTCTATCCACCTGGAAAGATTTCCTGGGAGCATTAGGGATGTCATGCAAGTGGTCCAGATGTCTCCAGAGTCCTTGATGATAAGGGGAAATACCATTTCATTGGGATTAGTTCATTAATATATGTACAAGATAGGCAGTTCTGATAAAGGCTGCATCTTGTTTTCCCTATATCTCTCCATCTATGTACCTTATGAAATTTTGTCAAGTTTGATATCCTGGGAAAGCTATTCTCAGGGGACATCCAATTGCATAGGCAGCATGGTATGAGGACAAGTTTCTACAGAGAATGTTGGAAATGACCAAAATTGTGCCAATTTCATCAAATTAATGATATTGGGGACTTCCAAATTTGGACAGGTCTTTTCTGGACATTTTCCCTCATGTGTAGAGTGTTCTCCTTTGGTTATATGATGATTTATATGGTTATTGGAGTGTTTTGAGGGTAAAAACATGGGTTGTATGAGTAGGATTTCAAGGGTTGCAGGACTTCTAGGTTGGAATGGGCCTGTAAAGTTATAAACTATGTGTGGTGAGATGTTAAGTGGTAGATATGGGTTGGGGATGACTTTGAAGCAGTCATAATAATGGGTTTTCTTAGATACTTTGTGTATGCTTGTATGTATGTACAGGAGTCAAGTCAAGAATTGGATAAGTAAGATTCCCCCCCCCTCCTTTCTTTTGGCTAAAAAGCCATGTACAGATGTCTCCAGTGTGGGCTCTCATAGCTGTATTACTGAAGGTAAAGTCTCTAGGGTAAGAAAGCTGACTGTCAGGGATTGTGTGTGCTCATGCTGAAGGTGTGCTCCAAAACCAAGTCAAATTCAAAGCTGGGGGATCTCCCCAGACTCAGTGCAACTAATATACACAGGAGAGCCAGCTACTAGGTGACTACTCTAGAAACCAGGCAGTGGAACTCAGACATGATAGAAGAAAAGCCAGATCAGCTAAATACATGCAGATCAACAAGGACAAGATAGGAGGGGGTCGGGATGGAGCCTGGGCCAGTAATACATCATGCTACTTATGACATGTGACTGCTAGAGCATTCTCTGACACTGACAGTCTTCCCTTGACAGCCAGCTTAGACTCCAGAGTGGGTACCAGTTGAAGATTCCAAGTTGTGAAGTGGACCTTATAGGGAAATCCTCTTGGGATTGAGCTACTGAGTGTTATATCTGTTTACAAGATCTTTTCACCTTAGTTGGGTTGTGTGAATCAGGCTTATCTGCCCATATAGGCTGCCAGAGTTGCTAGACCAAGCCTCTTCTAATTTACTGTCCTTCTGTATAAGGCAGAGTAGTGTATGAGCTCCCAAGACTAGGAGTTTTCCCAGACACAACACACCTAGTCTCAGGCCAGGCATCACAGATTCTTTGGTATTAACTGTTATAGTTTTTATTTTGGCCAGAATCCCTGGCCTACCATAAGAGATGATCATAGGCATCCCTAGTTAAAAGGTTAACACCCCCACAAAAGTCAAAATCAGTCATTGTGAGATGGGATAAATAGCTCAATGGGAAGAGTGCCAGAGAATCTTGGGTTCAACTCCTGATTATTCCTTTTCTATTTAGTTATATTACACCTACTTAAATCCAATCCTGTGTAGAATGAGAAGGGAGTTTTCTTCTTCCTTCTACACAGGTAAGTCTTGTAAATGCCACATATACTCAAGTCTTTTGACATGGACACTCAGCAGGGGACCTGGATCTTCCCTTGGAGTGACTTGACAGAATTGCCAGACTCCAGTGAGCCCTTATATGTTGGCCACACTCCCAGTCTTGGATCCATCCTGACAGGCTAGGGCTAGCATTACACCTTTGTTTAGGAGACCTTGATGTATGTATTACATGATGCTTGCAGCATTAATTTAATAGCATTCTACATATCCAGTACATCTCCTTGTGCAATCTCTTTCCATGGATCAGCAATCTCCCTTGAGAAACTATAAACATAGTCATCACCATCTTCACTGTCCAAATGACTTCCTCTATCAGCATCAACCTCAATCTGCTCCCATGTGAAGACTTCATGCTGGGCAGGACCACCATGTTGTAGAGATTCATTGTAAGCATCAAGGATATGCTGTGAGAATGTAAATGCAATCCCTGAAGTTTTCACATGATCACACACTGTGGTGCCATGGCGATGGCGAGGATGAAATGCAGTGATACTATCAGCAGCATTATGCACAATGATGCCAAGACTGACATCAACAAAGTCTGCTCCTTGGTGATGACAGCCTTCATCAACTGTGTGTCCTGCACAAAAGGCTAGCACCCAGTCAATGTGAGCTGGGTCACGATGGCAGGGACTGTGCATCTATCTATCTGAGTAATCCTGAACTAGCCCACAAAAATTTGATTCTACTTACACTGTATAATTTTGGGCATAATATATCTCAGGTGGAGGGTGAGGCTTTTCAGGAAAGTAATATTCTTTGCCCTTGAACCTGAAGTAATACCCTTTTGCTATTAAGTTAATTTCTATTAGAACCACCCAAACCATGATAGAAATATTGAGTACTCACAGCCAGAGGTGATAGTGGGAGAGAAAAGAGCAGGGATGCCTGAACTTTTTATGCCCTCAGCAAACTCAGAAATGATGTCCACTGGTAGTTGGGCCATCATTAGTGCCCAGGAGAGTGAAGCAAGGCCAAGAAGATCATGGTCACTCTGGTGCAGTGCTGATGGGGAGTAGTGAGTTTGCTTGGAGAACTTTGTATGACCAAACTTCCGGCAATGGCATGCCCCTGCACTGATGCCAAAGGCATAGAGCTGGCCAGGGTGATTAGGCTTGTGAAAATTAGCTACTGCTATCAATCAGGACAACCAATGCTTACCCTTAAGTCATGGCACTCCCCCACATGACTATGGATTACTGAGCTCATTTGATCTAAGAGCTCACTGAATGACCCTGTAACCCTTCTCATGACAACTAATTCTATGCATTTTGTTGCTTAACAAGGGTTGTCCATCAGCACCAGTGATGGGCAAATCTGGGGCAAAGTCACTTACCCTTGTTGAGGACAATATGTGATGACTGCTCATCAAGAATAAGCCAGCCATCCTCCTCTTTGCCCACATGGAACACCTTCTTTGAGTCCATAACATGGCATGGCTCAGCCTCCCCACCAATGTCCACCAGCCAAGTTCGCATAGTACAGGACTTGAAGTGTATGTCAAGCCCTTCATCAAACTCAACTTCATGAATCTGAAGGGTGGGGCCTTGGGATTTGAGCATTTGCTGAAGTGTATGATGCTGATCAAGATGGAGGGTTTTTGCCTGTCAAAGTACCTGTATTAAGAATAGCTACATTAAACATTAATGATACTTAGGTACAGACCAGGTTCAATTTCTGGCAGTGAGAGGCCCACTGTGAGTCAAATGAATCATAATGACCCTTGGCTTGAAGGAGTAGGGGAAGGTATGGGTGGCCATTAAGTGCTGTTGCACCAGTCCTAATGACCCCAGCTGTCTGCTCCTGAAAGTAGGATGAGTAATCAGAGGTTACTAGCCAGTAACAGCAGAGTATCTCTACCTTTGAGAGTGAATTCTCCCTCCCTAAGGCCTCAAGGAGCCTGTCCCAGTGAAGATCAGCATCAATTGTATTCTTTGCTGCTAGAACATTTCCAAGCTGCTCGCTGCACAAAGTAAGAGCTTCAGCAACTGGCAGAAATGTGAGTCAGCCTAAAGCAGCATAATTTATGGGCAAAAAACTCACCTATTGTAGCTGCAATGCACCTCTTAGGTGTCCTTGTCATCTCGATCAGCTGTAGTGATCAGAACACAGCCTTTAGTCATGTGATATTTCTCACACCTGGAAACCCTCCCCCTCCTCCTAACTCGGTAGCAGGTGAGGCACTAACCTGTGGCAGTGAATACCCATTAAATCAAGCAGCAGGGTAGTTGTACAGCCCAGTGACTCCAAAGAATAACAGCCCAACAACTACTTTCCCCAATACTCAAAAAAGGCATGCACAGCCCAGGGTTCAAACCCATGCACACCCAGTGAAAACACCAGATTCCATCATAACTGCTTTGCCACACTGACATTGCTAGAACAATGGATCTGATTTGTTTAAAGAACTATTACTTTGTACATTTCAGCATATTCATAGAGTATGAGGGTAGTCAGATTTTTCGTACACATGGTTGTATTGGGCTAAAAAGCACTATGGTATTGTCACATACATCCTTAAATGTCTTCTATCTTCATGAACTTACTGTAGCCTTATAAAAAGTATGGAATAGAATGTCCATTAAGAAAAGTAGGAAGAATCATGCCAAGCTCCAATATAACACCAAATTGCAGTTGATCATATGGGTTCAACATAATTTAAATCAAGGAAATCGATGGAGAATTGATGGAAATCTGGGTGGAAGTTCATCCACCTTCCAGATTTGGAGGCACAGAACATTTATTAAAGCGATTTGGTTGCAATTTGACAAAGTTATGTGCAAGC
>WNFS01006458.1_pt1 | contig 10217 bp, 9 predicted proteins | sample 5400141 | NCBI WGS metagenome assembly WNFS01 (sample SAMN13153358, study PRJNA577476) | soil metagenome | isolation source: 60 cm saprolite under Madrone tree | place: USA:California | collected 2016-06-14
CTGACCACCTCCCCGCGGTCCCCCTCAACCCGATCAAGACGTTACTCGACCCTCACGAAGCTGAGGAATGCCGAGTCATGACTTCAGCCTTGAGGTGGGGGCGCGAGCAGCTCCGAGTCTCCCTGCCCGATGTGATACGCGCGAGCACCATCGGGAAGTACAACCAGCGGCTTACCTGCAGGTGCACCTTTAATTTCAGCGCCAGAAGCCACCAGTGGCGCAAGCGCAGCCAACCTCACGAATTTGCGTCGATTTATGCTTTCTCCGAACTCTAAGAGCTGGATTCCCGTTTTGGTTTCGGAAGTAGGCGGCATTGTACGGCTGTACGGCTTGGCTTCTCTTTTGCCTCTTCAACGCACGATGAATGGCGAGGGATTTGGCCTTGGCTGTGGATTCGGCAAATCGACTGGTTTGCGCCTGATCTGCAGAGACACCTCGACACTCGCCTATCTAGGATGATCGAGGTTTTAACTCACCGACTACGAACCAGTAGGCGGGCAGTCCCACAAGCAGAACGATCGAGGCGAGTTCGAACCCTGGAACATACGAGCCGCTCCGCCTGATCAATAGTCCTACGGCCAGTGGGGCGATGATTCCAGCGAGATTGCCCGCGAAATTTTCGGCTCCCGTCCATATCCCGACTTTTTCAAATGGAGCACAGGATTGAAGAATCGTGAGCAGATTGCCGGTCGCAAGACCGACCAGCGAGGCTCCGATCAACAGCCCGATCGCCATCCGGGTATCTTCGGTGCGCATGGCTGCTATCAGTAACAGGCCCATGAAGAAAGCCGCAGTCACGATTCCTTTCCGCGTCCGCGTTTCGTCCCACCCGCGGCGGATCAGGCTGTCGGCGATCCATCCTCCAATCGGTTCGGAGACCCCGAAAGTGAAGAACGCGAGTGAAGCGTAAAAGCCGGCCTGGACGATGCTGAGGTGGCGGACGGTCACCAGGTAGTCGGGCAGCCACGTGACCAGCACATACCAGTAGTAATCAAAGCAAAAAAATCCCAGGCAGATGCCAAGCAAATTGCGGTTGAGCAACGCGTGCCAACGAACCGGTGACGACATCGCGGAGGCTGAGGAAGCCACCGCTTTCTTTACCGGCTGCGTCCGGCGAGGAAAAACCCAAAGCCAGGGGATAATCCAAAGGAGACCCGTAAAGCCTAAAAGGAGGAAGGTGTGGCGCCATCCATGACGCACCAAAAGCCAAGGGACCAGGATGCCTTCGAGGACCAAACCGGTTCGGGTACCGAAGTCGAAAAGCCCCGAGGGCAGGCCGCGCTCTTTGGCCGCGAACAGCAAGGTGACGATCTTGGTCCCGCCGGGAAGGTAGATAGACTCTCCGATGCCGAGAAGAATGCGGAACCCGATCAAGACTGCCAGGCTTTCCGCCAGGCCGGTAAGCCCCTGCGCTAAGGACCAGAGGGCGAAGGCTCCGGCATAAAGCCAGCGCAAATTGAAGCGGTCGGCGCACCATCCAATGGGAACTTGCATGAGCGCGTACGACCAAAAGAACGAGGAAAGCAGCAGGCCCTTGGTTTCCGGCGTGAGATGGAAGTCCCCGGAGATCAATGGCAGCGCGAATGAAATCGCAGCGCGGTCGAGATAATTGATGGTTGATGCTGTAAAGAGCAGGCCGATGATGGTCCAACGTCGCTGATTGGAAACGTTCGACAGATCCATCCCGGGATCCTTTCGCGGCCCTGCCAATTCAGAGTTACAGATTGTAGGGAAGCATAGCCTAATCGGGCACGGTAGGCACATGCTGGCGCCAGTGCCTCTTCAATGTGAATGTCGTCGCCAACCTTACCTACGGCTCTAAGTGATCTGGCCAGACAATACGAGTTAGCTGAAGATGTGGCTGCGATTGCCAGCAACAGTCGAGCAAGGTCATTTGGCATCGTCAGCCACAGATGTCACACGTTGGTCTCACGAGTCTAGGCACCGCTTTACTTCTGCTCCTGACGGCGGGATGCGCCTCATTTAACCAGCCACCTTTCTCAGCGCAGCAGAAGAAGGCCGCCACTGGCTGGAGCATCCAGTACAGTCCCAGCATGCCTTCCGGCCCGACCGTCGGCGGCCCTGGAAGCTGGTACTTCGACTTCCCCACTGACCCGAGCTATCCGGCGTGCATTCCCAACCCTAACCTCAACTGCGAGTCCGTGAACTACGTCACCGATTCCTATAGCGGGCCAGCGAGGCAAAGCGTCAGTATGACGTTCCAAATCCTGACCACCGGCGCACCCACCTTCAACTACGTCATGGAGACGGATAACACCTGCGCTACGCCGCAGCCGTCCGCCTGCTTTTAGAGCGGAGACATGACGACTTCTCTGACGAGTTCTATCGCTGGTGGGCAAACCCGATCGCTTACGAGCTGCAGCCGACGTCGGGAAACTTTACCTTGACTGTAGCGCTCAGGCCCGATCAATGGTCGAGCGTGTATGGCAAGTTCGGAGACGACGATGCCACCGCGCTGGCCGGATTCCAGGACGCACTGGGAAACCTGGGCCGCGTGGGCATGACTTTCGGCGGAGGGTGTTTCTTTGGCCACGGCGTAAACGTCTCCAGCGGGACGGCGCGCTTTGCTCTCATAAGCTATACGATCTCGTGAATCCGCTGATGGCGGCCCATCGTCGCCGGCCTCAGAAGCCTCTCGAATAATTCCGAGGTGGCGACAAACCGGCACCATCTTGCCGTTCACTTCCGATTGGCGCTAGTCACGTTTCCTCTAAAATGATCATAGACGACGGTGATGGGAAGGCCCGTTGTATCGCGCTCGATGTTGATCTCCTCCCAGTAGGATCGATCAACGAAATGGTCCCGACCTAACGGAATCAGCGGCGATATGTCTCCCGACGGCCAATGCATGAACAACTCCGCCCCCCTCACCATCAAAACCACTTCCGCGTTCGGTTGGTAGAAATCCGGACCGAACTGGAACGTGCCCGTGCAGGTCTTCAACTCCGATGGACTGGGCGCTGGGTGGCGGGGATGAAAAGGTTCGTAGGGCAGGCCCAGGGATATGGCAGCGATGTCATATCCGATCGTTGTGGTCGCCGACGAGTAGATATTGCTGAAGACCACGACCGTCGTCTGCTCATGTGGCAAGTAGAGAACGAAGGACGCAAATCCTGGGGCCCGGCCGTTCATATAGTAGGTGGTTTCGCTGAACCGCTGGCTCGAACCCCTAAACCAGCCGTAGCCGACCCTCTGGGAGGTATCGAGTATGGTCTCGCGAGATCGCGCTTTCAGCAGGCGATCTGCGAGCAACGCGTCCACCCACCCTGCCTCGTCGCGAGCCGTTGTGAATATTGAAGCGTTACCTGTCTTGGCGGACCAATGAATCGGAGTCGCAAGCTTCAGCCCGTACACACCATCCGGCTCATAGCCCTTTGCCATCTTTGCCGCCCGCGTAGTTAGGTCGTCATCAACCCCAGACGCTGCCAGACGAAGGGGCCGGAAAACCAGTTTCGTCATAGCCGCAGCGAAGGGAAGGCCGGTCTTTTTCTCCACAATCCAGGCGAGCAGATTGTAGGCAGAATGCTCTTCATGGAGGAACTTCGATCCCGGCTCAAAGAGCAGAGGACGATCCTTGATGCTGGCGATCAGACTGCCGGGAGTTTGATGATGCTGGAGGATATCGCTGTAATCTGGGAGGTCGTTGATGTCCGCCAATCCCGAGCGTTCCATGAGAAGATCGCGAACGGTGATCTTGTCTGCGCCTGTAATCCCTGGAACTAAATCGCCAACCCGTGTGTCGAGACTGATAGCGCCTTGGTCAACCAGCCGGAGAACTGCAGCTGAGGTGAACTGCATCGAAATCGAGGCGATGTGGAAGCGAGTTGCACTCGTGTTCACAACCCAGTGCTCCCGGTCCGCGAAGCCATACGCTTTCTCGAAAATCGCCCGTCCATTTTGTTTGACGAGGACGTCCCCTGAGAAGTTTCCGCTTCGGACGTAGGGTGTTAGATAGGAGTCGATGGCCGCGGCGTTGAGCCTGTTCTGCGCTGAACTGGTGCCAACGCAGAGAAGGGCGCCTATGACTAACACCAGGGTTCGCTTAAGACGTAGAGTTGTCAGGCTTGCCAGAAATGAGCCGGCAACGTACTCCCCCATGGCCAATGGCAAACTAAGCCTGGAGGAACGCTTGACGAGAGGGGGCAGTTTCCCCCCTTGCCGTCCTCCTCCGGAGGGCCCGGCGATGCCCCCTAACGGTGGCCGACGCTCACGGCCGCCCCTCCAGGAGCTGCCCACATGGATGCGGAAGTCTAACATCGCGTAATTCTTGTGCGGTAGCGCGGAATTAGTAAGCGGTTAGGGCCTCTACGCCGAGATCGCCTTCGAACAATCAGGGCAAATCTTATGAGTGACCTTGGCTTCGGAGTGCGCTCTTACGTAATACTCGAAGGGCTGCCAATTGCCGTTTCGGTCCTGAATCTTCTTGCAAGACAAACATATTGGCAGGAGTCCTTCCAGAGTACGAATATTGGCCAAAGCTGCTTTGAGTTCTTGCAGCGTACGCTCTCTTTCTTGCTCCGCACGAGCACGCGCTGCCAGCGATTCTACCAACCCCTTGAGGTTGCGGCGGAGCTCGAGCTGCGCCTGAACTTGGCGGCTTAAGGCTTTGAGCGCCTCTAGCTGTTCCAAGCTCAGAGTTCGAGGCACTCGGTCAAGTACACACAAGGTTCCAAGCGCATGCCCCTCGGTCATCAAAGCTGCGCCAGCGTAGAAGCGGATTTTAGGATCAGAAACAACCAGAGGGTTTTCTGCGAACCTTTCGTCGGCACCGGCGTCAGGCACGATAAACACTTCGGACTGCAGAATCGCCGAGGCACAAAAGGCAATGTCGCGCGAGGTTTCGGTAAGGGAAATACCGACCTTCGATTTGAACCATTGCCTGTCAGCATCTACAAGGCTGATGAGCGCGATCGGAGTCTGGCATATGAAGGAAGCCAGGAATGTGAGATCGTCGAACCCTGCTTCTGGCTCCGTATCGAGAATTTCATAGCCACGTAGTGTCGCCAGTCTTTGCTTTTCATTCACTGGTTTGGAGGGAATCATCGCTGGCCTCCTGAGTGGGCTGCTTGAGACAGGAGCGACTCTAACCCGGGTGCCGTCCGAATTCAAGAAGACCATCGAGTTGCGATGCCTAGGGTGGTCGGTGTAATTGCTGCGAGAATGCACTTTGATTGCTCCGCCCCACACAGGCGAGTCCTACCAAGGGGGAGTCCCACCGCGGACTCCCCCTCAATAGGGGATATTCGAGACCACCGAGCCGGGGCACTGAAGGCCCCGGCTCGATTGTTCTGGGTCAAAAGCGGAACACAATGCCGGCAGAAGGCTGTGCGGTATGGGTTACCGCATCGCTATTGAGACTGCTGAGGCCGAAGTCCGGCGACTTGTACACAAAGCCGCGATATTCAGCCCGCAGCGAGAAGTGCTTACTCAACAGGAAGTCCCCACCGCCGCCGTAAATGAACGCGCCTCTCGCCTGGCTGTCGGCCCCGGCCACGAGTGAGTTTTTGGTTGGGTTGAACACGAGAGCCCCGCCTTCAGCCAGCACGTATGGGCTCAGGCGTAGACGAGCGGGACTGGGCAAGCGGAAGACCAATCCGCCGGTCGCTTGATGGACATCGGTTTGTATCCCCGAAAGTGCCAGTGGCACGGAGTAGGTTTGCGTGTTGCGGACAAATCCGTAAGTGGTTTCTGCCGCCAGCCATCGGTTGAGATGGTAGCGATAGCCCACGAGGAAACCTCCCGTGTCGGTAGCTTGCTGGCGGATTCCTTGTCCGGTTGAGTCTTTTGTGTAGAAGCCGGTGCCCTGCAGGCTGATTTCGGAGCGCTGTTCCTGGGCAATGGCCGCCACCGTGAGTAGCGATGCGGTAATGACAGACAAAATGGCTTTACGCCACATAAATTGTAAAAACCTTCCTTTCCCTGAAATGCGATCTGCACTTTTGCAGCCGGGTACGAATTGGGCATGGCGGCTGCCAAACCTTCACTGCGACAAGTAAGTTGGCGGAAGTGGTTGAGGGCTGGAAGTTTTTTGGCGAAATTGAAATGTGGGGCGCGCAAGGGTGTCGAGTATTTCGACATGGTTCTCGACAAGTGACGATACTTTACGACATTAAATCGAACCTTTCCGCGGTGTGCTCACATCAAACAACCCAAGCGCCTGAGATGCTTTGACCCTCGGTCGGCGAGCCGTGGTGTGTTCGCTACCTGAAGGCCGAAGAAGGAAGTAGCAGGGCCGATCCATGAGTACCCTCTTGCAGACAGGGTCGCCGACGCAAACCGCGCGTTTCGAGGCTCTTCTGCGTGCGTCGAAGGCCATCTCCTCCGCTCGCGATTGCGACTGTTGCGAGGAAGTTTTCGCACGCGAACTGCGAAGTGTAATCCCCTTCGATTATCTCCACCTCAGCATGTTTGAATGCGCCAGTGGCGACGGCCATAACCGCCGCAAACTGGGCTGGCGCTTGTTTGACATTCATGGCACGAAGCGGCAATTCCCCGAGGCGGAACTGCCCGGCGATGAAATCGAACTGACGGCCGCGTGGGTGCACGAAAACGGTCAGCCGCTCGTGGTCGCGGACTGGAGCACGGAGACACGATTTCCAGGTCTGAAGAATTTTGTCACCGGGCTGGGTATCGGCTCCACTTGCACTCTGCCACTGGTGCGAGGTGAGCGGCGGCTCGGCATCTTTGAGGTTGGTAGCACGCAGGCGAACGCGTATTGCAGCCAAGAGGTCGCTTTCCTCTCGCTTGCGGCCGACCAGGTGGCGCTGTCGATCGATGCTGCCGTGAACTTTGCCGTCTCCCAGCGCGCGCAAGAGCGGCTGAAATTGCTTCTGGAGCTAACCAATCAGGTTGTTTCCAACCTCGAACTGCGCGAGTTGCTGCGTACTGTCTCCGCCAGCGTCCGGCGGGTGATGAACTGCGACGTAGTGGGCGTCATGTTGCCTCACTCCGATGGCCAACAATTGCAGGTTTACGCGCTCGATTTTCCCGACGGTAGAGGTTTTTTTCGGGAGGAGACTCTCATTCCCATCGAGGGTTCCCATCCTGGCGAGGCGTTTCGAACCGGAAAACCTTTGCTGAAGAGCCGGCACGATCTGGCCGATGAGCGATCCTCCGAGCACGACCAGCGGGTGACCGGCGAGGGCGTGCAATCGGGCTGTCTGTTGCCGCTCATCAGTCGGGGACGCAGCCTGGGCGTCTTGGCGCTGGGCCGACGGCAGGAGAACGCCTTCGAAGAAAATGAAGTTGAGTTCCTGGGTCAGGTCGCAAGCCAGGTCGCCATCGCGGTGGAAAACGCTTTGGCCTACGGCGAAATCGCCGATCTCAGAGACAAACTGGCCCAGGAGAAGCTGTATCTCGAGGACGAAATTCGCGGCGAGGTGGATTTTGAGGGGATTGTGGGACAGAGCTCCGCGCTCCGCCAGGTCTTGCAGTTGGTGGACACCGTTGCTCCGAGCGGTTCCACGGTCCTGTTGCTGGGAGAAACGGGGACCGGCAAGGAACTGATTGCGCGTGCGATTCATGACCGCAGCCGGCGTAAAGACCGGACCTTTGTGAAACTCAATTGTGCCGCCATCCCCACCGGTCTGCTCGAGAGCGAGCTCTTTGGCCACGAGCGTGGGGCGTTTACCGGCGCCATTGCACAGCGAATCGGGCGTCTCGAACTGGCCGACCAGGGAACGCTGTTTCTCGACGAAGTCGGTGACATTCCGCTTGAGCTGCAGCCCAAACTGCTGCGCGCGCTGCAGGAGCGCGAGTTTGAGCGCCTCGGCAGCACGCGAACCAAGAAAGTTGACGTCCGCCTCGTGGCCGCGACTAACCGTAATTTGGAAAAGATGATCGCGGACGATAAGTTCCGCAGTGACCTTTACTACCGGCTCAACGTCTTCCCCATTCAAATTCCGCCGCTGCGCGAACGCCCGGAAGACATTCCGCTCCTGGTGCGTTATTTCGCACAGAAGTACGCCCGCCGCATGGAGAAGCAAATTGAATCGGTGCCAGCCGCAAGCATGAAGAAGCTGACCCGCTGGCATTGGCCGGGGAATATCCGCGAGTTGGAAAACCTCGTCGAACGAGCGGTGATCCTCACCCGCGGTTCCGCACTGGAAGTTCCGGTTGCGGATTTGGGAAACGGTTCGGCCGAAAAAGCCGTTGCCAGAATGCCCGACTCTAACGAGCGTGAGCAGCTTCTGCGGATCCTGAGGGAAACCCGCGGACGCGTCGGCGGGGCTGAGGGCGCTGCCGTCCGCTTGGGTCTTAAACGCACGACTCTGATCTCCCGCATGAAAAAGCTCGGCGTCGACCCACGGGCAGTGTCGTAAAGTTTAGTCAAAGTGTCGAAGGTCGGCTTCGACACTTTCGACACTCCGTCCACACCCTCGGTCTTCGATCTGTCTCGATTCAGCTACTTACAGACTTCCTTGCTTTGGCACCTGTATTGCCATGTCTAGACCAGCGAAAGCAAAACACAGTGCTAAAAATCACAACCATTCAAACCGGGGGCCAGCTCAAGTTGATCCTTGAAGGCAAACTCGTAGAGCCATGGATTACAGAATTCAAGAAGGCATGGCAGGAGGCGAATCAGCCGCCCAATGGCAAAACGCTAGTCATTGACTTGGGCGATGTAACAGTTATCAGCCCACAAGCGGAGAGCGTTCTACTCGAGATCAGGCGCGAAGGCGCGCGGTTGGTTTGCGGGGGAGTTCTAAACAAGCACCTGGTTCGGCAAATCGACCGCAAGTGCAGGCAGTAGTGACACCAGAATCGGACCTTGGCAATGATCGGTGTTTATATTCTCGGGATCATTTGTGGGATCGCGGTTTTGTTCCTGCTGAAGTTCATGCAAGTCGTCAGTAGAGAATTGCGGGGCTTCGGTGCAGCTCAAAAGATGTTCAGCCCTAGACGAGGGGAATATGTTCGACAAGAAAAAAGAAAGTGGCGTTTCAGCCAGCCCAAGACCAAGCTACGCGGTTCCGGGGGACTTCTGTCCGGAGAAGGCGGAGCAGTGCTTCGTGGCCGGACTGGAAGATTCGATACATGGAAACCCGGTCTTCAAGGAGTGGGCGCGCTCGTGGAGCAAGCGCACGATCATCAAGAATGCCATTCGCATGATCTCGCCAGCGCCGGGACAGATGAGCGGCGCGCAGCCTGTCTCTGATAAGCAGATCTTGGCCTCGGATTTTGACGGTTTGTTGACGGCTGTTCTCCAGCTGGCGCCGCTTGAACGTTTTGTCTATGTTATGTCCATTCTTGAAGGATACTCAATCCAGGAGTGCTCGATTCTCCTAAGCTGCACAAAACAGGAAGTTACCGCTTCCCAGGCGCATGCGGTACAGCAGTTGGCGATTGCTTGCCTCAACCGGCTTGCGCCGCTCGTACCCGGCGCGGAAGGCGCCCGAGCTGCACACTTTTTGGAGCCTGTACAGGTAGCCTGACATCTAATCTCTTTTCACTCGGAGTGGCCGCTGGGCAGGCCGTGGGCGATGGCCGTCCCAGCGTCGTATTCGGTGGCAGGAGTCTCACCTTTTAGCATCGTTGACGACATAAGGGGAACTCATGGCGAAACGGATGATCCTGATGTTGGTCCTGGCGGGAGTGGTCGTCGCGGGCCTTGGTTTTGTGAAGTTCCGGCAGATTCAGACTGCAGTCGCGCAGAACGCTGGCTTCCAGCCACCTCCAGAGGCGGTCACTACGGTTGTGGCCAAACGAGAGACGTGGCCGGCGACTGTGGACGTGATCGGTACGGCCGTGGCGGTGCAGGGTGTGACGGTGAGTGCGGACCTTCCGGGCACTGTCGACCGCATTGCTTTCGAGTCAGGCAAGGCAGTCAAAGTGGGAGACGTGCTGGTGGAGCTCGACACGCGGCAGGAGCGGGCGCAACTGGCCGCCATGGAAGCCCAGCGCGACCTTGCGCAGATTAATTTCGGTCGCATGCAGCAGCTGGTGAAGCAAGGGGTCCTCGCGCAGACGGAGTATGACAACGCGACGGCCCAGCAAAAGGCGACGGCAGCGCAAGTCGGAGAGATTCGCGCCACAATTGCGCGGAAAACCATCCGCGCGCCGTTCTCGGGAATCCTGGGTCTGCGGCAGGTCAATTTGGGACAGTACCTGTCGGCCGGCGAGGCCATCGTTTCTCTCCAATCGCTAAATCCGATCTATGTAAATTTTGGCGTGCCGCAGCAGAGCGCCGTCCAAGT
>WNFS01011119.1_pt1 | contig 10217 bp, 9 predicted proteins | sample 5400141 | NCBI WGS metagenome assembly WNFS01 (sample SAMN13153358, study PRJNA577476) | soil metagenome | isolation source: 60 cm saprolite under Madrone tree | place: USA:California | collected 2016-06-14
GATTTCGCCGACCACTTCGTGACCGAAAACCGCGGGCGGCTGGATCATCTTGGCGTGATAGCCGCGCTGCCAAACTTTGAGGTCGGTGCCATCGGTGAGAGCAAGGCGCACGCGGAGCAAAACTTCGTCTGCGGCAAGCGGGGGGACATCGATTTTCTCGAGACGCAAGTCCTCACTCCCGTACAGCACGGCGGCCATCATTTTAGAAGGGACGACGGCGCGTACTGCCGCCGGGGCCTCTTCACCAATGACTTCCGCTCTCTTGGGTGTCGTGGTTCTCATGTGTGCGTGATCAGGATTTTGAGCGATTGAGCGGTCGGACGTGCCGCGAGCTCCAGCGCTTCTTGAATTCTATCGAGCGGGAAGCGGTGAGTGACAATGTCCATAACCGGAAGTTTCTTGTGCAACACTAAAGTTGCCGCACTCTCTTGAATGTCCACCGCGGCACTGTAGCTGCCCAAGATCTCTTTCTCGTCGATCCCAACTGCCGCCGCGGGAAACTCAATCTTGGTTACCGGGTCGTTTGCGGCGAAGAGCAAAACACGTCCCCCGGGGCGCGCTGCCGCGAGCGCTTCGGCCACAAGAGCAGGATGCGCAACCGCAACCAGCACGGCGTCCGCCCCACGCCCTTCGGTCTTGGCCTGTATAGCACTTACAAGCTTACCATTTGTTGGGTCAAAGGACTCTATCGCGCCAAGGGTTAGGCTCTTAGCGCGGCGCTCCGCGATGGGATCGCTGGTGTAGAGGTTGCTTGTTTGCAGCTTGCTGACCATCAGGAGCTGCAAACCGATCGGGCCGCAGCCGATTACGAGCACGGTTTCGCCGGCCGCAACGCGAGCCTTTTGCACGGCTTTTACGATGGTGTTGATGGGCTCGATGAAGGTGGCTTCTTCAAAGGTGACATCGTCGGGTAGCGCGACTATGCCGCGTTCCGCGACCCAAGGCATGGCTTTTACGTATTCGCCGAAGCCGCCGCCGTTGGGAGTGAAACCGCCGGTGAGGCCGGTCGTTTTGTACTGCTTGCATTGCGAAAAGAGACGCTTCTCGCAGTAGAAGCACTCGCCGCATGGCGTGTGATGGAAGCTCATGACGCGATCGCCGGGTTTCCATTTTGTGACCCCGCGGCCGACCGCGACGACTGTGCCGGCGAGTTCGTGGCCGAGAATTTGCGGCGGCTCGACGTAGCGCTGGAAAATTTTCTTGATGTCCGTGCCGCAAATGCCGCAGGCGGCCACTTTGATCAAGACTTCGTTGTCGCGGACTTCGGGGACGGGGACTTCTTCTACGCGCACGATTCCCTTTTCGCGGTAGACGCCGGCGCGCATGGTTTTGGGTACGGGGCCGAGGGTCTTGAGCGATTCAAAGACGGTGGTGGTCCGGTTCATCGCGCGGCTACCTCTTGCAGTTCCGCCGGCGGCCATCCATGCGAGCTGAATGACAATTTCTTGATGAATGCTTCCAGAAAATGCGCCAAGGCTTCCGCGGCAGTTCTGCTATCGCGGCCGAGTCGAATTAGCGCGGGAAGCTGCAACGGATGGCGGGCGACGTAGCGGATTACGCCACCGATCTTTACTTGGCCTTTGTCGTCGACCATTGTGTTGACGTTCACGGGAATGTCGTTTCGCGCCGAGTCCGAAATGACACGAACGGCGACGACGGCTTTTTTGCGGCGCTGGGCCGCTGAGACCAGCGCGAAACTTTCCATCTCTACGGCGTCGGCGAATGGCGCGAGCTGCTTTTTCTCTTCCGGCGTAGAGACGACCTTACTCGATGTCAGGAATAGTTTCACCAATTTTGCGCCATCATCCCGGGCCGCGTAGACCAAATTCCGGGTACATTGCAGCGTCTTGGACTGCCCTAATTCCTGTACGGACTCGGCGACCAAAATGTCTCCGACGAAATGCCTCTCGCCGAGCGCGCCGGCAAATCCAGCGGTAATGCAAAATTGATAAGGCTGATCCAAGAGAGCTTCGGAAACACGGCGCGCGCTTTCCATACCCATGCCGGTCACGGCGAAATCGACTTGAGCGCGGCCGATTTGCGCTTGATGCACGGAGACATCGCCGACCTTAATTTCGCGCAGATCTCGAAGGCGGCGCCATGGGGCGAACTCGGCTTCGACCGCGAATGTGACTAAAATCTTCATGGGATCGTTATTGGTTCAGATGCTATTTGTTCAGATGCTGGATCGGGGCTGCACGCTACTCGCGTTAAATGGCCTGCGCTACAAAGAGGCTGCCGCTTCGGCGATGCGTTTGGCACGGCGGGCGGTGACGTAGCCGTTGGCTTCGTACCAGCGGACGGCGCGCTCCAGGGCAGCTTCGACCGGGCCGGGGCGGAAACCCAATTCGCGCTGGGCTCGCGAGCAATCGACGAACATTTTGTGGCGCGCAATTTTCACGCCCTCGATAGGGATTTGCGGCTCGCGAAATGTGAGCCGCGAAAAAATAGTGTTAGCGTAAGCCGCGCTGAGCGCCAGGCCGTGGAGAATCTTCATGGTGGGCGCGCGGAGACCGGTGATTTTCGCTAGCGTGTCGAGAACCTGCTTCAGCGAGAGATTCTCCGCGCCGAGCAAATAGCGCTCGCCAATCTTGCCCTTTTCCGAGACGAGCAGATGTCCGGCGGCGCATTCTTCCACGCCGACAAAATTCAGCCCTGTTTCGACATAACCCGGCATTTTGCCATTCAAGAAATCGACGATGATCTTTCCGGTCGGCGTGGGCTTCCAGTCCCACGGGCCAACGGGCGTAGTGGGCATGGCGACAATCACAGGCGCGCCATTCTTTGCGGCGTTCAGCACTTCCTGCTCGGCGAGCCATTTCGAGCGCTTGTAATGGCCGACCATTTCGTCGAGCCGGGCTTCTGTAGATTCGTTCGGCGGCTGCGGGCGGTCCACCGCGATCGTGGCGACAGTGCTGGTGTAAATGAATTGCTCGACACCGGCTTGCTCCGCGGCAGCCAGCAGATTTTTTGTGCCGCCGACATTGGACTCGTAGATGTCTTTAGAGCGTTTGGCCCACAGGCGATAATCCGCGGCGACGTGAAAAACCTTCGTCACACCCTTCATGGCCCGCTCTAGCGACGCGGGGTCGCGCAGATCGCCGGTGACATATTCCAGCGATAGATCCGAAATGGCGCGATTGTGGCTGGAGGCGCGCAGAAGCACACGCACCCGATCCCCTCGCGCAACAAGCTGCCGGGCAACGTGACTCCCAAGGAAGCCGGAGGCGCCAGTGACCAGAGTAGTCATGCGCTTGGCTAAAACCCGCTGCGCAGGCGGAATTCGCCGGGTTGGAATGTAAGCGCGCAGTATTGCCGCGCCTCTTGCGCCTGATTGCGGAAGCGGGCCAGCGCGTACAGCGGAAACGAATTGCGGTACAGGTGATATTTCAAATAGAAGACGCACGGAAAGCCGGTGCCGGTAAACTCGTCTTCGCTCCAGGAGCCATCGGCGTTTTGCTGCTCCACGAGATAAGCAGCAGCCTTCTCAATGGCAGGATCATTCGCATCAGCGCCGGCAAGCAGTCCGATAAGGCCCCACGCGGTTTGTGAGGCGGTGCTATTGCCTTGCCCCTTGGTCGCAGGCTCCTCATAGCTGCGCAGGGATTCGCCGAAGCTGCCGTCCGCCTTCTGCACGGTGCGCAGCCAACGCACGGCGCGCTGGCAATATTCCTTTGCCGTGAGGGAAACCGTTTCGAGCGCGCGCAGCACGCCGCTCGTGCCGTAAACATAATTGACGCCCCAGCGGCCAAACCAGGAACCGTCTTCGCACTGGTCCTGCAAAAGAAATTTCAGGCCGCGCTGCACTGCCGGATGGTCGGCCGCCCAGCCGTAGCGGCCCAGGCATTCGAGCACGCGCGCCGTAACATCGGCCGTCGAGGGATCAATCATCGCGTTGTGGTCTGCGAACGGTATGTTGCAGAGGAATGCCTTGTTATTGTCGCGGTCGAACGCGCCCCATCCGCCGTCGCGGTTCTGCATGCTGAGCAGCCACTGAACGCCGCGCCGTACCGCTGCTTCCATGCGCTTGGGATCGGGAAATTTCACGCGCTGCAATGCCATCAGCACAAACGCGGTGTCGTCCACGTCCGGATAAAAATCGTTGCGATACTCGAAAACCCAGCCTCCGGGTTCGGCATCTTTGTTTTTGACTTGCCAATCGCCGGGACCGAGAACCTGCTTTGACAGAATCCAGTCCGCGGATTTCACTAGCGCGGGATGATCCGGCGGAAGCCCCGCCTCTTCGAGCGCCACCATGGCGATGCACGTGTCCCAAACAGGTGAGACGCAGGGCTGCATGCGGATCGTCTCGCCGTCGTCGATTTCAAACCGTGAAAACTCGCGAATCTCACGCGCGGTCAGTGGATCGTCGGGCCCGTGACCGAGCGCCATCAGCGCAAAAATAGAATTCATCATCGCGGGATAAATCGCCGCCAGACCCTCGGTGCGCTCAACGTGATCCAGCAGCCACGATTTTGCTTCGCGCAATGCGCGCTGGCGCAGCGGCTTCCAGGGCAATTTCTCGTAAAGCTTCAACGCGCGATCGAGCGCGAGGAAGAAATTTCGCCACGAGAGAAGCTGATCGCTCCAGTCAAACGCCGCTTTCTTGCGCGAAATGTCGCAGAAGAGTTCGTCGACGTGCGCGCGTTCCGGCAAACGCCAGTCCGGCCGCACAGCGGACAAAATCGCCATGGGGATGACGATGCCGCGAGTCCACGAAGACATCTCGTAAATGTTCAGGTAGAACCAATTCGGCAGGAGCATCAACTCGGGCAGAATCGCGGGAACAAGCTCCCAGCCAACAGCGCCGACCAGAGCGAGATAAAAGCGAACGTAAGAGTTCGTGTGTTCAAGACCGCCGAGACGGTGCACCGCCTCTTTCGCGCGAACCATGTGCGGAGAATCTTGCGGATCACCGGCAAGCTTCAGCGCAAAATACGCCTTGCAAGTCGCATTCAGCTCGGAAGGCCCGCCGGGATAAATGCTCCAGCCGCCGTCAGGCAATTGCCGCGTGCGCACGTAATTTGCGAGCTTGGCGATGCGCTCCGGGTCCGCCTTGCCCAAGACGTACAAATAATAGATGTAGTCCGATTCGAGAGTGGTGTCGGCTTCGAGTTCGCCAACCCAATAGCCCGGCTCAACTTGCAGAGACAGCAGGTGATTCGCGCCACGCTCGATGGCTTGCTCGAGGCGCTCAAGCCGGTCTTGCAGTCGCGAAGTAAATGTAGCCGCAGATGAGACTGGAGATTCCAGCCCAACCCGTGTGCTCGTTGCCAAAGCAAATCCCCCAGTGCGATTTCGGGCCGAAATAGACGCCCTGGCGCCTGACCTGGCAAGCGCCAACTATTTTGCGGATAGCGTCTGTACTACTAAATTATCGCCGCCAGCCGAGCAGGGGTCAACCGCTAAGATGCTGCGGTGTTTACAAGGAGAGGCCTTCCGCGTCATGGATAGTGCCCTGCACTTGTTGCACGAGTTCGAGCGGCAAGGCTTCGCCTTCGCGCTGCAGGAATTGCGGTTTGCCGCGCAGAAGCTGCAGCGGCAAGGCCTGCCAGGCCGTCGCGTTCTGCTCCGTCTGCACAGGCTGGCGCAGGACGAAGGCGGAAGCGCGATCCATTTGCAATTTCGCGGAGTCCTTGAAATCCGCTTTTGACGGGTCGAGGACCATCAGGTACAGCGACGGCTTTAGAAATTGCAGCAGCGTGTTGCTTTCCAGGATTACGCGCGCTGGCCTGCTCCGATTGTCGTTTTCCGAATCATGCAGAGCTTTGCGGAGCAGCGGCATGCCCTCCGCGAGAAATCCCTGCTTCGTGCGCAGCCAGAAGGAGCGCCCTGCGCCCGCGGCTAAAAAACGGCCGCTGTCGGTTTCATTCGCGCGCGTCTCCCAACTAATCGCACAGACGTGGTCATCCGGAGCGCAATCGCAATTCTCGCCGTTTTGCGCGCAGACTCCATGCCCATACTGGGTAATTTTCCCGGCGATCCAATTTTCGTCCGGGAAGGCGGCGATTAAATCGCAGACAAGTTGCGTCTTCCCGATACTCCGGGTGTGTCCGCCAACGACGATGACCTGCCACCGCATACGCACTTTACGTTCGCTTTCTCGCCCGTGCTCTCTGCGCCCGGCGTAGAGGACTCTCTACCTTTTTCTTGGCGTCGATCTTGCCCTCAATCTCTTTGATGCGCGCGCCAAGCTCCGGAAGCCGTGCATACCAAGCATACGCCTCCTTGAACTTGCCAATCTCGCGCGCTGGCGTGCCCCACACAGTCTGTCCCGCACGGATCGTTTTGCCGGTGGGGATTCCGGCCTGCGCGCCCGCGATGGCGCCGTCCTCCAACGTGCAATGGTCCGCGATGCCCACCTGCCCGCCAATCACCACATGATGTCCCACCGAACTTGATCCGGAAATGCCCGTCTGAGCGGCAATTACCGTGTGCGCACCGATCTGAACGTTGTGCCCCACGTGAACCAGGTTATCGAGCTTCACTCCCTCGGCGATGCGCGTGTCGTCCAGTGACCCGCGATCGATGGTGGCGTTCGCACCGATCTCGACGTCATCGGCAATCTCCACGATGCCCAACTGCGGGAATTTCCAGTAGCGGCCATCGCCGTAGACATAGCCAAAACCGTCCGCACCGATCACCGTGCCCGCGTGAATCTCAACGCGATTACCGATTCGCGCGCTGGCATACAAAGTTACCCGTGGATGAATCCGGCAGTTTTCGCCGATCCAACAGCCGGCTCCAATCACGCAGTGAGCGCCGATTTGCGTGCCATTCCCGATGCGCGCGTCTTCGCCAATCACTGCATATGGTCCGATGCTGACATCGTTCCCGATGCGCGCGAGCGGAGCCACGATCGCGGTTGCGTGGATGCCCGCAGCAATCGGTCCGCGCTCGACCAAGAGCGCCGCCGCTTTCGCAAACGCGACCTTAGGCTCCGCGTGCCGCAAAACTGTTTTCCCGCTGATGGTCACAGTCTCACCCGCGATCACGCAGGCGGCGGCAGATGCGGTGGCGCGATCCGCATGCTTTGCCTTGCCGCCTCGACATAAATCAGATCGTGTGCCCCAGCGCGCTCCGGCGCAGCCACGCCGCGCACTTCAATATCGCGGTCACCTTCAAGCTTGGCGCCAATCGCCGCCGCCAATTCTCCTGCCGTCTTTGTCATATTCGACTCCCGCAATTTGCCTGCGTGGCGTTGGCCCTCACCCGCTAAAATTGGTTTTATTTGTACAGTTCCGGCTCGCCCTTTGGCCGCGTCTTCCACCGAGCATGTACCCATACCCACTGTTCGGGGTACTTGCGAATAATCTCTTCAATCACTTTCGCAAACCGCTGCGTGTTCACAAAAATATCGCGCTCCGTATTTCCTGTTCGGACCAATTCCACGGCCGGCTCAAACCGCAGCCGGTATGTTCCGATGCTCGCGTCCCAATACGCATATCCCGGCACCACGGCAGCGCCTGTGTGCAGCGCAACGCGCGCGATTCCGGTCGTTGTGCACGCGGACTTGCCGAAGAAATCCACGAACACGCCTTCATCCGGCATGGTGTTCTGGTCGGCCAGAATGCCGACTGTGCCGGCCTCTTTCAGGATTTTGAGCAGCGCGCGCGCGGACTCGTTCTTGAAAATCGGCTCATTCCCGGACGAGCATCGATACCGATTGACCAGTTTGTCGACCAGAGCGTTATCCAGCGGCCGGGCCATATAGTGCAGCGGAAACCCATACAGAGCGTGCGCAAACGACGACAGCTCCCAGGCACCGATATGCCCAGTGAGGTACAACACACCTTTGCCGCGGCGCTGCCCATCCAAAAAGTTTTCATTTCCGTCGAGAATCAGGACATCTTCAATATTTTCGCGCGTGTACCGAGGGAAGCGCGCAAACTCCGCGGCCATCCAGCCCAAATTGCGCACCATGCCGCGGATTACTTGCCTGCGCCGCGCTTCGTCCCATTCCGGAAATGCGAGGCGCAGATTGAATTCGGCCGTTCGCCGCAATTTCGGCAGCACGCCATATAGTGCCGACGCGACAGCCGTCGCCAAGCCGCGTGCCAGTCCGCGCGGCAAAGCGCCTAATACCTTCAGAATGGCCCATACCGCGGCGTACTCGCACCACTCCCTCATCCGTCTCCGTTGCTCCTCGAAGCTGTGAACCAAGTATCCTACGCGCTGAAGTTCGCTCGCACCAATGTTAGACTCACTCTTTCGTGGCCACTACTTTTACTGAGATTGCTCCGACAAAAGAGGATAGCGGAATCGCAACGCGAATCGGCTGGGCTGCGCTGATTTGCGCGACGCTGTACGTCTGCTACTTCAGCCATCTGGGCGCGATTGGATTTGTCGGCCCGGATGAGCCGCGCTACGCATGGATTGCGCGCGACATGGCGGAAACCGGCGACTGGGTCACGCCACGCCTCTACGGCAAGCCCTGGTTCGAGAAGCCGCCGCTCTACTATTGGGGAGCGGCCATCTGCTTCAAACTTTTTGGCGTGAGCGAAGCGGCCGCGCGCCTTCCCAGCGCGATCGCAGCATTGCTGGCGACTGTGGCAATGGCCTGGCTCGCGTGGCGCATCTACGGCGCAGAAACCGCGCGCTGGCTGTTGCTTCTGCTTCCGACAACGGTCGGCATGATCGGCTTTTCGCACGCCGCGGCGACAGACATGCCGTTCAGCGCCATGTTGACGATAGCGATGGTATGCGCCGTGGTGCTCCTGCGGCTCTCTTTGGAGTGCGGCGGCTTGCCGCCGCTTTCACAAAACAAAGCCGTCCCTACCAAGTTGGAGGGACCACCGGCTCCCTCTGCCGTAAGCACACAGCGAGCGACGCCGCCCTTCGCCAATACTTCCTGGCGAGCGGCGCTTCTCTTCGGTTTCTTTCTCGGCCTAGCGGTGCTCGCGAAGGGACCCGCCGCGATAATCCTCTGCGGCGGCGCGGTCTTTTTCTGGGCGCTCTTTACCAAGTGCTGGCGAGACGCCCTCCGCCTCTTTCATCCAGCTGCGCTCGCCTCGTTCTGCGCAACAGCCCTGCCCTGGTACATCCTCTGCGCCCGTCGCAACCCCGACTTCTTCCGCATCTTCATCATCGAACACAACTTCAAGCGCTTCCTAACTCCCGAATTCCAGCACATCCAACCCTTCTGGTTTTACATTCCGGTCGTATTCGTCTCGATTTTTCCGTGGTCCTTCTCTGCCATGCTTGCTTCAGTTGATCTACTTCGAAAACGTACGCCGTGGAAGGGATCAACATCGCTGTTCTTTTTGTCGTGGTTTGCATTCCCGGTATTTTTCTTCACGATTTCACAGTCGAAGCTTCCTGGATATGTATTGCCGGCAGTGCCCCCGCTGGTCCTACTCACAACCCGGTCATGGATTCGCAGGCACGTTAGAGATGCGGCGGTCGCGAGGGTCTCACTCTTCACCGGGGTCTTCATTCTGATTGGAGCTGCCGTTATCGCGACCCGGGTCCGCGTGCCGGCCGGCTCGCCGTTTGAGGAATTCTGGGCGTGGCCGTGGGTAGAAGGAATAGCAGGCGCGGGCCTACTACTATGCGTATTGGCACTCAGTCACAGGAGACTCCTTGTCGCGCTTACAACCTGCGCCCTCGTACTCTCAGCGGTGCAGCTGTCCGGCCTTTACCTGCTCCCTCGTTTGGATCACCTATACTCTGCGAGATCGGTGACACCTCTACTTGCCTTTTACGAGCAAGAGAACACTCGAATGTGTGTGTATGAATTGCAACGCTCTTGGGCTTATGGACTGAATTTCTATGCTCATCGCGAATTGCCTGAGTGCGTCCTTAGTATGCCTCTGAGCGTTCAGGCGATTGTCAGCGAGAAGGGCGTTGAAGACTTGATCCACGCGGCGCAGCCGAGGAAATTTCGGGTGCATCCTTTCGATGGCGCGGGACTGCCTGACGTACCAAATTTATATGTGGTTTCGATCGGCCAGCTAGCGGCTAACCCGTCCAGTAGCGGGAAGCCGCAGTAGAAAATAGCTGACTACGCGATTCTCGTACGCGCGCTTGTCCGCGTCTTCCATATTCACGAAATTGCCGTGCGGAATGGTCACCTGCTCCTTCGGTTCCGGCGCGCTCTTGAACATTTTCTGCGTGATGCCGGCCAGCTCCGGATCATCCGCGGCCTCAATAAACAACTTCGGCACGCCCGCCACCGCATCCAGCTTCCAGGTCAGCGGCTTCTCGCCGTGATACTT
>WNFS01004914.1_pt1 | contig 10214 bp, 9 predicted proteins | sample 5400141 | NCBI WGS metagenome assembly WNFS01 (sample SAMN13153358, study PRJNA577476) | soil metagenome | isolation source: 60 cm saprolite under Madrone tree | place: USA:California | collected 2016-06-14
GCTACAAAGCAAGGACGTTTCTCTTCATAGATCTTATGTTTCCGATCCGACAATTTGCGTCACCGGGGATTACCCGGCCTCAAGCAGGCTGACCCGTGGCTGCCGCTCCCGCAGATACCGCAATCCAGACCGCGCGCAGCGTCCCAGCCGCCAACAAGTGGCTGGTCGCGATCGCCGTGATGCTCGCGACCATCATGGAAGTGCTCGACACGACGATCGCGAACGTCGCGTTGTTCCATATCCGCGGCAGCCTGTCGGCCGGAGTCGACGAGGCGGCGTGGGTGCTCACCTCGTATATCGTCGCCAATGCGATCATCATTCCGCTGACCAAATGGCTCGGAACGTGTTTCGGCCGCAAGCGCTTCTTCATCTTCTCGATATTGCTGTTCGTCGGCAGCTCGTTCATGGCGGGCGTGGCGCCAAATCTTCAATGGCTGATCGTCTGCCGTATCCTGCAGGGCATGGGCGGCGGTGTGATGATGCCGATGTCGCAGGCGATCCTGATGGAAACGTTCCCGCCCGAGGAGCAGGCGACTGCGATGTCGGTGTGGGGACTGGGGATGATGCTGGGGCCGGTAATGGGACCAATATTGGGCGGCTGGATCACCGACAATTACAGCTGGCGCTGGATCTTCTACATCAACGTGCCGGTCGGGTTGATCGCAGTCCTGATGGTCACCGTCTTCGTTCACGACCCATCCTACTTGAAACGCGGCATCAAGCGGATCGACTGGTGGGGCCTGTGCTACCTGGTCGTCGGCATCTCGAGTCTGCAGATCCTGCTCGACAAGGGCGAGCGGCTCGATTGGTTCAGTTCTCACCTGATAATGACCCTCGCGGTGATTGCGGGCGTGGGAATCCTTCTATTCGTAGCGCAGGAGTTGAGAACCAGGGAGCCCGTGGTGTACCTGGGCGTGCTCCACAACCGCACCTTCGCGGTCGGCACCGTGTTCACCACGATCGTCATGTTCGGGATGTACGGGACGTACACCCTGATCCCGCTCTACTGCCAGTCGATCGCGGGCTACACGCCGCTGCTCGCGGGGCTGGTGATGTCGCTGCAGAGCGTCGGCACGCTCGTATCGATTATCCTGGCGGGGCGGCTCTTCAACCGGATCGATCCAAGGTATCTCGTGACCCTGGGATGTCTCGTCGCCGGCTACGGCACATGGAACATGGCGAGTTTTAATCCACAGACAGATTTCTGGGGAATCGCGCTGCCCGGGATCTACCGCGGTATGGGTTCGGGTCTGATTTTTATCACGCTGACGACGCTGAGCCTCAGCGCGGTTTCAAGGGAGGACATGGGAAGCGCGTCGGGACTGTTCAATATGGTGCGCACGATCGGCGGCAGTATCGGAATCGCCGTGCTGGTCGCGATGTTGAGCAGCGAGGCGCAAATCCATCAGAATTACCTTGCCGCCCGTGTCGATCCGTTCAGCCTCGGCGCCTTCCAGCACGCGTATCCCGCCGCCGGGGCCATGGGCAACATCACGAGACACGGGCCGGGCCCGTTGCTAGGTTTGGTCTACCGCGAGGTCCAGCGCCAGGCTTCGCTAATGTCGTTCCTCGACGACTTCAGACTGATTGCATACATGTTCTTCGTGCTCAGCCCGGTCGCATTACTGATGCGGCGGCCGCAGCGTGCGGGCGCCGCGGTTTCCGCACACTAGAATTTGATCTGGATTAGAGGTTGCCTGTCGGGGCGCGTTTATGTCTTGCTCTATGCAAACGGACCGAGGACGCAGCCACCATGGATTTCAACTACAGCCGCGAAGACGAAGCGTTTCGAGCCGAGTTTCGCACCTGGGTCGAAACGCATATCGAGTATGCAACGCCGATGCGCGAGCCGGCGGCCGACGAGGCCGCGGGCGAGTGGGACGCGCGCATCCGATGGCATCGCAAGCTCAACGAGGGCGGCTGGATGGCGATCAGCTGGCCCAAGGAGTACGGCGGCCGCGGCGCGAGTATCCTGCAAAACATCATCTACCATGAGGAGCTCGAACGCGCCGGCACGTCCGCGCCGTTCACCGGCTTCGGTATCTCGCTGCTCGGCCCGACGCTTATTCATTGGGGGACCGACGAGCAGAAGCGCCGCTACCTGCCGAAGATTCTCACCGCCGAAGAGATCTGGTGCCAGGGCTACTCGGAACCCAACTCGGGCTCGGACCTCGCTTCGCTGCAAACGCGCGCGGTCGAGGACGGCGACTACTTCGTGATCAATGGATCGAAGATCTGGACCTCGTCGGCGCATCACGCAGACTGGATTTTCCTGCTCACGCGCACCGATCCGGAAGCGCCCAAGCACAAAGGGATCAGTTATCTGCTGGTCAACATGAAGACGCCGGGGATTACGGTGCGCCCGCTCGTGCAGATGACCGGCGCGCGCGGCTTCAACCAGGTTTTCTTCGAAGATGTCCGCGTCCCGAGGCAGAATATCGTCGGCGAGAAAAATCAGGGATGGCAGGTCGCGATTACGACGCTGATGTTCGAGCGCGCGAGCGGTCATGACCGCGGGCTGATAAAGCAGATCCAGGAGTTGGCGGCGCTCGCGAAGCGCGTCAGGCACAACGGCCACAGCGCGTGGGACGATGCGGGTATTCGGCAGAGGCTCGCACAGTTCATGATGGAGGCCGAGGCGATCAAGTACACTGGCTATCGCCAGCTCACGCGTCAGCTCAAAGGACTGCCGCCGGGGCCCGAAGGCTCGATGATGAAGCTGTGCTCGACGGAACTCGGGTTGCAGATCGCGTTGTTTGCGATGGAGCTGCTTGGACCGTATAGCCAGATCGAGCACATGGCGGAGTTCGCGCCCGACGAAGGCAAATGGCCGCATCGTATGCTCGCCGCGCGCGGTCCGACGATCTATGCGGGCACGAACCAGATTCAGCACAACATCATTGGCGAACGCGTGCTCGGATTGCCAAAAGGCTAGCGCGCGCCGCACCGGAGCGGGCGAAGAGCTCGCAGGAGGTAGACGATGCCACCACGCCTCAACAAGGTTATCGAGTTGCTCGAACAGGGAAGGGTCGTGTTCGGCGGCGGCATGGTATGGACCGGTAACATCGACGAGGCAATGGCGTACGCCGACCTCGGCTACGACTTCGCGATCTTCGAGATGGAGCACGAAGGATTCAACTTGCCCAATCTGCGGCTCTCGCTTCAGTTCCTGCTCGACCGCAAGAAGATCTCGTCGAAGGGCGGCCTCCAGCCCGACACCGTACCGTTCGTGCGCGTCCCGCCGAATGCGCGCGAGCGCAACCAATGGGTCATCAAGCAGGCGCTCGATTCCGGCGTGTACGGCCTCATCGTTCCGCATATGGATACGGTCGAGCAGGCGCGTGCGGCGGTAATTGCGAGCCGCTATCCGCAGGCAACCGGCGTCGCGGATTCTGAGCCAGTCGGCGAGCGCGGGTGGTGGAACCGATTGGCGCCACGCTACTGGGGACTCGGCGTTCAGGAATATTACGACGTCGCGGACCTATGGCCGCTCGACCCGCGCGGAGAAATTCTGCTGATGCCGATCATCGAGGGAATACAGGGTGTGCGAAATCTCCCTGACATCCTGCGCGAGGTCAAAGGGATTGGCGCGATTTGGGCCGGACCTGGCGACCTTTCGATCGAACTTGGCGCTCGCGGCAATCAGAGCGATCCACGAGTCGAGGAAGGTATTCAGCAGATCTTGAAGACCTGCAAGGAGTTCAATGTGCCGTGCGCCGCGGTCTCGAGCCCACAGAACGTCGAAAAGCGAATCGAGCAGGGCTTTCGCATTATTATTTCGGGACCCGCACGTATCGATCGAGCCTTCGAAACAGGGAAGAAGGTCGCTGGCAGATAGCTCGGATGTCTCGCGAATAGAGATTGTCGCGGAACTGTGTATTCAGCATCAGCCCGGAATATCGTACGAGGTAGCCAGTTGTGGAGGAGCCGATGACGCAGAGCATGCCCAAGCACGTGCTGGATGGCTACAAGGTCCTCGATTTCACGCATTACGTTGCCGGGCCGACCGTAACGCGGCTCATGGCTGAGATGGGCGCCGAGATCATCAAGATCGAAGCTGCGCCGCACGGCGACCAGGGGCGTCTCGTCCCCTACCTGCGAGATAAGCGCAGCGCCTACTTCGTGCAGCAAAACCGCGGCAAGCAAAGCGTTTGCATTGATCTGAGGAAACCCAAGGGCATCGAGATCGTCAAAGCTTTGGTTCCGAAGGTCGACGTGCTGGTGGAGAATTTTGCACCGGGCGTAATCGCGAGCATGGGCCTCGGCTATGAAAATGTCCGGGCGCTCAATCCGAAGATCGTAATGTGTTCGGTTTCCACCTTCGGACAGACGGGTCCGCTCTCGAAGGACCCGGGATTCGATTTCATCGGCCAGGCTTATGCGGGAATAACGTCCCTAATCGGCGAGAAGGACGGGCCGCCTTATGTGCCGATGGTGGCCATGGGTGACATCAGCACGGGCGTCCATGCGACGTGCGCAGTTGGCTATGCGCTCCTTCATCGCGAGCGCACTGGCCAGGGGCAATACGTCGAAGCGTCGTTGCTCGATTCCTACTTCCATTATCAGGACCTCGCCGTGCAACTATATAGTGCGAGCGGCGGCGCCCAGGAGCTTACGCGTTCGGGGATGCACCATCCGTCGCTTTGCCCGACTGGAACTTTCAAGGGGAAGGAACATTACATAATCATTATCGCGTGGCTCGATTCGCACTGGGCGAGACTTTGCCAGGCGATGGGAAAGCCCGAACTCGTGAGTGACCCGCGTTATGCAGATATCCCGAGCCGATGGGAACATCGGCATGAAGTGAACGCCTTAATCGAAGACTGGCTCAACCGCATGCCCAGCGACGAAGCATCAATCGAGGCGATGCGCGCGGCGCGCGTGCCCGTGGCGCCGATACTCTCGGTGCGGGAGGCGATGAACCATCCTCACTTGCGCGAGCGCGGCACGGTTAGAACGATCAGCGACCGGCTGTTGGGCGATTTCGAGGTTCCGGGATTTCCACTGCGGTTCTCGGAATTCCCGAAGCGTCTCGACTTGGAGGCGCCGCTACTCGGTGAGCATAACGAGAAGGTACTAAATGAGTATCTCGGCTACACGCCCGAAATGGTCAAAAGGCTCACTATCGAAGGCGTATTACATAGCGAGCCAAATTGAAGGCCATATGGCAACTTCGCCCATGCGGTAGATGCCGGAAACGGCCCGCAGCCTCAGTCGACGGCTCGCTCGCGTTGTTCGGCCGTCTGAAAATGTGGCATTACGTACTTCGCGAACAGCTCCATAGAATGAAAGATCGTCTTCTGCGGCAATGAACCCCAGTCGAACATCAGCAACAGATGCGTCACGCCGGCATCGTGGTACTTTTTCACTTTTTCGAGGCATCGCGCGGGGTCGCCGAAGATTGAGAGCGCGTCGAGCTGATCGATCGTCGCGGTGGCCAGGAACTGCCCGATCTTGGCAAACGTCTCGTATCCTTTCACTCCCGGCTTGACCCATACTTTCGACGCGCTACCCAGCTTGCGCTTCATCCCGGCCTCCGCCTCCTTGAGCGCCTGCTCAGTGGTGTCGGCGACGTGAGTCCAGAATACGTGCGGCAGATCATCGCTCGGCCGGCCGTGCCCCGCTGCGGTGAACGTTCGCCGGTAGAGGGCAAGCTGAGCAGCGACCTCTTCAGGGGAAGGGCTCGACGCGAACGCGGCACAGCAATACGCATAGCCTCGCTTGGCAATTTCTTCCGCCGAACCGGGCGACGCAGCGGCGACGAACACGGGAGGAGCCGGCTTTTGAATGGGGCGCGGCAGTAGAGCGATATCATCGTAGTGATAGAACTTGCCCGCGTATGAGAACTGTTCCTGCGTCCAGGCGGTGCGGATGATTTCGAGGCATTCCCAGAACCGTTCCTTGGCCGTCTCCATCGGTATATGAAATCCCGCGAACTCGTGCGGTTGGTAACCGCGGCCCGCGCCAAATACCACGCGCCCATGGCTGAGCAAGTCAAGCTCCGCCATGTCTTCGGCCAGCCGGATGGGATCATTGACCGGCAGGACGTTCACGCCGGTGCCTAATCGGAGTTTCGATGTGCGCTGAGAGATGGCGGCAAGAACCATCTGCGGGGAGGGAAAAACCCGGTAGCTCGCCTGGAAGTGATGTTCACCGACCCAAAATCCTTCGTAGCCGAGTTCTTCGGCGTATTGAGCTTCCTCGATGACCTCATGGAAGAACTGCTCATGCGACCGCAGCTCTGCATAGTTATCTCCGAGCGTAAGAATCGAAAAGCGCATCGTCATGAGTTTTCTTCCCCGGCGTGCAACGTAGTTGATTTCGCCATCATGTATCGTCTTACCGGCAAGACTGAATCGCAGTTGCTATAAAATGAAACTGATCTTTCCGTGAGGGCGCAGCGCTTCGAGGTCAAGAATCACTTTTCGCTCCTGGATCTTGAGTTCGTTGCTGCGCCTTACCAGCCTGTATTCGTAGCGCCCGACGTAAGTATCCATCAATTCGTAGCGCATGCGATACACGACAAAATTTGCGGTCGCGCGGATATTCTCGCCGTCGCCTTCCAGCACCCGCACATTGCTTATCATGCGGCGCGTGCGCGAATGCGGATTCTCCGCCCAGGCGGATTTGCCTAGCAGTTGCTTTACTCGCGAGCGGATCCGCAGCGCATCGTCAGCAATGATAAAAAGCGTGGTTCTCGCATCCCCGTCGCGACTATCAGTGGGCGGGACATGGTACGTCGCGTCCTCGGTCAAGAGTTCCAACCATTCCTCCAGACGCCATTCGTCGAGCAGAGCCGCTTCCTTGAAAAAAAGCTCTTCGACCTCGTAGCGCGTCTGGGGATCGGCAGAAGTCATGCCGCCCTCCGCGCCCGGCGCCCCTGCGGCGCGGTCATCAGCCCGTTCCATCGCCGCCAGAAGGTTCTGAGCTGGAGTTCGTCGGACATCGCGGGATGTTCACGCTGCATCCCGCGCGAGATATCCGACCACGCGACCTCGTGATTGGCAAATCCGCGCTGGCACGACTCGAGCATCTCGACGTCGTCAGGTGTGGCGAAGCCCCCGGGTCCGAGAAACGTCAGGAAATTATCCAGCCGGAGCGCGGAATCCTCCAGGCTCTCGTCAACCGGCGCCAGCGACCAGGCGTTTACCTCCATGTAGTCCGGTGCAACCGGGAAAAAGCTGCGTACAGTTATGGCCATAATGTCATTGATGATCAGATTCGGAAAAATAAGCAGGTTGCGGCCCGTCTGAGCTATACGATTGGCGTGTTCGCTGCCGAAACGCTCCTCGAGTTCCCGCTGTTTCGCTTCGATGCGGGCTTTGCTCAACTCGCCGAATGCCGGCACCCAGCGCGCAATCGGCCGGCCGAACATTGCATCGAACTCTATCACCGCATGACCATTGCCGAGATCCAGGGCCTTCTCTGGCTGCCGCGGATAGCCACTGGGGATTCCACCGCTTTCCCGCAGATAGCCAAAATAACGCTGATGCGTGGGAAGTGCATGGTAGCCGTCGATGCTATTTTCGACCAGCAGCTTCCAGTTGGCGCGAATGCTATACGCCTGCGTTCCTTCCACTATTTTCATCCCGATTTCCGACTGATCGCATACCAGGTCCAAATACTCTTTGGCGCCGGCGAGGTATTCATCCAGATCCTGGGCCGCAGGATTGAAGCTGACAAAGATAAATCCGCGGTGGCTATCCACTCGCGCAGGCTGCGCAAGACCGAGTTCCTTCCGGTCAAGCGCCGCCTCGCTGTACGAATCGTCGCCGGGAACGCCGATCAGTTCACCGCGCTGATTGTATGTCCACGCATGGTAAGGGCACTGGAACGTCTTCGCGTTGCCGGAACTTTGACGGCAGACGAGCGAGCCGCGATGGGTGCAGGTGTTCAGCAGCACTCGCACCTCGCGATCGTCCCCCCTTACGAGAATCAGCGGACGGCCTGCGACCCGGCGCGAACGGAAATCGCCCGTCCTGGGCACCTCCGACTCGTGGCCGGTGTAGATCCAGCAATTCTCGAAGATTCGTTGCCGCTCGATTTCCAGGCATTCCGGTTCGGTGAAAGAGCGCCGATTCACGCGGAAAACTCCCCTCGCCTGATCGTCGATTATGAACTTGTCCAACGATACGTCCTTCATGATGCGCGCTCCTCGCGTCAGGATTAAGTTCTCTATCCGCTAGAGGTCGAACGTCGGATCCCAGGCCCAATATCGCGCCACCGTGCCGGCATCGACGCGCAGGTCCATGCCGGTGATCATCTCGGCATCATCCGAGGCAAGAAAAACGGCCGCCCGCCCGTAATGCCGCGGACTCGGCAGCTTCTGCATCGGCGTACGCTTGCGAAACGGCTCGAACGCCTGCTTGATCCGATCGGCATTCGGCATCTCCCTGCCCCAACGGACGCCGCGCTCGATTCCCTCCGATGGGTCAGTTGCCGTCGGCGTCAGGCTATTCACGCGGATTCCGTGCCCGACCAACTCCATCGCAACCGAGCGCGTGAAGTTGAGCAATCCGCATTTGCTCGTGCAATAGGCGACGTTGCCCGGTTGTCCCTGGTGGCCGGCGCTCGAAATGATGTTGATGACATTGCCCTTGCGGCCCTGCGCGATCATCGATTGCGCCACGTACTTCGTGAACAGAAACGTGCCAGTGAGAATTATTCCGATCTGCTGATTCCATTCCGCGAGCGGCATGTCGAGCACGCCCTTGGTATTGAAGATCGCGGCGCCGTTCACGAGGATGTCCACGCCGCCGAAGACCTCATTCGCGCGATCAATTGCGGATTTGACCTGCGCTTCGTTCGTGACGTCGCATGTGATGGGCATCGCTCGACCGCCGCTGCTGATGATGCCGCGCGCGCAGTCAGACGCGTTTTCGGCCCTGACGTCGACGCAGACTACCGCTGCTCCCTCGGCAGCGATTTCTTCCGCGATTCCGCCGCCGATGTTCGAGCTGGTCCCCGTGATAACCGCGACCTTACCGTCCAGTTTTTTCATTTTTCAAGCGCCTCGCTCCGTTGTCGCTCGCCGGGCGGACGCCATGCCCACAACGACAAATCGTCAAACCGAGCAATTTTCCGAGTCGCCACTCGAGCGCCATTGGTGTGCGCCTGCAAAGCTTAATTCAGGTGCAACTCATGCGGTCGGTCCCGCAATGAGAAAACACTTCGATGAGTTGAACACCCACGTACTGACGAACTCGGTATAGCTTGGCCTTAGGCCGAGCTGTTTCAGCGCGCCCGTCAGGCACATCCAGTTCAGCACTTCCTGCTGTCCGCTGTCCTCGACCGCCGCCAGTGAGCGATTTTTAAAAGTATCGTAGTCGCCCGCCTGCAACGCCTCGTAGAGCATCCTGTCCGCCGGCGTATCAGGGTAGAGGTAATGATTCTTTGCGGTCAGGAAGGCGTGCGACCATCCCGAAGAGGCCAGCAAAGCCACGCGCCACGGACTTTCAGACATGATTCGCGCGGTCGCGGCTCCCACATCAAAAAGGCGCTGCGGACTCGGCGAAGGCGGATCAGGCAGGACTTCGCCGCGCGGATTCGCAAAGTCTGGAAGACCACCGTGCTGGGATACGACGTAACGACCGTAACAATTGACCGCGAACGGCACGATCGGGTACGGGAACCCCTTGCGCTCGTAATCCAGAAACAAAACCGCATTGGCAAATGCATGGCCGAGCGGATGATGCAGCGGCTTGTAGGCGTACGCCGGGTCGAATCCCTGCTCGAGCAGCTTGGTCGCGAGGTATCTTGCCGCCTTGGGCTGTCCATCCAGATGAAATTTATGCTGCGGCGGCTCGTTCCAAACGTTCTTCGGGGGCGGACTGAAGTCGATAGAATCATAAGCATATACGCAATACGGCGGGATTATGTCTTCCCTGAAATTCTCGTATTGGTCATCGCCCCAGACGAGGATGAAGTCGGGCTTGAAGTCGTCGATCGCCTTGCGGACCTTGCGGAAGCCCGCCAGCAGCGTCTCGCGATGATGCTTGGCGTTGGTCGCTCCCTGGTCATTCCCCCATTCCTCGCGCATCGCGGCCGGCCAGCTCTCGGGGTGCCGCCATTTTTCGGGTAAATTAGGGTTTTCGAGCATCCGCGTGACGATCGCGGCCATTGTCTCATCACGACCGGCGAGCGGTGGATTGTGAGTCACGCCAACGGCAAGGATCTCGCCCATACTGCTCAATCCTCCTGGGTTGGAATATTCA
>WNFS01004915.1_pt1 | contig 10214 bp, 10 predicted proteins | sample 5400141 | NCBI WGS metagenome assembly WNFS01 (sample SAMN13153358, study PRJNA577476) | soil metagenome | isolation source: 60 cm saprolite under Madrone tree | place: USA:California | collected 2016-06-14
TCCGAACATGCCGAAAACAGAGTTGCGTCCAAAATTCACCGACACAACCAGCGACCAGATAGGTGTATTCATCCAAATCGGGCGCTGTTCCGAGCGCGCGAATTTCTTGCGAATTATCGAAACGCTGCAGATCCAGCATCTGACCGTGAGTGATTTTCTCGAGCACGACGCGAATGTCGCTGCGATTGGCCTGCTCCATCTGATTGAGCCAACTAAGACAGTCCGGCAATGACTCGAGCAGTTGTCGTTCGCTCATGTTTTCCTGCAGTGGGACAAATGAGGCAATCAGATCGACAACGACATCGCGCGAAGCTTTGCCCTGAATCCCGTCCGAGAGCATCTTCAGAGTTTCGACTCGCACCGGCATAGAGATTCCCGATGTGTAGGCGACGCTGTCGGTTGCTCGCGCAAGCAGATACGCGAGCGCGATCGGTTCGCGTAATTGCGCCGGCAAAAATCGAATCGAAAGATAAAATGAACGCGAGACCGAGCGCAGAAGCACTGTCCTTAATGCCTGGGTAGGACGCGCGCTCATGATGTTTTGTTTTCGCGAGAGAGATTGGCTCCGGCAATCAGTTTAGTTGGCCAATTTTCTTGCGCGTTCTTCGGACGGATCGCGCGACATCTCGCAACAACTGCTTTGCGTGTGTTCGCCTCTCCCTTCCCAAGGGAGAGGGTAGGGTGAGGGTTCTGCGTAGTGAGTAGCTGACAAATCCCCTCACCTCAATCCTCTCCCCTTTCCGAAGGGGAGAGGCGGAAATCTTTAGCGCCGGATGCACATTGCGAGAGTTGCCGCGCGCAGCGCTTGAGTAACAAGCCGATGACCTTTTGTGAACCTGCATAGTTGAATTTCGACAAGAGACATTGGTATTCGAGCATCATCGTCCGATGTTTTTTAGCTGGATCCGATTGGGCGCTGAGTTACCGAGTCCGATCTGACTGGCAAAGTCGATATAGGCCGCCATTGGCTGGATCGCGCGCAGATTCGCGCGTACGCGCCATTCTTCCAGACGCTTCAAGGCGACAGCGTCCAAAGCGACCGGGTCCTTGCTAGCATACAGCGTGGCATGATGAACCGCATAGTACGGTTGCGGCTGCGGACCGCCTGCATATTGCGCAATCAGGCCGTCCATCAAATTGAAGACGACTTTTTTTGCGATGAGTGGGTTAGCATAAACTTCTGCCAGACTTTCTGCGCCAAAACGAGAGCCTTGCGCAAAACGACGCCAGTTATCGACGTTCGGAATTGTCATGTTGTAAATGCAACCGGCGATTCCATTGGTCTCACTGATACTCATCACCGGGACGTTGATGATCTTGGTAACGTCGGTCGAAAGAATCTTGGAAAAGTGACTCACATTGCTGGTGTTCTCAGTATCAGAGAGAACGGGCGCTTTCGTTAGGTCACCGGCGTACTCGAAATCGCCCCAAACCAGTTTCCCAATCAAAGGCGCGGACAAAACAGCTTTGGGATCATATCCGTCGTGCGGCGCGGTTGCTTGTAGCTGGTAACCGTCAACTCCCGGCCGATAACCGGCTCCCTTGATTCCACCGAGAGACCGGTCCCAGACAATTATGCTGCTGCGCGGATGACCTGCTGCGACGAGGCCATCGACAATCGCATTCACGATATCGTGATGTGTGGTGAAAAGGTCGCCGCCTGCTGCGCAGATTTTAATTCCAATCGTGTCGTTTGGGGAAACGAGCGACGCCCACGCCTTTGCTACGTTAGGTTGTCCGGTGACGGCGAGAACGAGCTGGTTCACCATCTCATGCACCACGCGCGGGTTGGTCTTGTAATCTTTGATTGAGCTGGGATCATGCACAGCATACACAATCGAAGCTGGCGGGGAGCTCTGGGGTGATTGCGCCAGCCCGGAAGTAATGGCGCAAAACAGAACGAGGGCTACGTTTCTCAGTTTTGTCATGTCGAGCGAAGTCTCCCGCACGCGGGATCAAATGTTACGAGCCAGAGATTCCTCCCAGCCTTCGCATAAAGCTACCGCGAGGCAAGCGACTCCGCTCGGAATGACAACTAAGCCTGACGGATTTTATGAGTAACAGCGAGAATCACAACTATGGCGATGTGGTGGCAGCCGTCTCGGCCGCGGAACCATGCGCTAACGCGGGCGACACGCCTATCACTACAAATCCAATTCATCACATCTACGTTCACATCCCTTTTTGCGCACGTATCTGCCCGTACTGCGCGTTCTACAAGGATCTCCTCGATCGTTCGCAGACCTGGCGATTTTGCGAAGCGATTTTACGCGAGCTGGAACTATATCAAGAAGAAGCGATCTCCGGATCGCCCAGGCGGACTAGAGACCGCCGCTCCTTGTTGCCCTCAACGATTTATTTCGGTGGGGGCACTCCGACAGCTCTCACGACTGCGCAATTGGAATTCTTGCTCGAAGGCTTCCGCCAACGGCTAGATCTCTCATCGCTTGAGGAGTGGACAATGGAAGCGAATCCGGGAAGCGTGTCTGCGCGCAAGGCAACACTTCTTCGCAGACTCGGAGTGACTCGAATCAGTCTCGGCGTTCAGTCGTGGAATAATGAGTTGCTCCGAGTTTTGGGCCGAGAACACAGTGCCGAGCAGGCAGAGCAATCACTTCATCTTCTGCGTGCAGCCGGCTTCGCAAACATCAATGTCGATCTCATGTTCGGATTACCGGGCCAAACAATTGAGCAATGGAGGTTGACGCTGGAGAAAACCATCGCTCTTCAACCTGATCATATCTCTGCCTATTCCCTGACGTACGAGGAGGACACAGAATTTTTTCTTCGCCACGCGCGCGGCGAACTTCGGCAGGACGTAGACGCAAACGCCGAGCTCTTCGAGATGACGATGTCAATCCTGGAGAACGCCGCGTACCAACATTACGAAATCTCAAACTATGCGCGTCCCGGGTTTTCGTCAGTTCACAACCGGGCATACTGGCTCGGCGAAAATTATCTGGGCATCGGCCCGAGCGCGGTTTCGACTGTCGATATGCGGCGCTGGCAGAATGTCTGTGATTATCGCGCCTACATCGATCGCGTTCTCTCCGGTCAATCAGGAGTTGGATCCAGCGAAGATCTAACGAATGAAATGAAACGCATGGAGCGAATTGCGCTGGCGCTGCGCACGCGCGACGGAATTTCCGCTTCGGAACTGAAACATTTCGCGCGACAAACCAATGAGTTTTTTGCGCTCGGGCTGCTCCGAGAATCCAACGGCAATTTCCTGCTAACTCGAAAAGGCAAAGCCGTGGCGGATTCCGTTTCGGAAGCATTTCTGTAGCAGCCCACCCTGGAGTAGGTCGGCAATCAGCGTGCGCTAGCCACGCAACGACATTGCCGCGAGCAAAATTTGCTCGCCAAGCTGGTTAAAGTCCCTGCAGACTTTGGGCTATGAAATCACAAACAACATCCATTCACATCACGCTCATCGCCTTGCTCATAGTCGGATTCACGGCGCTTTTGCCGAAATCGCAAGCCGTTGTCCCGTCGCCGGACGGGGGTTATCCCGGCGGCAACACAGCAGAGGGGCAAAACGCCCTTTTTAGCCTCGATACCGGCGGTTTCAACACGGCTGTTGGTTGGCTCTCGCTCAGGTCCCTCAGTGACGGCAGTTTCAACACTGCCGTTGGCGCAGGGACGCTCTTTGCGAATACGGCAGACGAAATCACAGCCTTCGGCGCTGCCGCGCTCTTAAGCAACACCACGGGCGAAGGAAACACAGCCAATGGAGCATTTGCGCTGTTTAGCAACACCGAAGGCAACTTCAACACGGCTGTTGGCTATCGAGCGCTCTTCGGCAACACAACCGGTAGCAGCAACACGGCCGACGGTATTCACGCCCTCTTTAACAACACTGAAGGCAGCGACAACACGGCAAGTGGTGATTTCGCGCTTCTTTTCAGCATCGCTGGCGACCGCAACACGGCCAATGGAAGCTTTGCGCTCTTTCACAACACCGACGGCAGCGACAACACGGCAAGTGGTGATTTCGCGCTGGGGGCCAACACCATGGGCAGCGACAACACGGCCAATGGAGCCTCCGCCCTCTCCAGCAACACCACCGGCGCGAAAACACGGCCAGTGGGACATTCGCCCTGTCTCAGAGTACCGGCGACAACAATACGGCGATCGGTTCTGGTGCGCTCCAGAGCAGCACGACTGGCAGCGGCAATATCGCCCTGGGCGCTTTAGCCGGCAGTGAGGTCACCACGGCTAGCAACGTGATTGCCATCGGCACCAGCGGTGATGACCTGGGCAACAGCTGCTTTATCGGCCAGATTTACACGAACGTGCAACCCCAGGTTGGGACCGATCCCGATTCGGTTACCATAAACAGCCGTGGTAGACTTGGGCGGGCCAATGTCTCTTCGCGCCGGTACAAACACGACATCCAGCCGATGGACAAGGCCAGCGAAACAATCTATGCGCTGAAGCCGGTAAGTTTCCGTTATCACAAGCAATATGATGCGACGCAAACGATTGCGTTTGGCTTGATCGCTGAGGAAGTCGCTGAGGTTTACCCCGATCTGGTAGGACGCAATCATAAGGGAGAGCCCGAATCGGTACGCTACGAGCAGATCAATGCGATGTTGCTGAACGAATTTCTCAAAGAGCACAAGCTAGTCGAGGAACAGCAAGCAACGATTGCTGAGTTAAAAAGAGAAATGCAGACTGTAGCCGCTCGTCTTAAAGAGCACGATTCAAAAATCCAGGAAGTGAGTGATCAGGTGCAAATGAACGGCTCTACAGCGCGAGTTGTAAGTAATCAATAGACCGGACGTCGCGCTGATATTGTAGCCGGCATCGCTGATGCCGATCGCCCCTGCCACGCCGGGATCATTCGTCTTCGCCACGGCTATGGCGTGACGGGCCGATCTCGGCTACAGATCCGGTTAATAGAATTCTGAATCGGAGCTATAGCCGGCATCTCCGCGAATGGATCGCAGGCGGGCGCGGCTGCCCCATTCGGACCGATTAATTTGTCCGAGCGTGATCTTCACGAGCCACGGCGTCGCCGCCAAAGCACCAATTGCAACGAGCGCAATCGCTGCTGCCTGACGAATCGATGGTTTGATTTTGTCAGCCACCAACATTCCCAGGCCAAGGCCAATCGCGGTGCGCGTGACGACAAGCAACGGATCAAGGGGAAGCTGCTCTGGAGTTTTTGAAATGGATATAGGGAAAGACATCGCCTACCATATACGTCGCGTTTGGGAAAAGGAAACGCCAATTTTCGCGACCAGTAAGACCCTCCCATTTTTGCATCCACATGCCCGCTTCGATCTATGCCCTCGTCCTCGCCGGTGGCAGCGGTGAACGCTTTTGGCCTTTGAGCAGGCGGGCGCGTCCCAAACAACTGCTGCGCCTTGTCTCAAACAAAACTCTGCTCGAAGAAACTTTGGCGCGCCTCGAAGATCTTATTCCTCAAGAGCACATCCTGATCCTCACGAACACAGAACAGGAAGGCGCAGTTCGCAAACTGCTAGGAAATTTTCCAAAGCAGAATATCGTAGCCGAGCCAGCCAAACGCGACACCGCTGCTGCGGTAGCGCTCGGCACCGGCTGGGTGGCAGCTCGCGATCATGCAGGCATCATGGTCGTTCTCCCTGCTGATCATGTGATTGCAAACCGAATGGCTTTTCAGGAAACACTGGCCGTGGCTGCCGACGCCGCCGAGGAGGCAAGCGAGCTCGTAATCATCGGCATCAAACCAACCTGGGCATGTCCTGGGTTTGGATACATCGAGCAAGGCAAGCCGGTACGTTTGCGCAAGCGTCCCGACAACGACGCGATTCATCGAGTCCTGCGCTTTCGCGAAAAACCGAACCTCGATCTGGCTGAATCGTTTTTGCGAAAGGGAAATTTCCGTTGGAATGCCGGGATGTTCGTTTGGTCGGTTCCTACAGTGCTCCGAGAATTCAACCGTCAGACGCCGGAGCTGGCTGATTTCATTTCCCAGCTTAGGGCCCCGGAAAATTTCGAGAAAGCTTTGCGTGAGCGCTTCAGCAAACTGCCGCGCATCTCATTCGACTACGCGATCATGGAAAAAGCCGACCGCGTCCTTGTAGTGGAGGCCAGCTTCGACTGGGACGACATCGGAAGCTGGAGAGCAGTGGCCAATTACTTTCAGAAGGACAACCAAGGAAACGCTGCGAACCGCGCTATTACCGCGCTCGATTCCAGCAACAACATCGTTTTCGAAGAAGATGGAACAAGCGTCGCGCTGCTTGGAGTTCATGACCTAATTATCGTGCGAACGCAGGATGCGCTATTGATCTGTCACCGACACGAAGCCGAGAGGATCAAGGACCTGATCGGCAAAATTCCACCGGAGCTGCAATGATGTTGCTCCCGGCGCGCCCCGGCCTGTCCGCCGCGGCCTCAGCGGAGGCTGGCGGTCGCGCCCTACCAAGAATATGAATCCAATTTTGGCTCTCGATTTTGGCCGTGCGCGCATCGGGGCAGCAATCTCTGATCAGTTGCAGTTGCTGGCGCATCCGCTCGAAACCATCCCGGCGAACGAGCAGGCGTCATCCCGCGTCGCGGAAATCGTGCGCGAAAAGAACGTTGATCATGTCGTCGCGGGATTACCCAAGCGGATGGACGGTCAGATCGGCGCTGCCGCGACCGAAGTCCTCCAGTTTGTAGAAAAGCTGCGCGCGATTCTGCCGTGTCCGGTTGTCACCTGGGATGAACGGCTAACTACCGTAGCAGCGCATCGGGCCCTGCGCGACGCAGGCAAGAAAACGCGGCAGACGCGCGGCTACGTGGACCAGGTAGCGGCTCAAATGATCTTGCAAAGCTATCTCGATGGTCGCGAGGCGAAAGGAGAAGCCAAAGTGATCGGTGATCCGTGATCGGTGAACAGTAGGTTTCATACCGATCACAATTCACTGATCACCGATCACTAGATTGTCATGGCACGAAGGCTAAAGCTCATCGTGGCTTATGACGGCTCGCCGTTCGCCGGTTGGCAAAGCCAATCTCATGGCAACACGATCCAGGACCATCTCGAGCGCGCCTTTGAACGCGTCACTGGCAGGCCAGTGCGCGTTCACGGGGCCGGGCGAACGGACACAGGCGTTCACGCCATCGCGCAATGCGCGCATGCCGACATTGGCAAAGTTTTGGCGCCTGCGCGCTGGACCGAAGCGCTCAACGCGTTGCTCCCTCCAACCATACGCGTGATGCGCTGTCGATATGTATCGAATGAGTTTCACGCGCGCCGTTCGGCAAAAGGGAAAATCTATCGCTACAGAATCTGGTCAGCACCTGTTTTGCCGCCATTCGAATACCGTCGTGCATGGCACATCTCGCGGCCGCTGGATCTCAAAATTATGAGAACGGCAGCCAAACATTTCGTCGGCACCCATGATTTTGCCGGCTTCGCTGCCAATCGCGGCAAACCGGACGAAAGCACGATCCGCACAATTCATTCTGTGCGCGTCCGGCAAAAAGGTTCTTGCGTGACAATCGAGTTCGCTGGCAACGGTTTTCTCTACAAGATGGTTCGATTAATCGTCGGCTCGCTTGTGAAATGCGCGCTCGGCAAAATGAACATCGAGGAGATCGCCGCGCGGCTGCACTCGGGCCAAGTCGCATCAACTCGTTTTGCCGCGCCCGCTGAAGGATTATTTCTGGTGCGCGTGCGCTATTGATCTGTTAAGAAATCGGGCGATTTGGTAGGGCGCGACCGCCGGGCGCGCCGGACAGAGTGTGAGGATTTAAGGCGTTTGTGTAGCAGGCAAGATTTGTCCCGTTACTTCGCCGAAGCCGACGCGGTAGTTATCGCCCTGGCACCATCCTGTAATAGTCAGTGTGTCGCCGTCTTCGAGCCATTTGCGAGTTTCGCTGTTTGGTAGCTTGAGCGGGTTCGCACCGCGCCAGGTCAATTCCAACATGCAGCCGCGCGATTCTTCGGTCGCTCCGCTGATCGTTCCGCTCGCAAGCAAATCACCGGCTTGGAGATTGCAACCGTTCACGGCGTGATGGGCGAGTTGTTGCGCGATGCTCCAGTAGAGGTTTTGAAAATTTGTGCTGGTGATGACATGCGACGCGCCCATCGATGAAGTTTGCAGGCTGGCTTCAAGATGAATGTCGAACGTGAAATCATTTTTGCCGCGCAAGTATGCCGGTGGCTCAGGGTCCTGCGGCGGCAAAGGCTTCCTGAATGGTTCGACTGCCTCGAGCGTGACAACCCACGGCGATATGCTCGTGCAAAAGTTCTTCGCCAGGAAGGGGCCGAGCGGTTGATATTCCCATGCCTGGATGTCGCGCGCGCTCCAGTCGTTCATGAGAACAAGACCGAAGATGTGATCCACTGCGCGATCGATCGATATCGCTTCGCCTAACACATTGCCGGGACCGATCAGGAACGCCATTTCCAATTCGTAATCGAGACTTTTGGTCGGACCGAAAACCGGAGCCGGTGCATCTGGCGGCTTGGTCTGGCCGCTCGGACGGCGGACGTCAGTGCCGCTGACGACAACCGAGCTGGCGCGTCCGTGATACGCTACGGGCAACCATTTCCAGTTTGGCATCAGGGCATTCTCCGGCCCGCGCAGCATCGTGCCGACGTTGTGCGCGTGATGATACGACGAATAAAAATCTGTGTAATTGCCAATGCGTGCCGGCAATTTCATTGCGACGTCTTTTTGTGCGTGAAAAACTCTTTCACGCAGACGCGTGTCATCACGCAGCGTTGGCGTCTCAGCCGAAAGAAGATGTTGGAGGGTCTCCCGTGTCCTTCGCCACGCCAATCGACCCAGCGCAAGAAACGAATTCAGCGAATCTTCCGAAAAGACTTTTTGTCCTTGAAATTCCGACGACTGAAAATAACCGAGCTCTTCGAGCACGGAGACATCGATAATCAAATCGCCAATTGCAACGCCAACCCGCGCCTTACCGTCTCCCGGTTCAAAGATCCCGAAGGGAAGATTTTGAATGGGAAAATGCGAATCGGCCGGGACTTGGATGAATGATTTGAGCGGCATGGTAGGGGCGATTGACCTCAATCGCCCGGCGGTCTGTGTTTACGCGATCGGGCGGTTCAGGTGAACCGCCCCTACCTTACAGGAATCCCAGGGCGCGCAAATCGTCGCGGGGTTCATCGAAGCTGCAACTGCCAAACGACGTCACGAATTTCCTTCGATATCGCAGCCGTTCGAGATCGATCTTCCATTCGCGCCACGCGAAAAAATCGTCAGCGAATACAAAGGAATTAGCGTTCTCATCCTCCAACATCTTCGAAGTTTGGCTTGCATCCCATCGATGCTCCGCCGCGAGCACTGCGGCACCGAGCACATTAAGAAATCCGTGCATCTTTGTTTTTACCTCATCGCGAAACTGGCGAATCGGATGATGCAGCCCCGCCGTAAACTTGATCGGAAGTTGATGCGTGGCCGGCGTCACGAGCGCCTTGGCGATCTGTGGCGAGGTAGGAAATGCCTCAGCGGTCACTCCGCCGGTGCGCAATTTGTAACCGAACGTCGCCAGGTCCGTATCGGAGTTATGTTCGGCGAGTAACGCGATCGTTTCCTGGGCTCTATCCGGTGACGCTCCCCAGAAAGCTGGTAAATCACCGACAATCGATTTTGCTTCTTGCAGCAATCCGGAATCCACATCGTGCGGTAAAAACATCTCGAGATGACTAATCGACACGAGATCAACATTGCTCGACAACGAACGAATGGCCGCATCTGCTTCGTCGAGCGCGTCAAGAAAGCCATCTGCATTTTCTGTTTTAGGACCAAGCGCAGCAACGCGTAACGGATGCGCAGGATCGAATTGCGAGAGGAGTTGCCTGGTTGCCTCGAATTGTTCAACGGGCAGAACGAATGCGCCGAGCATCCAGGCATCGGGCGAGCGCACATATTCAGCCTGATTTCGCAGCGCTGATTCGAGATCCAGGCTGGACGGCGGGAACATTCCCGCATAATCAATCGATGTCGCAAGTAGAGCCTGAAGCGAACTGGCCAGCATAACGCGAAGCGAACCGTCCGTTTACTGGCTTGGCAGGTCAAATCATTGGTTGCCGATATTTAGTGACGAGACTCGACTTTCTTTCCAGAATGCTGTAGAAAGCTCGCCTTTAATGGCGATCACGGAGTCCACTTCAGGCTTTGACTTGATAGTGTGCGCGTGCGGAGAACAGGAATATACGGCACATGATGCAATCGATGCAGCCATTTTTAGGGGCGAGCTGGCGG
>WNFS01004916.1_pt1 | contig 10213 bp, 11 predicted proteins | sample 5400141 | NCBI WGS metagenome assembly WNFS01 (sample SAMN13153358, study PRJNA577476) | soil metagenome | isolation source: 60 cm saprolite under Madrone tree | place: USA:California | collected 2016-06-14
AAAGTGCGGATTTCCCATGAGCAAGTTGCTGCGCCATGTCACCTTTTTCGCCGGCAGCGTATAGATGTTGCCCCCAACTATCGCCATTACCCCAATGCAAATCTAGGCACCAACAATCCCTCATTCGACGGGCTAGAGATTGTTATCGGCTATCACTGGTTGAAATGACGCCGATTCTCGCACTCCCTGTTTGGGATGCGGAGCGAAGCTGCGTGGCAATTCACCCGGCATAGTTTTTGAAACGGTCGATCGACGCTTGAGTATATTGGCCGACTTCGATGAGGTAGCCGTCGGGATCACGCATGTAGCAACGCCATTCCCAGCCGTGATTGTCCAGCGGCTCGGTAAGGAAGAACGCTCCTTGGTCGCGCCATTCTTTGTAGCAGGCCCGGATGTCGGCGACGCGCAAATTAAGGAAGCTATTCACTCGGTTGAGATCCGAAGGTGTTTCGAGGAGGACCTCTGGCTTGTCGGGAGTCGGGCCGCCACCGGAATTGAGAATGATCCAGCTGTTAGCCAGCTTGATGTAGCTTGGATTCTCCGCCTTGATCACTTTCCCGCCAAGAATTCGGACGTAGAAGTCCTTTGATTTTTCCTGATCCCTCACAGTAAGGAAATGCGTGACGAAGAAGCCTTCGTTTGCAATCGGTGCATTGGGTAGATTCATGCAGCGCCTCCCCCTGTCGACAACGAAAGTCAACCGCGACCGCTAATCCACCGTGTGACGCTCAGGGCTTGGCGACCGTCGCTCGAAGTAAAACGCAACGGCTAACGCAAGAATCAGGGCCGCGATCCCGAACAAGGTCGAGGCTGGCACCGTATTCGGTTCTTCGGTAATGACCTTGCGCGACATGGCGATTAGTGCGACTTCCAGGACCACGCGCACATGAATGACGTCTTTCTTCAGGTAGGCTTTTAGCGTTTCCAGCAGCTCCACTCCGATGAGAACCAGCAGGAAGTAACCAAAAACGTCGAGCAGGCCTTGCACACCAATGAGAAACCGCGGCGGCACCCAGATTTCTTGCGCGATCAGCACGCCCAAGTGAATCGTGGAAAGAATCACGACGACCGCGAGCATGCCAGCGAGGGCAACAACGGTGAACTTCTGGATTTTTGTGAGCAGCGTTTCCAACAAGCTCTCCTTTGGGGCATTGTACACCTGTGTCCTCAGTCGTTTGGTGGTGCGCCTTGAGTCGTAATAACGCGCACCCTAACCCGGCCGCTTCAACTACCAGCGTTCAACTGGCGAATGTAGCGAATGTACGGCACAGGTCTGGCAACGCGACTTGCCCGCAATTGGCAACCTGTCGCCCCGGCAAATCGAGTCCAAGGGCAATTCCATTCAGCGGCGCAGGGTTAGTACGGGGACGTTATACGGGACGTTCACGAGCGGCGCACGCGAGTAGCCCACCCGGTTCTCAAGTGAGCGAATGGTTTACCCACGGTTACCGGCAGCCCGATCAAGGGCACCGGTCCGGAACAGTTCACTGCCGCGCCATGGCGAGGTGGACAGCTTCCTCCGGCGAGACGAGGTGATCGACACTCACGGCATCCTCGGCGATGGCGAGTTGCACGCCCTTGATGACTCCGTTGAAGTGGTTTCCGCGGGACCGGTAGTCCGGTGAGACAGGAGATCCGCTGTCCTCTCCCACGTCGCAACCATCGTCGGCAGAAAAGACCATGGCCGCCGTGGCTCCCACCTTGCCTTCGCCGACCTTCTTGCCATCCACGAACAAGGACACGGTGCCACCCTTGCCGAGGCCACCACCAGCATAGGCAAACTCCATACGCACCTGGTGCTCACCGTGAGGCAGCGGGCTGCTTGATTCGGCGTAAAATTGCTGTATGCCGAGCAAGTTGTAACAGTACTTGAGCTTGCCACCCTTCGCGTAGAGGCTCCAACCGCCAATGTTGCCGCCCTGCGCGATAATGACGCCCTCAGCCCCCGTTTTGGGCACCTCGATTACAGCGGTCACCGAGTGAGACTTGTTCTTTAAATTGAGGACCGAATTTTCAGACAGACGACCCATGCTGCCAAACAGAATTTGGGAGGTGCCCTTGATCAGCACTGGACGGCCTGCCGTATCGGAGTTAATCCGTTCTGCGACCCTGTCATCGAGGGGCAGTACGTTATAGCGTGTCGCCTCGATCAGCCAGAGACGCTGTAGTTCGTGGAGTTTTTCGGGCATCTGCATGGCCAAGTTGTTCGCCTGGCTCCAGTCCTTGTTGGTGTCGTAGAGTTCCCAATTGTCGTCGTCGAATGCCGGAGTCTTCTCACCTATCAGAAGCCATGGTGTCTTGTGCCGTGTCACCGCGGTCCAGCCTTTGTGGTAAATGCCGCGGTTGCCGAACATCTCGAAGTACTGCGTTTCATGCCGCTCAGTTGCCTTGGCATCGTTGAACGAGTACGCCATACTGACGCCCTCGATCGGGTGCTGCTGGACTCCGTTGACGAAAATCGGCTCGGGCAGGCCGGCCAGTTCAAGGATGGTCGGCGCTATGTCAATTATGTGAGCGAACTGGCTGCGGATCTCGCCTTTCCCCTTTATGCCTTTGGGCCAGTGCACGATCGTTCCGTTGCGGGTCCCGCCAAAGTGCGAGGCGACCTGCTTGGTCCACTGGTACGGTGTGTTCATGGCATGCGCCCAGCCCACCGCATAGTGGTTGTACGATTCCGGTCCGCCCAGCTTGTCCAGCCTTGCCATCAAGAACTCAGGGGTCTCTAGTGCAGACGCGCCATTGAAATTGATCATCTCGTTGTAGGTGCCATGCAGAGTGCCCTCTGCGGACGCGCCATTGTCGCCGATGATGTAGAAGATCAGCGTGTCATCGAGCAGATTGAGCTTTTTGATCGAATCCACCAACCGGCCAACATGGTAATCGGTGTACTCCATGAACCCGGCGTACACCTCCATCTCCCGGATGAGCACCGGCTTGAGCGCCTCAGGCATCCCATCCCAGGCCGGGATCTCCTTGTGCCTTTGCGTAAGCTGGCAATCGGGCGGAATCACTCCCAGTTTCTTCTGCCGGGCGATCGTTTCCTCGCGGAGCTTATCCCAGCCCTGATTGAACTTGCCTTTGTATTTATCCGCCCATTCCTTCGGGACATGGTGCGGGGCATGGGTGGCCCCTGGTGCGAAGTACACGAAGAACGGCTTGTTGGGAGCGAGGGCCTTTTGTTGTCCAATCCAGTTGATGGCTTTGTCGGTCATATCCTGCACCAAGTGGTAGCCTTCTTCGGGCGTCTTCTTGACCTCGATCGGTGTGGTGCCTTCATAGAGCGACGGGTACCATTGGTGCGCCTCGCCGCCGATGAAACCGTAAAAATACTCGAATCCGCCTCCCCCGGTGGGCCATGCATCAAACGGGCCGACCGGACTGGTCTCCCACACCGGCACTTCATGGCACTTCCCGAACTGCGCCGTCGAATACCCGTTGAGCTTGAGAGTCCGAGCCAGTGGCGCGCAGGTGTTCGGTAGGATCGAGTTATAACCAGGTGATCCGCTGGCGATTTCGGTGATCCCGCCCATCCCAACTGTGTGGTGGTTGCGTCCAGTCAGACAGGCCTGTCGTGTCGGGGAGCAAAGCGCGGTTGTGTGAAAGCGGTTGAACTTAAGACCACCAGCCGCGAGGAGTTCCGCCGTCGGCGTGTTACATGGACCGCCAAAGGCGCTGGTAGAGCCAAAGCCCGCGTCGTCAATCAGTACGAGCAGCACGTTGGGCGCATCGTTGGGCGGTCGCAACTGGGTGATTGGCGGGAACTTGCTTTCCGGATCCTTGGCATCGTAGGTGATCAGTCCCGTGCGTGGTTGATCGGGAATGGGAAGAACTGTTCGTTGAATTCTGTCTTGGTCATTCATGGAGGGGGTTCCTTCCTTTTGGAATTGCGATGTTCACCGAACGATGAAGAGAACGGGGCACACTCCTCTCGACACCAGGAAAACTACGACTCCCGCCTCCGCGACGTAAGTGTCAGAATGTACAGGTAGGTCCCCGTCATCTATGTCTTGAGCAGCGAGACGATTTGACCGGCGAGCGAGAACCGCGCTGGCTAACTGGTTCGTTGGGAAAATGTTTGTGAGGACTGAGGGTTAGGCGCGTGCTCGTCACACACGACACCGACTAAACCGAGCTCCGATACGTATCCGAGCACCCGGGTAGCAATATTGGTACAGCCCGGATGGTCACAGAGATATTCAGTGAGCTGTTCTTCTCGCCCATCCGGAGTCGTGAGCCCACTCTTTATGGTTACTGAAGGAATAGGAAATCCCCAACCGAATACCTCTATTATCAGGCTCGAAAATCACTACGCCCCTGCCTGGCTGGCTTGGGAATTCAGTCCATTTTCATAAGGTTTCGCGGGCCGAAGGCCCTAAAAGGACAGATGTGTAGAGGGCTTTCGCGCAAGTAGTTTTTATCCCCGGGCGAAGTACCCTTAGGAAACGCGCTTTAACAAAGGACTCTAGCCTTTCGCCGCCCGTCATGCTTCGACATCTGGTCTCGCCGCACATGCGGACTCACTTCTGACCAACGGAATAGCCTGTTACTTTTGACAATTGGGATCCGGCTGTATCAGTCGCAAAATTTGGCTGCGGCCCCGAGATGTCGCGGCGGATCCTCACCTGCCTTGCGGCCCTGAACGGGCTGACTAAAAATACGATGAAAATGGCCTGCATATTCGTGCTAGCGGTTTTCGCGTTTACTCCTGGCGTGTCCGGCCAAGATGGCGTTCCAATAATCAAAGCAGAAGTAATGAGTGCGTTTGTGTGGGGAGAGGATTCCGCCTCAGGGGCGGTCTCTTCGACCATTCAAGACCCATTGACTGGCAATGCGATACATACATTGAGTTATGCCGGAGTAGAGGTGAGCTCCCGCATAGGATTCGAGCGCGTGAGCATCGACGAAGTAGGCACTTTCCTTAACTACGCGACCACCATCGTCAACAGTACGGACGCTACACTTTCAGTGCGATACGGTGGAATCAGTATTGATGGGCACGCTGCATCACCTCTCTGGGTTGTGCCCGCAGGCAAGAAGCTAAGTAAGAAGGAACGCAAAAGCAACCCGGACGCGGTGGAGCTTGCGAGAATCCACTGCTTGACGAGCGGCTTTCTTCCCAGCGACAACCTCTTTTCGGCAAATGCCTCATCTCGGGTTCTTACCGTCGTACCCCGAACCGCGCTGACGGTTTCCTCTGTAATCCGAGATCCTCGCAATTATCATTCGGTCCTATGCACGGTCGAAGGCTGCTTCCCTACAGGTACGATACGCTACTACCTGACGGTTAATACCAAAGATTATGTGTTTGTCTGGCCCGGTCGTTCTGCAGTTTATTGCGGCATGTGAGGATTTTCGTCACAGGGTTGCCACTCAGCGCCCGATTAATGCACTGATCGCGGAAGTAAAATCGGCCCAGATTCAAGTGTCCGGCGCTATGACATACCAGCAACAATTATTCGCGTTACGCGAATGGACTAGGCGACGGCCCTAGACCCCGGTCTCTGTACAAAAGGGGACACACACTATCGGAGCTTAATGCTACTGGTATTCCGGAAATTGAACAAGGGGGCGAGTTTGCAACCTAGCCCAGTCCGTATTCTCATCGTCGATGATTTCGGGCCTTGGCGTCATTTTGTCTCTTCGAGGCTCCTGAAAAAACCAGAGTTGCAGATCGCCGGCGAAGCGTCGGATGGATTTGAAGCGGTCCAGAAAGCCGCGGAACCGAAGCCGGATTTGATTCTATTGGACATCGCACTCCCAACGCTAAATGGAATCAAAGCTGGTCAACAAATCCGCGAACTCGTCCCCGAGTCCGAGATAATTTTCGTAAGCCAGGAATCTTCTGCTGATGTGGTACAAGCAGCTCTCAACTTGGGAGCGTCGGGCTATGTTTTGAAAACAAGTGCCGGAAGCGAGCTACTTGATGCCTTGCAAACAGTCATCTCGGGAAGAAGTTTGTCAGTGGCAGCTAGGCAAATTACAATTTAAAATCGACGCCATGCCCTGCGGAGGGAATGCGACATTGCCAACATTTCGCTACCGAGCTGAAGCTCCCTTTGCCGCACCACCCCTTGCAAGCAACGCCAATTTGGATTCCGGAACCGTAAAGCGCGAGAAGCCGCAATCCAAGCAGATCAAAATATTCGGGAATACCCGGACGCCCGGTTTGTCCACATTTTTGAGGCCCGGGAAATGGATGATAAGTTCACTAGCGAATTCCGCTTCATTACGCGACCCGCAGAATAGGCAAGACATAACCGCCTCCCACGGGATTCAACCACGCACCGGAGCTGGAAACGTCGGTGATAGACCCCTAGAGAAGTGGACGTGGGAGCCGCCGGCCAGGGGTACACTTTTTACGCCTTTGCCGTTACTGGTGATTAACGCGTTGATCGCAAACTGACGCAGCAGCCAAAACGCTTGCTAAGCGGAAGATACTATGTCATTATAAATAACAGGAAAACGTGTCGAACCCGGACAGCCTGCCAGGTTTTTTCCTTTTCCGCCCTTCGCGGAGTGCTTCCCTTGTCTTCTCATCTCATCGTGAATTTTTAATGCCGCGTACCGGCTTCTCTGGCAAGGGACACCGCCCTTTCGCCGCGCGCCAAGCTGCTGTATCTAGTCCTCGCCGCAGATGTCGACGTCCGCACCGGCCGCGCCCACTCGCGACTGCGCAGATTGGAAGAGCACATCACCTGCAGCAGGAGCGCGAAGGAGAAAGCACAGCGCGAACTGGTCCGCACTGGATGGTTCCGTCTGGAGCGCAAGATGGCGAGCGGCGGCGCTGGGCTCGCGCGTCTTCGTCGTTCTCTTGTCGCGCCTGGCCGCCAATGCTCCTTCTTGCAGCACTGGTGAAAATGAGCACTTCTTCAGTTCCCACAGTCAGGTGAGTCCGTCAGCGGCATCCAGGGCCGGTTCTCCCTGACTCAATTCTACAATCTCTGACAGGAAAACTTTCCTTTCCGTGTGACTTACTGACATACCGGACAGGAGACGAACGCGATGGAATTTCTACGTGATCGAAATCGACGAAAATCTAGTGGCTCCCGAGGCCCAGAAGTCGTTGCTACTTGCCGACCGCGTGTGGAACGAAGAGGGAAGGCCACGAGAAACGTGGGCGCTGTGCGCGGTATTGGAGAAGATTCTTCGGCGCTGTCTCGACTCAAATATCTGGTACGCGCCGATACTCCTCGAGCGTAGGAAAGCTCTCGAACGCGGCAGCTGGCGACCGCGCTCCATCGAGGCGCGGCCTAGCCGTTCCGCCGCCGGTACATCCGTCGCGTCTTCGGATGAGCAGCAAGGCTCGGCGAAAATTTGAGGGGAATGCGGTGGGACGGGGATTGTGATTTGTGCCCGCGGCTTTTCTGCATCCTTCTGTTCCTGCGGAGGTTACTTGAGCCGTTTTGAAGCGGAATAGTCAGAAGAATATATGATCTAGCGGTGGCTCAACTTGCCGAGCCGTCCTATGCCGGTCGTCGTCCACAAAATGGCTCGGCGTATCCCCTCTTGAAAAAGAATGAAAGCAACTAGAAAGAGCAAACTGACTGCCACCAGGATGGCAATCAGGAGCATCACTACGATCGCTTCTTGCGCCATAAAATAAACCATCTTCCCGAGCGCCCACGCGGCGAGGAGTACCAGGGCGAGCACTACCGCCACGGCCGCCTGCCAGATCAAGCGTGCAACAGTGGTTCGATAACCTTCGCCTGGCATCTCATCGCGCCAATCAGCTGCTCGTCTCAAAACGCTGCAACCCGGATCCATGCTTAGGAAGGCAATTTGGGTTCTGGGATTGTCAGAGCGTGTGCATGCTAGGGCTCGCTACGTAGGAGCGGGTAGTGTCAGTTTTGACAGATACGAGATCTGCTCTACCAGAATGCATTTCCTGGACGAGAATGCGGACTCGCCGGAGCTTCGGGAGTTTTGCGCTGGAGGCATTCTGGACGCCAAGCGTCGAGGCATCCCAGAGGCAAGACCGTTTGCGGGAAGGGAAGCGCCATTTCCCATTCCGCTCTGTAAGAACTGACAGTTACCCGCTCGGAGCGAGTCCGCTAGTTTCAATAACGAATTCAATCGTCTCCTGTGCAGGGTGCACTCTGATGACCCGCGAGTTTGCAGTAACTTGCCAAGCCACCACACGAAGTACCGAGCAGCAGCACCGCCGGCAGATATGCCGAATCGGACGCTGGATGTATTCGAAGGGCCACGTCGTCGCGAACGAAGGCAACCTCTCCGTGCGACTGGATGAGCACCGAATTCTCGTGACACCTTCTGGCAAGTGCAAAGGGCGGCTCGCTGTAGAAGACCTGCTGGTTACGAACCTGAGCGGCGACGTCGTCTGTGGGGCAGGGCGTCCCTCTTCCGAAATGCAGATGCATCTTCTCTACTACCGTTCGAGGCCAGATGTACGTGCCATTTGCCATGGCCACCCGCCGACGGCGACAGGATTCGCCGCCGCCGGAAGGGCCCTCGAAGAACCTGTACTCCCGGAGGTAATCGTCGGTCTCGGCAAAATTCCCCTGGCTTCCTATGGAACACCCGGAACCTGGGAACTGTGCGCGGGGCTCGAGCGGCTGGTCCACAACTACGATGCGATCTTGCTCGAGAATCACGGCGTCGTGACTTGCGGGCCGGATCTGGGAACGGCCTATCAGCGCATGGAAACCGTGGAGCAATTCGCCCGAGTGATGCTCACCGCAGAATTGCTTGGTGGACCGCATCTCCTACCGCGCGCGGAAGTGCAGAAGTTGGCGGCTGGCAGGCCTCAGCGCGGGATTTCGCGCCCCTGCGAGAACTTTGAACTTCCCCTGACCGCCGAGGCGGCTCCAGGTCGGCTCGCAATGGCGCCCAGACTCGAACCGGTCGTCAAGTGAGGGATTCGCAATGCCGTGATGATGATGCGGGGCAACCGAAGGACGCGCCGGTATCTCGTCGCTGCTGGCCTTCCCAAACGAACGGGCGTTTACGCAAACGTTGGAAAAAATCCAGGAACCAACGGCAGCCGTGTCCCGGAGTCCATCGGCGTGCGATCGCTTGAGTGCCTCGTCATTTTTGACAATTACCAAATGTCGTCGCTAAGCAAAGCATCGCAAACGTAGCGCGGCTTCCGGGCTCGGCACCGATATTCGAGCGTCGGCGAACGACCAGGGGCCATCGCGTTCACGGCGCCATCAACACGCCGACGTTCAGCCTCGGACCGATGCAGTTGTCTGAGGAGAACAACAGAAGACTGAGAAGGGAGCCGACGTAAGCAGCGACGAGGCAGGGCGTACCGAATCGCAGTGAAGCAAGTAAGAACGCTGACAGTTCCAAAGCTGGCAGCGTTTCAAAATATGAAAGGGATAATAATGATGAAGACTAGATTTGTGTTATCCGCGATGCTGTTGTGCATTTCATCCACGATTGTTGCCGGGCAACAAGTTTCGGTTAACTATGACCATAACGCGAATTTTTCCCAGTATCACACTTACGCATGGGGATCCAACAACGCCAACCAGATTCAAAACTCGATACTGGCGCAAGTGGCGCAACAGGACATCAACGCTGCCATGCAAGCCAAGGGCTTTCAATTGGTGCAGGAGAATCAGAACCCCGATTTGCTTCTCGTTGCCAGCGGAGGGCTGAAGCAGCAGACGTCCTGGAGCGCCTGGGGCATGCGCGGCCTTGGCGGGGGAATGGGTGGAATCACTCCGGAGCAGAATGTCGAAGGGACCTTAATCGTCGACTTGCATAGTGTTAAGAGCCAGTCATTAATATGGCGTGGAATTGCTCAAGATACGTTGAGCAACAACGGCAGCAAGAACCAAAAGACGGTGGGGAACGCCGTAACGAAGATGTTCAAGCAGTGGCCGAAGAATTAAGCCGCAACTTGCGGCAGTTGCGGCGTGCGATCCATGAAAGCAATTAGTTAGACTCGCGGACGAAACTCTCGTGTCTGTTCGTATATTAGGGAGATACGCCGCAGACCACAAAATCCTCGAGACCCCGGCCGCATGTGCTGCACGCCTTCGCCGGGTCAGAACGGAACCCGTGTGATCCACCGCACGCTCCTCCCCGCGAGCGGAAAGGGCAATACTCTCCATGAAGCACGAACTTATTTTGTTAGCCGGTTCGGATGCGAACGCTCGCTCAATTAGCGATCTGATCGTCGCCGCCGGTTATGAGTTTTCGCTAGCCGCGTCACAAGAGGAGGGCTTGCGTCTCGCACAAGAGG
>WNFS01004917.1_pt1 | contig 10212 bp, 6 predicted proteins | sample 5400141 | NCBI WGS metagenome assembly WNFS01 (sample SAMN13153358, study PRJNA577476) | soil metagenome | isolation source: 60 cm saprolite under Madrone tree | place: USA:California | collected 2016-06-14
CAGAACGAGACGACTCGAGCTCTCGCAGCTGGGTGAGAAATGCGAGGCGAGCTCGGTCGAGCTCGAGTCGGTTGTTCGCGGCTACGGATGCCCGTTCCAGCGCCGGTCGTTGCCCGGGCGCGGCCTCGCGCAGCCGGGCCCGAAGGCTCGCGACCTCCTGCTCGTCCTGCCGGACGGTCGCGTCGAGCTTCACCCGCCTCTCGCCACGACGCCCGTCCGCGCTCGCCGGCGCGCCGGTCTCCCGGCCGAGCAGCGCGGCCTGCGCACGCGCGGCGTCGAACGCGCGGCCGAGGAGACGCACAGCGGTCTGCTCGTCGGTGCTGGCGAAGACGCCGGTGCCATCGATGGATCGCATGACGATCCGGCCCTGGCGATACCAGGCCATCGCCCGATTCAACGACGCCAGCACCTGCTCTGGGGAACGCGGGGAGCCACGACTCGCCGTCGACCGCGCGTCCGACGCCGCTTTGGGCTTCTCCTCGTCGGCGCGCGCTCCTGACAGCGCAATCGTTCCGACCGTCGCCCCGAGGGCGATCAGCGCGACCAACAGTCGACCCGACGTCGTCCGCGTCGATAGCATCTCTTTGCAGCTTACGACCTCGATCGGGGCTGGCGCCACCGACCGTTGGTTCGGCTCCCGGCCGGCTCAGCCCTCTCGGCGTGGCATCGCGACCGTTCAGCCCTCACCCAGACGGGGATCGAGGGCGTCACATCGTGGCCCGTACTTTTCAGTCGATATGCGCACCGTCCTGAGGCACCGGGTGGGGCCCGCGGAGCCCGACCGCCGAGCGCGTCCGGACGATGGCCCGCCCCATCGCCACGCGGAAGCGCTCCATGTAGAGATAGATGACCGGCGTCGTGTAGAGCGTGAGCAGCTGGCTCAACAGGAGGCCACCGACGACCGTGATGCCGAGCGGGCGACGGAGCTCGGAGCCCGTGCCCGTCCCGAGGGCCAGCGGCAGCGCGCCGAGGAGCGCGGCCATCGTCGTCATGAGGATCGGCCGGAACCGCTGCAGGCACGCCCGATGAACGGCCTCCTTCGCGGCGAGGCCGTGGTTGCGCTCGAGGTCGAGCGCGACGTCGATCACCATGATGGCATTCTTCTTCACGATCCCGATGAGCAGGATGATCCCGATCATCGCGATGACCGAGAGATCCATGCCGCAGAGAAGCAGGGCCAGAAGCGCGCCGACGCCGGCCGACGGCAGCGTGGAGAGGATCGTGAACGGGTGGATCAGGCTTTCGTAGAGGACGCCCAAGACGATGTAGACCGTGATCAGCGCCGCCAGGATGAGCAGCGGCTGGTTGGCGAGCGCGGCCTGGAACGCCTGCGCCGTGCCCGTGAACTTCCCGCTGATGTTGGTCGGGAAGCCCATCTTCCGCTCCGCGGCGTCGATGGCCTTGACGGCGTCGCCGAGCGCCACGTTGGGCGCCAGGTTGAAGAAGACGGTGACCGACGGGAACAAGCCCTGGTGGTTCACCTGGATGGGGCCGGTGCCCATCTGGAACTTCGTGATGGCGGTCAGCGGCACGGTTTGGCCGGTGGTCGACCGCACGTAGATGTTCGAGAGCGCGTCGGGACGCTCCCAGTAGCGCGGCTCGAGCTCCATCACCACGTGGTACTGGTTCAGCGACGTGTACATCGTCGACACCTGGCGCTGCCCGAACGCGTCGTAGAGTGTCTCGTCGATCATCCGCGTGCTGACGCCGAGCCTCGCGGCCGTCGCGCGGTCGATGACGACCGGCACCTCGAGGCCGCGATTCTGCTGATCGCTGCTGACATCGCGCAGCTCGGGCATCTCACGCATGGCGCGGACCAGGCGGGGCGCCCACGAATTCAGCTCCTCCAGATTGTCGCTCTGCAGCGTGAACTGGTACTGCGCGTTGCTGCTTCGGCCGCCGATGCGCACGTCCTGCACGGCCTGGAGATAGAGCGTGGCCCCCGGCACCTGCGCGAGCTTCGGCCTGAGACGCGTGATGACCGCGTCGGCGGAGATCTTTCGCTCCTCGCGAAGCTTCAGCGAGATGAAGCCGCGGCCGGTGTTCGCGGTGGTCCCGCGCCCGCCGCCGCCGCCCGTGAACAGGGTCACCGTGTCGACCGCGGGATCGGATTTCAAGATTTCCGCGTAGCGCATCATCTTTTCGTGGACGGCCGCGAACGAGACGTCCTGCTGAGCGACGATGTTGGCGGCGAGCCGACCGTTGTCCTGTTGGGGAAAGAAGCCCTTCGGCACGATGTTGAAGAGGTAGGCGTTCACCGCGAACGTCGCGAGGAAGATGATCATGGTGATCGCGGGATGCCGCAGCGCGACAGTCAGCGTCCGGTCGTACGCGCGCGTAATGGCGTCGAAGATTCGCTCGCCCAGGACGGCGAGCCTCGGACGGTGCTGCGGGTCTTGAGGCCGGAGCAGCAGGGCGCACATCATCGGCGTCGTCGTGAGCGAGATCGCCAGCGACACGAGGACCGCGACCGAGAGCACCACCGCGAACTCGCGGAAGAGGCGTCCCACGATCCCACCCATGAGCAGAATCGGAATGAACACAGCCACGAGCGAGATGCTCATCGACAGCACCGTGAAGCCGATCTCCTTGGCGCCGGTCAGTGTCGCCTCGAGCACCGAGGCGCCGCGCTCGATGTGGCGCATGATGTTCTCGACCACGACGATGGCATCGTCGACGACGAAGCCGGTGGCGACGGTCAGCGCCATCAGCGAGAGGTTGTCGATGCTGTACCCGATCAGATACATGACCGAGAAGGTGCCGATCAGCGAGACGGGCACGACGACGCCGGGGATGATGGTCGCGCGGACGTTTCTGAGGAACAGGAAGACGACGAGCACGACGAGGCTAAGTGAGATCAGGAGCGCCTCTTCGACGTTCTTGACGGACGCCCGGATCGTCACGGTCTGGTCGAGGACCGGCCTGAGCGAGATCTCCGCCGGCACGAGCGCGCGGAGGTACGGCAGCGCCGCTCGGATCCGGTCGACGGTGTCGATGATGTTCACCCCGGGCTGGCGGAAGATGACGAGGACGACGGCGGTCTCGCCGTTGGACACCGCGCCGGCGCGGAGGTCCTCGACGGCACCGCGCACCTGGGCCACGTCGGTGAGACGGACGGGCGCGCCGTTCCGCCACGCGACGATCAAGGGCTCGTAGCGCGCCGGGTCGCGCAGCTGATCCGTGGCGTTGATCTCCCAGGTGAACCGGCCGTCGTCGAGCTGGCCCTTCGGGCGGTTGACGTTCGCGGCGGCGAGCGCCTGCCGGACCTCGTCGAGACCGATCCCGTAGCGCGCGAGCGCCATCGGATTCAGCTCGACGCGGACCGCGGGCAAGGAGCTGCCGCCGACGAAGATCCGCCCGACGCCTTCGAGCTGCGCGATCTTCTGTTGCAGGACCGTGGAGGCGATGTCGTACATCCGCCCCTTGTCCACAGCCTTCGAGGTGAGTGCCAGGATCAGGATCGGCGCGTCGGCCGGGTTCACCTTCTGATACGTGGGCAGGCTCGGCAGATTCGGCGGTAGCTGTCCGGCTGCGGCGGCGATCGCCGACTGGACGTCCCGCGCGGCGCCGTTGATGTCACGCGCCAGGTCGAACTGCAGCGCGATCGTCGTGGCGCCGAGGAAGCTGACGGACGTCATCTCGGTAACGCCGGCGATGCGCCCGAACTGGCGCTCGAGCGGCGTGGCGACGGCGGACGCCATCGTCTCGGGGCTCGCGCCGGGCAGACCCGCGACGACGGAGATCGTCGGGAAGTCGACCTGCGGGAGGGGCGCGACCGGGAGCAGCCGGAACGAGATCGCCCCCGCGGCGACGAGCGCGATCGTCAGCAAGGTCGTGCCGACGGGCCGGCGGACGAATGGGCTGGAGAGGCTCACGGCGCGGTCACCGGCTGACCGGCGCGACCGCGCTCGGGCGCGCGGCGGCGCGCGAGCCGTTCGGCGAGGCGGTCGAACGCCAGATAGATGACCGGCGTCGTGTAGAGCGTGAGCACCTGGCTCACGATGAGCCCGCCCACGATGGCGACGCCGAGGGGCTCGCGGAGCTCGGAGCCCACGCCGTGCCCGAACGCCAGCGGAACGCCGCCCAGCAGCGCCGCCATCGTCGTCATGATGATCGGACGGAAGCGGAGGAGCGAGGCCTGCTCGATCGCCTCGCGCGCCGGACGCCCCTGGGAACGCTGCGCGTCGAGCGCGAAGTCGATCATCATGATGGCGTTTTTCATGACGATACCGATCAAGAGAACGATGCCGATCAGCGCGATGACGGACAGGTCGAGGCGCACGAGGAGGAGCGCCAGCAACGCCCCGAGCCCCGCCGAGGGCAAGGTCGAGAGGATCGTAATCGGGTGGATCCAGCTCTCGTACAGCACGCCGAGCACGATGTAGACGGTGACGATCGCCGCCAGGATCAGGAGCGGCTGGTTGGCCAGGGACGCCTGGAACGCGCGCGCGGCGCCCTGGAACCCCGTCTGGATGCTCGGCGGCAGGCCGATCTCGCCCGTGATCCGGTCGATCGACTTCACGGCGGCGCCTAGCGAGACACCGGGTGCCAGGTTGAAGGAGACCGTCACCGCCGGGAACTGGCCCTGGTGGCTCACGGCGAGCGCGGTGGCATGCTGCTCGATGCTGGCCAGTGTCGACAGCGGCACCTGGCCGCCGGCGGCCGATCGCAGATATACCCGATCCAGCACGGACGGATCCACCCGGAACTCCGGCAGGACCTCGAGCACGACTCGATACTGGTTCAGCTGCGTGAAGACCGTCGAGATCTGGCGCTGGCCGAACGCGTTGTAGAGCGCGTCGTCGATCATCAGGGGCGTGATGCCGAGCCGCGAGGCGGTGGCGCGATCGATCTGCACCCGCGCTTGCAAGCCCTGGTCGAGCTGGTCCGTCGCCACGTCGTGCAATTCAGGCAGCTCCCGCAAACGCGCCACGAACTTCGGCGCCCAGGCACGCAGCTCCGCCTCGTCCGGGTCCTCCAGGCTGTACTGGAACTGCGTCCGACTGACGCGATTCTCGACGGTCAGGTCCTGGACGGGCTGGAGGTACAGCGTGATCCCGTCGACCTGCGCGAGCGCCGGACGCAGCCGGCCGATCACCTCGCCGACGCTCTCGCCGCGCTCGGCAAGCGGCTTCAGCGTGATCTGGATGCGGCCGCTGTTGAGCGTCGTGTTCGTGCCGTCGATCCCGATGAACGACGAGATGCTGGCGACGGCCTGATCTTGCAAGATCACGCGGCCGAGCGCCTGCTGACGCTCGGCCATCGCGTCGAACGAGATGTTCTGCGGCGCCTCGGAGATGCCGAGGATGACACCCGTGTCCTGGATCGGAAACAACCCCTTCGGCACGAACAGGTAGAGCATGAGCGTCAGGGCCAGGGTGCCGATGGCGACGATCAGCGTGCCCGTCTGATGCCCGAGCACCCAGCGCAAGGTGCGGCCGTAGAAGGCGACCAGATTGTCGAACTGCCGCTCCGCGGCGCGCGCGAAGGCGCCGGGCCGGCGGTCGGCCACCGGCTTGAGCAGCTTCGCGCAGAGCATCGGCGTGAGCGTCAGCGAGACGACCGCCGACACGAGGATGGCGGCCGAGAGCGTCAGCGCAAACTCGCGGAACAACCGGCCGACGATGTCGCCCATGAACAGCAGCGGGATCAGCACGGCGATCAGCGACACGGTCAACGACAAGATCGTGAAGCCGATCTGGCTCGAGCCGACGAAGGCGGCCTGCAGCGGCGGCTCGCCCTCTTCGAGGTAGCGGCTGATGTTCTCGATCATCACGACCGCGTCGTCCACGACGAAGCCGGTTGAGATCGTCAGCGCCATCAGCGAGAGGTTGTTGAGGCTGAAGCCCAGCCCGTACATCACCGCGAACGTCCCCACGATGGACACCGGCACCGTGATGCCCGGGATGAACGTCGCCGCGGCGCTTCGCAGGAACACGAAGATGACGAGGACGACCAGGACGACGGCGAGCATCAGCTCGAACTGCACGTCGTGCACGGAGGCGCGGATGGTCGTGGTGCGGTCGGTCAGCACGGTGACCTGCACCGCCGTCGGCAGGGCGCTCTGGAGCTGCGGCAAGAGCTGCTTGACGCGGTCGACCACCTCGATCAGGTTGGCGCCGGGCTGCCGCTGGATGTTGACGATGATCGCCGGCTGGTCGCCCATCCACGCGGCCTGTCGGATGTTCTCGGCGCCGTCGATCACCTCGGCCACGTCCGAGAGCAGGAGCGGCGCGTTGTTACGGTAGGCGATCACGAGCGCCCGATATTGATGGCTCTGGTAGATCTGGTCGTTGGCCGCGATGGTGAACGCCTGGAGCGGCCCGTCGAGGCTGCCCTTCGCCTGGTTGACGTTGGCGGCGGCGACGGCGGTGCGCACGTCCTCCATGGTCAAACCGTTCGCGGCGAGCCGGGCCGGGTTCACCTGGATGCGCACCGCCGGCTTTTGACCGCCCGACAAGGTGACGAGCTCGACGCCCGGCAGCTGCGCGATCTTCTGCACCAGGCGCGTGTCGGCGAGGTCCTCGACGGCCGTGAGCGGCAGCGACTGTGACGTCACGCCGAGCGTCAGCACCGGCGCGTCGGCCGGGTTGACCTTGCTGTACACGGGTGGGTTCGGAAGGTCGCGGGGCAGGAACGTAGCGGCCGCATTGATGGCCGCCTGCACCTGCTGCTCGGCGACGTCGATGGAGAGCGCCAGATCGAACTGCAAGGTCACGATCGATGAGCCGCTCGAGCTGACCGACGTCATCTGCTTGAGGCCCGGCAGCTGGCCGAATTGCCGCTCGAGCGGCGCGGTGACGCCCGAGGCCATGACGTCGGGGCTCGCCCCCGGATAGAACGTGACGACCTGGATCGTCGGGTAGTCGACCTGCGGGAGCGCGGCGACGGGCAGCTGCCGATAGGCCACGTTGCCGGCCAGCACGATCGCCGCCGTCAGGAGCGACGTCGCCACGGGCCGGACGATGAACTGGCGGGAGAGGTTCACGCTCCCGGCCGGGGGGTGCGCGGCGCCGTATTCGGCGTACCGGCGGCGCCGGGTGTCGCCGGCGCGCCGGCAGGGCCCACCTTGCGCACCGTCGGCTCGACGCGTGCGGCGTCCTGAACCTTCTCCGCGCCGTCCACGACGAGCGCCTCGCTGTCCGCGACGCCGGCGCGGACCACGACGACGCCGGCTTCGCTCGGCCCCAGCTGCACGCGGCGCATCTGCACAACCTTGTCCGGCTTGACCACGTAGACGTAGGCACCCTGTGGACCGCGCTGGATCGCCTCCGCGGGCGCCAGGACCGCATCGTGCAGCACGTCGATGAGCACCCGGGCGTTCACGAACTGATTCGGGTACAGCACCCCGTCCGCGTTCCCGAATGAAGCCTTCAGACGCACGGTGCCGGTGGCCGGATCGATCTGGTTGTCGATCGCCACCAGAGCTCCCGTCGCGATCTTCGTTCGCCCCTCACGATCGAACGCGTCGACGGGAACCTTGGTGCCGGAGCGGAAGCGCCGCAGGATTGACTGCAGGCTGTCTTCGGGCACGCTGAACACGAGCGCGATCGGCTCGAGCTGGGCGATGACGACGAGGCCGCCTGCATCGGCGGCCTTGACGACGTTGCCCGGGTCGACCAGCCGCAGGCCGACGCGGCCGGTGATCGGCGCCGTGATCCGGCAGTACGTGAGCTGCAGCTTGATCGCGTCGATCTGCCCCACGTTCATCTTGATGGACGCTTCGGCCTGGTTGACGATCATCTGCTGCGTGTCCAGCTGCTGCCGGGCGATCATTTCCTGTTGCGCCAGCCGCTGATACCGCTCGAGATCGAGGCGTGTGTTCGCGAGGTTGGCCTGGTCGCGCGCGAGCTGCCCTTCCGCTTGCGTGAGCTGCGCCTGGAAGGGGCGCGGATCGATCTCGGCCAGCAAGTCGCCGGCGTGGACGACCTGGCCTTCGGTGAAGTGTGTCTTCATGAGCTGGCCGTCGACACGGCTCTTCACCGTGACGATGTTGAGCGGGGTGACCGAGCCGAGCGCCGTGAGGTAGACGCTCAGATCGCCGGTGCGGACGGGTGTGACGACCACCGGAACCGGTCGCGTCTGCTGTCCCGCAGCACTGCCACCGGTGGCCTTGGCCTGCTGCTGCGTCCTGGCCTGACGACCGTTGGCGATCCAGGCTCCGGCGACGACGAGGCAGGCGAGGCCCACGAAGATGACCCAGATGCGCCCGCGGCCATGACCCTCCCGAGCTTCCGGATCTCCTCCGCTGTCTCCCTGCACGCAGGCCCCCTAGTCGTGCCGGCCATACCCACCTCGCGAAGTATGTCCACGAGCTTGAAAGAGCAGGCGGTGGTCATGGTCGCGTGACTCGCTCAGCGAATACCGCTGGGCTCATCCCGTCACGTCGCCAGCATACCGCGGAATCACACGAAGATGCGCATCGTCTACAGTTTATCTGCCGACCCGACCCGTACACGACGAAGACAACCGCCCTCGGGGGCGCGGATACTTCATTCGTATCGAAGCGCCTCGATCGGATCCTGGCGCGAGGCCTTGCGGGCGGGGTAGAAGAAGATGCCGCCGATACCGGCCGCGAAGCTGAACGCGAGCGCGATCGCCTCGGGTGCCACGAGCGTCCGCCACTGGGCGAAGTAGCTGATCAGCTCGGAGCCCCCGACGCTGAGCGCGATGCCGATGCTTCCGCCGATCATCGAGAGCGTCACCGCCTCGATCAGGAACTGGAGCATGATGTGGCGCCGGCGCGCCCCGACCGCCATGCGCAGGCCGATCTCGCGCGTTCGCTCGGTGACCGACACCAGCATGATGTTCATGATACCGATGCCGCCCACGAGCAGGGAAACCGAGGCGATCGCCGCGAGCAAGTAGGTCATCACGCGCGAGGACTCCTCCTGGGTCCGCAGGATCCCGGACAGGTTCCGGAGCCAGAAGTCGTCGTCCTGGTCCGTACGCTCTGTCAGGCATTCACGATCGCGATCTCAGGTCAGATGGCGTAGGCCAGACGGTCCGCCTACGGCGCCGGTTGTAGCAACGTTCGTATCTGCGAGCGGAGCTGGGTCAATTGCAGTCGGATCTGGGCCGCCTTGGCTTGTTGGTCCGGTGTCAGGACGCTTCGGATCTCCAGCGCGACCTGCAGCCGCTCCTGCGCCAGCTGAGTGCGCAGCTGAGCGATCTGCTGCGCGAGGGGCGAGAGACTGGCGGTGGAGACCGCGTTGGAGCCGTAGAGCTGGTCGTCGAGCTGGCTCTGTGCCGTCTGAAGCTGGCCTCGCAGCGCGCGGAACTGCGGCCGATGGTTCGCGATGATCTGGCGAACCTGGGCCTTCTGAGCGTCGCTGAGGCCGACACTGCGAAGGATCGGCCCACCCCAGCCCCTGCTGTGCCAGCTCGGCCCGGCGTCCTGCCCGAAGGCCGCGGCACTCCAGAGAACCATCGCGACAATCACTGAGAGCGCGACATTGCTACGCATGATCTTCTCTCTCCTCTTGTGCCCTGATTCGTAGCCCAAGAACACCCTCGTCACCTCTGAATGACGAACCACGGCCTCCACGGTTGACGCGCAACCCGGCCTCGGCCGGCCCCGAAGCGACAGGACCGGGGTCGTGGTGGTCAACGCCGTGTCAACGAAAACAGCGCGGGCGCCGTCCTTAGGAACGCAGCCTCTGAAGCGGTGCGCGGAGTGCGCTCCCGGTCACGTGTCAACCAGGAGGTGGAGGATTCGTCAGTCAGAGCGGCGGGAGGCGTTGACCGGCGACGTTCAAACCACCGTGGACCGTCTACCGGCGTATGAAGAGCTCTTTCAGGAGCATGCCCGGCGTCTGGACCGCCTGTGCCGCCTGCTGCTCGCCGACCGCGAGGAGAGCAAGGATGTCGTGCAGGAGGTGTTTCTCAAGCTCTTTCAGGCCCACAGTCAACCCCGGCCGCCGAACGACTGGGGGGCGTGGCTGACGCGCGTGACCGTCAATGCCTGCCGAGACCGGCGCCGGGCGGGGTGGTGGCCCGGTGGTGGCATCTGACCGACCGCGTCGACGACATGGTGCTGCCGGCCGCCGAGCCCACGCCTGATCAGGTCGTGATCGCACGGGCGCTGCAACAACGCGTCTGGCTGGCGTTCAGAGCTCTTTCTGATCGTCAGCGCGAGGTGTTCGTCCTCCGTCAGGTCGAGGGGTGGTCGACCGCGGCGGTCGCGTCCGCGCTCGGCCTGAGAGGGGGGAG
>WNFS01004922.1_pt1 | contig 10210 bp, 7 predicted proteins | sample 5400141 | NCBI WGS metagenome assembly WNFS01 (sample SAMN13153358, study PRJNA577476) | soil metagenome | isolation source: 60 cm saprolite under Madrone tree | place: USA:California | collected 2016-06-14
TTGCCGAACGAGGTGAAGTCGAACAGCCCGGCGTGTTCCCGCACCGCCCGGTGCTCCTCGCCAACACGCTCGAAGAAGGCCGGGCGCCCCCAGCTCCAGCGCCGCTGGTCCGCCCCCGCGCGGCGGCCCGGCGCGCCGGGCTCGAAGTAGTTGACGCGCTCCCAGCCGTTCTTCTCCCCGAAGACTGCGCCCGACTCCGCGAGCCGCGCGTCGAGGGGGCCGAGCCGCCGACCTCGCGCCCACTCATTCTCGTCGTGGGGATAGCGTAGCGTGTAGTAATACTTGTACGACTCTCGCGCCCGCTCCGCGGCGTACGCGCGGTCCTCGTACACGGGCCCGAAACGCCGCGCGGAGAGCTCCGTCACGTCGTACGGCGGCTCACCGTTGACGAGCCACTCGGCGAGGATGTGGCCGATCGCGCCGCCCGCGCCGAAGCCCGTGTGCGAGAGCCCGGCCGCGAGCCAGAACCCGGGCACGCCGGGGACGGGCCCGAGGAGGGGACGGCTGTCCGGCGTGATGCCCTCGGGGCCGTTGACGAGGTGGGCCAGCTCGGCCTCGGCGAGCAGCGGCACGCGACGGATCGCGCCCTCCAGGATCTCGCGAAACAGATCCCAGTCCGACGGGAGCAGCTGCTGCGTGAAGTCCCAGGGCACGCCGCCCACCGACCACGCCACCGGGTCCTTCTCGAAGCCGCCGATGAGGAACCCGCCGACCTCCTCGCGCATGTAGACGAGGTTCTCCGGATCGCGCAGGCAGGGCGTCCTGCGGGGCAGCTCGCGGCCGGGGAGCGGCCTCGTGGCGAGGTGCTGATGGATCAGGGGGGTGATCGGGATGCTGACGCCGACCATCGCCGCGATCTGCGCGGCCCACATGCCTCCCGCGTCGATCACGCACTCTGTTCGGATCCTGTCGTGATCCGTCTCGACAGCACTGACGGCGCCCCGTGGCGTCCGCGCGATGCCCGTGACCCGCACGCCGGTGCGGATCGCCACGCCCATCCGGCGGGCACGGCCGGCCAGCTCCATGGTCGCCCCGCTCGGGTCGAGCCAGCCATCGCCCGGAAGGTACATCGCGCCGTGGAGATCCGCAGACGACATGGGCGGGAAGATTCGCCGCGCCTCGTCGACGGAGATCGTGTCCGCGTCGAGCCCGATGGCCCTCGCCATGCCCACCTGACGCCGGAGGAAGCTCCACTGATCGCGGCTCGAGGCGACACGGAGGCTGCCGACTTCATGCCAGTGCTCCACCGCGCCCGGTTCTGCCTGGAGGCGCCGGTAGAGACCGATGCTGTACTGCCGCATCCGCATGAGCGTGGGCGAGGTATGGAAATGCGTCACCATCCCGGCGGCGTGCCACGTGCTGCCGCTCGTCAGCTCGCCCTTGTCGACGAGGACCACGTCCGTCCAGCCCTTCTCCGCCAGGTGATAGGCGATGCTGCATCCCGCGATGCCCCCGCCGATGATGACGGCCCGCGCCTGATCCGTCAGACCGCCCCCCTCCGCCAGGCCTGCGTGCGGCGCTCGAGCCATCGACCGAGGGCGGCGTGGAGCGTCCGCGCCCCGACGTTAGTGTAGAAGATCATCATGGCCATCGCCGCCGCCGAGGCGACCTCGCCGGTGTCGTCCATGTTCAGGACCGCGACCGAGGCGAGCTCGGTCTTGGGGCCGTAGAGGAAGACCACCGCGGACACTGTCGTCATGGCGTTGACGAAGAGGTAGATGCCGATGTCCAGGATGGCGGGCAGGCACACGGGCACCGTCACGCGCCAGAAGGTCTTGTAGAAGGGCTGCCGCAGCGACGCGGCGACGGTCTCGAACTCTGGGTCCATCTGCCGGAGCGCCGTGGCCGCCGTCAAGTGGCCCACGGTGTAGAAGTGGACGACCGTGTTGATCACGAGGATCGCCATCGTGCGATAGAGGCCGTTGAGCGGGTTGGCGGGGTCGTTGAAGAAGAAGATATACGCGAGGCCGAGGACGAGGCCGGGCACGGCCATCGGGAGCATGGCAAGGAACTGGAACACAGCGCGTCCGGCCAGGAAGCCGCGGCCCTTCTCGGCGAGATAGGCGCCCACGAACACGACCACGGTGCCGACGACCGCGGTCAGGAGCCCGAGCCGGATCGAATTGTAGTACGAGCTCCAGCCACCGCCGCCCTTCCGGTCGAAGTCGTAGTGCGCCAGCGTGAAGCTCAAGTTGTAGGGGAAGAACTTCACCAGCGCCGCGTACTGGGAGACTGCCACCATGCCGAGGAGGAGGACCCCGATCACGGCGCAGTAGGCCAGCATCGCCCCGTCGAAGGCGCGGTGCGGTGTGGGCTGATAGGGCACGGCCCGGATCGAGAGCAGCGCTACCTGGCGTCGGCGGGCCATGCGGTCGACAAAGAAGGCGAGGGCGGCGGGGACGAGGAGGATCGTGCTCACCACCGCGCCCATCTGAAAGTTCTGCTGGCCGATCACCTGCTTGTAGACGTCGGTGGCGAGCACGTTGTACTGCCCGCCGATGACCTTGGGGGCGCCGAAGTCGGTGATCACCGTGGTGAACACGACGAAGGTGGCGCTGATGAGCCCGTAGCGGGCGCCAGGGAGGGTGACGCTCGTAAAAATGCGTCGCCGCGTCGCGCGGAGGGCCACCGCCGCCTCGTAGAGCCGCGCGTCGGCGAGCGACAGCGCGGCCACGATGATGAGCAATGCGTGCGGGAAGGTGGTGAAGGCCTCCGCCATCACGATGCCGATGGGGCCGTAGATCTTGTGCCCGAACAGGAGTCCCTTGATCAGTCCCTGGTTCCCGAACAGGTAGACGAGGGCGAGGCCGGGCAGGAGGGAGGGAACGAGGATCGGGATCAGCGCGATCGTCTTGAAGAGCCCCCGCGCGGGCATGCGCGAGCGCGTAAGCCCGTACGCGTAGACGAACGCCAGCGGCACCGTGATGACGGTGCTGAGGCTCGCGACCCAGAGGCTGTTCCCGATCGACTGGAACAGCGCCGGCGTCGAGAAGTACTGGACGAAGTTGGCGGCGCCGACCCATTCCCCCCGGGCGCCCTCGAGGCTCTTGGCGAGCATGAGCCCGAGCGGCAGCGCGAGGGCGATCACCAGGTAGAGCCCGATGACGCCGATCAGGGCGCGCCTACCCCACTCGTCGCGGCTCAGCTGGGGGCGGACGAGCGGAGCGGCGACGACGTCATCGGCGCGCGCGGTCGCCGCGTCAGCGATGGGCGGTGCCCTCGGGGTAGATCCGGATGCGGTCCTTGGGCAGGCGGAACGGGACGACGTGATTCTCGGCGATCCCGAGCCGACGGACCACGTCCACCGAGAGATCGGCGCGAAGCCGGGCGTCGCCCAGCGAACCGTCGACGAGCTCCGCGCGGAAGAACGAGCCGAGGAAGACCATCGCGTCCACCCGCGCCTCCAGCGTGTTCGGCTCGCCCGCGTGGACGTCCTGCACCACGATGTCCTCAGGGCGGATGGCAAGCGTCACCGGAGTGCCCGGCGCCAAGCCGTCCGCCTCGCAGCCGAGCTCGACTTGCCCGAGCCGCACCACGCCCTCGCGCACCATGGCGCCGGCAACGAAGTTCATAACGCCGATGAAGTCGGCGACGAACGGGGAGGCAGGCTCGCGGTAGATGTCGAGGGGCGCGCCGATCTGCTCTATCACGCCCTGGTTCATCACCACGATGCGGTCCGCCATCGTGAGGGCCTCTTCCTGGTCGTGCGTCACCATGACCGTCGTCACCCCGAGGCGTCGCTGGAGCTGCTTGATCTCGTGGCGGAGATACACGCGCACCTTCGCGTCGAGCGCGGAGAGCGGCTCGTCCAGGAGCAGGAGGCCGGGCGAGGTCGCGAGCGCGCGGGCAAGGGCGACGCGCTGCTGCTGCCCGCCCGAGAGCTGCGCCGGGTACTTGTCGCCCTGGTCGCCCATGCCGATCATGTCGAGCAGCTCGCCCACGCGCGCCCCCACCTGGACCTTCGTCGCCCCCGCGTTCTCGAGCCCGTACGCGACGTTGGCGGCGGCGGTGAGGTTGGGGAACAGGGCGTAGGACTGGAAAACGATGCCGAAGTCCCGCTTCGAGGGCGGCAGGGCCGAGATGTCGCGGCCCGCCTGCTCGATGCGCCCGCTCGTCTGGATGTCGAGGCCGGCGATCGCGCGCAGCAGCGTGGTCTTGCCGCACCCCGACGGTCCCAGGAAGCAGACGAACTCGCCCTCGTGGATCTCGAGCGAGATGTCGGCGAGGGCGGTGAAGGCGCCGAACTTCTTGGTGAGGCGCTCGATGCGGAGGTAGGCCCTCACCTCCACGCCTCCCTCGCCCTCCCTCTCCGCGCGCCCGCTACTTCTTGGGCTCGGACTTCGCGCCGTAGCGCTTCTCCCATTCGGCGAGGATCTTCGCGCGATTCAGCGCCGCCCACTGGAAGTCGTTCTTGATCATGTGCTCCAGCATGTTGCCGGGGACGAACTCGATCGGCTGCGACATCTTGATGATGGCGACCACCGCGTATCCCTCGTTGTAGAGCTTCATCGCCTTCTCGCTCACCGACCAGTCGACGAGCGTCTTGGCCGCCTCGAGGTTCTTCGTGCCCTTGACGATCGCCGTCGCCTCCATGTCCCAGCCGGAGCCCTCGGACGGGAAGACGATGTCAATGGGCGCCCCCTGCTTCTTCTGCCGGGCTGCACGGAATTCGAAGGAGACACCGATCGGGTATTCGCCCGCCCCCGCCATCGTGCACGGCTTGGAGCCCGAGTGCGTGTACACGCCGATGTTCTGGTGGAGCGCGTCCATGTACTTCCAGCCCTCGGCCTCTCCGAAGAGCTGGAGCCAGCTCGTGACGTCGAGGAAGCCGGTGCCGGAGGAGGCGGGATTCGGCATGACGATCGTGCCCTTGTAGACGGGCTTGGTCAGGTCCTTCCACGAGGTCGGCTTCGGCAGGTTCTTCTTCTGGGCTTCCACCGTGTTGAAGCAGATGGCCGCGACCCAGGCATCCATGCCCACCCACGCGGGCGGGTTGTCCTTGTCCCGGAACTGGGCGTCCAGCTTGTCGACGCCCTTGGGCGCATAGGGCATGAGCAGCCCCTCGGGCTTCAGGACCAGGAGGCTGGTCGCGGCCAGGCCCCAGATCACGTCGGCCTGCGGGTTGGCCTTCTCGGCGAGGAGCTTGGCGGTGACGACACCGGTCGAATCACGCACCCACTTGATCTCGATGTCCGGATGGTCCTCGTTGAAGCGGGCGGCGTATTTCTTGAGGTCGTCGGCCTCTACGGCCGTGTAGACGGTCAGCGTCGTCTTCGCGAGGGCGAGGTGGGCGCCGGAGAGCGCAACGGTCGCCACGATGACGCCGACGCCAAGGAGAACGGAGCGGACCCTGACGAGTATCGCGTGAGCCATGAAATCCTCCCTGTGGAACTTCCGAGCTCGATAGCTCCTCCGGACGCGAGTGGCTGATTCTAGCGTGCGCCCGAGGTTTTGTCACGGGAGGAGGTTGACGACGTGGCGCGCGTCTTCGGGATCCGCTGAGCTCGCCCGAGCCCAAACAAGATCATCCCCGCCGCCATGACCTGAAGCGCCGCGCACGCGTCGAGCGCCGGTCCGTCCGTACCGGCTTAATCTCGCAAGACTTCGACCAGTGACGGCCCGAACGCGAACGTGAACTGGTTGGTCGCGACCGCGAGACCCACGAGGGCGCTGAAGCGCTCGCGCGGCCATTCGACAGCCAGGATGAGACCGGGAGCGCAGAGCATAGCGCTTTTCTTGTGCGCGGGGACGGCGGCCGATATGCTTTGCCCGTGCGCGCGCTCGTGCTGACCGCCACGCTTCTCTTCATCGCCCGGGCCGCCTTCGCGGCATCGGGCGATTGGCTCGACCAGCCGCTCGCGCGTTGGAACGAGCCCGGCGCATCACTGCCGAAGGCGCCCGAGCCCAAGGGCGATCCGCCGACCGACCCGCGCTGCGCCGGGCCCCTGCGCCAGCCCGAGACGCCGCCCGAGCGCGCCGTCGCCGCGGCGGGCTGGTCTCTCTTCAGCAAGGCCCGTATCTCCGGCGCCACGATCGTCTTGCTGGCGGAAGCGTCGGTCGACGGGATGTGCCGGCCCTGGGACTACCAGGGGTTCGTCTTCGTGAGCGGACGCTACGCCGGGACGCTCTCTCCCGCGCTCATGGACTCGCGCGCCGACGGCGCGCTCAGCGAGGTCCGGCTTCTCTCCCCGACGGAGGTGGATCTTCCCTCGATTTTGTAGACACGTAGTTGGGTCACGTTGCCCGTGCCTCATAGTCGATGGGCGAAGAGTAGCCGATCCCAGAGTGCAACCGCACGCCATTGTAGTAGGGAATGTAGCTCCGCACGAGTTGCACGAGCTCGGCGGGGTGCACGAAGCGGCGGCCGTGGACGGCATCGCTCTTCATCGAATGGAAGAACGACTCCATGTGCGCGTTGTCCGTCATTTCTCGCGGCCGGTTCATGCTCTGCACGAAGCCGAGGGCCGCCAGCCGATCGCGGAAGGCATAGGCGGCATACTCCACCCCCCGGTCGCTGTGGAAGATGACGCCCGGGCGTGGGCGCCGATGGGCGACGGCGTGGTTGAGAGCCGCCAGCGTCAAACGCGCGTCCTTGCTGGGCCCGAGACTCCAGCCGAGAATGCGCCGCGAGTAGCGATCCATGACCACGGCCAGGTAGCGCCAAGCCCCGCCCACCTTCAGGTAGGTGATGTCGCCGACCCAGACTTGATCCGACCCCGTGGCCAGGCTATCGAGTTGGCGGTTGGGAATACTGGTGAAGAACCCGTGAAGCCCCGGGATCCGTCGGTAGAGCCTCACCGCCCGGGCGCGGAGGCCCGCCTCCCGCATGAGCCGCTCGACCCGCCGCCGGCTGACCCTCGTCCCGGCCGCCCCGAGCGCTTGATGGATCCGCGGGCTGCCATACGTCCCGCGGCTCGTCTCGAACAGCGTCCGGATCATGCGCAGCAAGCCCCGGTCCTGTCCCCGACGGGCGCTCTCGCCCCGATGGCGCCACGCGTAGTAGCCGACGCGGGTGACGCCGTAGAGGGCGCACATCCGCTTCACTGGGACGCCCCCGCGGTGGCGATCAATGAACGCGAAGATCTCCGCCTTCCTTCGGAACAGAACCGGATGGCTTTTTTTAAGAGTTCATGCTCCTCACGGAGCATCGCGTGCTCGCGCTCGAGCGTCTGCAGCCGCTTGATCTCCCGCGCGCGCCGCCCCTCCACGACACCCCGTCGGGCTCTGCCTTTGAGGATCCCCTCCCGCGCTTCTTTCCGCCACCGCGACAGCATGAAAGGGTGGATGTCCAACGCGGCGGCGACCGTCTCGACCTGCACCCCCGGCATCCCGCTCAGCTTCACCGCCGTCAGCTTGAATTCCACGCTATAGCGATGAACCCTCTTCGGGCCAATCGGCCTGCCCATTCGACACCTCCCAGCGTTAGCTGAAAGTGTCTACTTTATCGAGGGAGGTTCCCGGTCCGCTCCACTGCGAAGTTCGACGACGCTCGCCATCAACCTCGGGGCAATCACTCGATGACCTGAGTTGCTCGCAGGAGCAGCGAGGGCGGGATTGTCAGGCCAAGTGCCTTCGCCGTCTTGAGATTGATGACCAGGTCGAAGCTGGTGGGTTGCTGAACGGGCAGGTCACCTGGCTTCGCGCCCTTCAGGATCTTGTCGATGTGCGTCGCGACACGCCGAAACTCGTCGGGGAGGCTTGGAGCGTAGCCGATGAGACCGCCCAATTTCGGAAACTCTGTGAAGTTGCACACGGCGGGCAGCCGCGCGGCCGCAATCAGCTCTGCCATCCGGCCCAGGTGAATGAAGAAAATCGGATCAGCGATGAAGAGAACGCCGTCGGCGCGCTCTCGCACCATCGCAGCAAAAACTCCGTTGAGATCGGCCACCTCTCGCACCTCGAGCGCCTGTACCCGAATGGAGAGCGAGTGAGCGGCGGAACGAGCGGCGCCGAGCGCCGGTACGTGCGACGAGTTGAGCGGGTTCCAGAGAATGGCCAGCCGAGAGAGCCCGGGAACCGCCTGCTTCAAGAATTCCACATGCTTGCCACTCATTTCGGAGATCATTCGAGTCGTGCCCGTGACATTTCCGCCAGGTCGCGCGAGGCTGGCAATCACTCCACTGGCGACAGGATCACCCATGGCAACGAAGACGATGGGGATGGTCTGGGTGGCGTTCATAGCTGCGAGCGTAGCCTGTGGCGCCAGGGTAACGATCAGATCGACCTTGAGCTGAACCAGTTCAGTCGCCAAATCGGGAAGCAGGCCGAGCTTGTCCTGTGCCCAGCGATACTCGAATGAGACATTGCGGCCCTCGACGTACCCGAGCTCGGTTAGACCCTGTCGTACAAACTCAAATGTGGCAGGCGGATTGGGCCAGAGGACACCAATCCTAGGCACTCCCTTCGGCTGCGCTCTCGACGAGAACGGTGTGAGCACGAGGAGGATCAGGGTGGTGGCAACTACCGCGCGTCTAACGTTGGTGTCTCGAGTCGTCACAATTCTCATGACCCCTCAACGGTGGCAGGCACTCCTCCACCTCGCCGAACCTCGATCTCGCCGGTGCGACTCCGCCTTTACGGGGTCAGGCCGGTCCATTGTCGATGATGGCGCCCATCGCCCCAGGCTTCACTTTCAATTCGGCCGCTTACCTTGTTGGCGGTCCCCCGCGCACCAGGGGATAGACGGCGAGGGTCCGCACCCTATCCAGTCTGGCCGCGAGACCGGCTTATCGTTCTGGACAAGCCGACTATAGTGTCCGCGCACGCGTTGAGCAATCGCCAATTGGCTGCACTCATTGCGGGGATGTTCCAGACGCAGGGTGTGCGCCTCTCCCTCGTGCGTGACGCGCGGGGACGCGCATCTCAGACAACCGCTTCACGCTCAAGAAACCGGGGGCGGAGTAGGAGGCCTGAGCCAGGAGCGGCCCCGGGCCGACGGCCTGCGGTCCAGCCGCTCGCGGAAGAGGGTTTCGGCCGCCTCGAGTCGTCCCGAGCGGAGATAGGCTTCCAGCAGCGTGTCCTCGAAGACGTCGCGCTGCGCGTGGCTGCCGCCGACGCGCACGAGCTCGTTCAGCAAGGGCTCGAGCAGCCGGACGACCGCGTCATGGTCGCCGCGGGCGAAGGCCGCCATCGCGTCGGCGACGTCGCCGGCGGCCCGCCCCGCCGGCTGGCGCCCGCCACGCTCCTGCCGTCGCAGCTCGTCGATCCGGGCCTCCGCGCCCGCCCGATCCCCGTAGGCTGCCAGGGCCATCACCGCGTGCGCGTCGGCGAACGCCAAGCTCGGCGCGGGAAAGGACCGCATTGCGAACTCTCGCAGCTCGCCCCAGGCGACCGTCCCGCGCTCCTTGTCCCAGAGACGGCAGCGCCACAGAAGCGACACCGAGTCGGACAGCGTGATGAGAGGCGAACCGTAGGAGTTCGCGGGCCTGATGTAGTCATCGTAGAGGGTCCACGCGTTTTCCGAGCGGCCAAGGGCCAGCTCGAAGAGCGCCAGGTGCCAGTAGAGGTGGCAGTGGAGCTGCGCCGCCCTGTCGTAGTCGGCGAGCCACGGCCGGAGGAAGCCGGCTCCTTCATCGCTGGCATTGCCTTCGTAGCAGACATGCGCCAGGCCGTGGGCGGCGTGGCCGTTGCGCGGGTTGAGGGCGAGCGCCCGCTCGATGAGCCGCCGTCCCTTCGTCCGCCGGTTCGCCTCCGTGCAGGCGAAGCCGTGCACGTTGAGAAACCACCAGTCGTCGCCGTACGACACGGCCAGCCCTTCCAGTAGATCGAGCTGGACCTGGTTGCGGTCGCGGCGCCCGCTGAAGCCGATGAGGCCGAATATTCCGGAAGTGAGCGAGAGCACGAGGCCGTCGCGCGGGAACTCGCGAAGGTGCTCCAGCACGTGGGCGAGCGTGCGCGGCATGTCCGGCTCGATGTTAAGCGCGAGCGCCTCGATGTGGCCGCGCTCCCGGCGCGTGGCGGAAGGCGCGAGCTCCACGGCGCGCGCCGTCGCGGCCCGAGCCTCGGGCATTGCGCCGCGGAGCTGAAGCGCTCGCGCGCGGGCCGCATGGGCGAGCGCGAAATCAGGATCCGCCGCGAGTGCCCGCCCGAGCGCCTCCTCGGCTCCGACATTGGCGGACAGCAGCTTCTCCACCGCCAGCACGTACTGCTCGCCCGCGACCTCTGACTCGGTCGAGAGCGTCAGATCCCAGAGATCCTTAGGCATGGCGGG
>WNFS01004923.1_pt1 | contig 10210 bp, 12 predicted proteins | sample 5400141 | NCBI WGS metagenome assembly WNFS01 (sample SAMN13153358, study PRJNA577476) | soil metagenome | isolation source: 60 cm saprolite under Madrone tree | place: USA:California | collected 2016-06-14
TCGGCTGTTCGCTATACCCTGAGACCTGAGACCTGGGACCTGAGACCTTTCATGTCAACCGCCCGACAAGAGCTCTTGGAAATGCTGGCGCACAAGTCATTTTGCCTGGGTGAGTTCCAATTGTCGTCCGGCAGCACCAGCGACTATTACATCGACTGCCGCGTCACTACGCTCGACGCCCGCGGCGCACAACTTGTCGGCGAAGTCTTCCTCGCAGAAATCCGCGAGCAAGGCTGGGAAGCGGATGCGATAGGCGGACTGACCATGGGTGCCGACCCCATCGTCGTCGCCGTCGCCGTCACTAGCGGAACCATCCACGGCTTCCTCGTGCGTAAGTCGGAGAAGCAGCACGGCACCGGACAGCGCATCGAAGGCTTCCGCGAGAAAGGCGCGCAGGTGGTGATCGTGGACGATGTTTGCACCACCGGATCCTCTACCGTGCAAGCCATCGAAGCGGCCCGTGAATATGGCTTCGAAGTGGTCGGCGTCATGTGCCTGGTCGAACGCCAGGATGCCCACGGCCGCCCGAGTGTAGAGAAAGCCGCCGCGCCCGCGAACTTCATTTCGATTTTTACGGCAACTGAAGTAAGGAAAGAGCACTTAGCAGTTAGCACTTAGCATTTAGCCCAGAGGCGTCTTACGGCCTTGGCTAAGTGCTAAATGCTAAATGCTAATTGCTAAGTGCTAAATGCTCACTGAGAACTGAGAACCGGGAACTGAGAACAAGCGTGATTCAAACCCTAGAATGGACCAACACCGGCGTCGTCTTCATCGACCAGACGAAGCTCCCGACCGAAGAAGTGTACGTAACCTGCACCACGCACCAGCAGATCGCCGACGTGATCCGCAACATGGTTGTCCGCGGAGCCCCCGCTATAGGCGTTGCCGCTGCCATGGGAATAGCACTGGGCGTGAAGAATTCCAAAGCAGAGACCGGCGCCGACCTGAGAAAAGATTTCGATCAGATCTGCGAAACCATCCGCCAAACGCGCCCCACTGCAGTGAATCTGTTTTGGGCGATCCGCCGCATGACGGAGAAATTTGAAACCCTCCGCGTCCGCCCCATCGCGCAGATCCAGCAAGCTCTGATCGAAGAGGCCCAGCGCATGCACGCCGAAGATATCGCCGCCAACCAAGCCATGGGACGCCATGGCGCAACCCTGATGCCGTCGAGCGGCGGCGTCCTTACCCACTGCAATGCCGGAGCGCTAGCCACCGCCGGCTACGGCACCGCGCTCGGTGTCATCCGGGCCGCCGTAGAGGCAGGCAAGAAAATCCATGTCTACGCTGACGAGACGCGCCCCTTCCTGCAAGGCTCGCGGCTAACCGCATGGGAGCTGATGAAAGACGGCATCCCCACCACGGTCATCTCCGACAACATGGCGGGCGTCATGATGCAGCAAGGCAAAATCGGAGCCATCGTCGTCGGCGCCGATCGCATCGCCGCCAACGGGGACGTAGCCAACAAAATCGGCACCTACACCGTGGCCGTCCTGGCCAAAGAGCACGGCATCCCGTTCTACGTCGCCGCGCCGATTTCAACCGTCGATCTCGCCACACCCGACGGCAGCAAAATCCCGATCGAGCAGCGCAATAAAAAAGAAGTCACTCACATTGCCGGCAAGCAAATGGTCCCCGACGGAGTCCAAGTCGAAAATCCTGCCTTCGACGTAACGCCCGCAAAATACGTAGTCGCTATAATCACCGAAAAAGGCATAGCCCGCGCGCCGTATTCAGAATCTCTAAAACAATTGTCGGAGGCATCTTACAAGTCTGTGTAGGGCGGACGCCTTCGTCCGCCACCGCCACGAGAGTCCAGTCTGCTAGAGTTGCAACAGAACGCCGTGCCATTCTATCGTTTTGAGATCAATGTGGATGCTCCGCCGCAAGCCGTTGTCGAACGGCTTCGATCAATCGTGCGCGACAAACCTACCTTCCGGGAATCGCTTCGCCGGATGTGGCCGTTCGATAACCCGTTAGGTGCGCCGTTCATCGGGTCCGTTCAGGATGAATCGTTCAAAATTCGAAGGGATATTCGTTATCGTAATTCGTTCTTGCCGATGATCTGGGGCCGCGTGACGCCGAATGGCGTGGGGGCGCGCGTTTACGTGACGATGTTTATCCACCCGCTCGTGGCGCTCTTTATGATCTTCTGGCTCGGGATAGTAGGATACGGGGCAGTTTCAGTCCCATCTTCGTCTTCCATGATTCCTGGTGGAATGTTCATCTTTGGCATAGCGCTTACCTTCGGCGCTTTCATTCCTGAAGCAATAAAAGCAAAGCGTCTGATTTCCGACGCTGTCACGAATTCGACCGTCGGCCTGCCGGGAACAGCCACCAGTCGATAGCGGACGATAATCCAAACCTCGCATATGCCGCCCATCGCACAATCGACGGTAGTCTTCCAGAGCGGCGGTAAGCCTATTCGCCTAGACGCCTACCTGCCCGAGACACTTGGCGGCCCGGTTCCGACCGTCATAGCGCTGCACGGTGTCGGCGGCAATATCTCCGGCATGGAACGTTACGCCAGCATGCTGGCGGCCGAGGGCCTCGCTGTTTACTTGCTGCATTATTTTGACCGCACCGGCACTGAACCCGCCGACCTGCAGTCGATGAAGCGCAATTTCCCGCTCTGGATGAAAACCCTCTGGGACGCGATCAGCTTCATCGAAACGCAGCCGCAAGTCGATCGCGAACATATCGCTCTTCTGGGATTTTCGCTTGGAGCTTACATGTCGCTCGCCAACTCCGCCATCGATCCCCGCGTGAAAGCTGTCGTCGAGTTCTTCGGAGGCATGCCCAAAGAAATGAAGCTCTTCATGAGGCGCCTTTGCCCCGTGCTAATCCTGCACGGAGAGGCCGATCCGACCGTCCCCGTTGAGGAAGCCTATCAGTTGCAGAAGTTACTGGAGAAGAAGGGAATCGCGTATGAAATCAAAATCTATCCCGGCGCCGGCCACGGATTCGAGTCCGAAGTTTGGCGCGACGCAGGTCTCCGGAGCCTTCAATTTCTGCGGAAGTACCTTAAATCTTAACCACAGAGGACACCGAGGACACACAGAGGAACACAGGAGACTTCTTTCTCAACCGATAATTGAATTGATCTACAAGCCACCGTTTTCTCCCGTGTTCTTTCCCCTGTGTTCCTCTGTGTCCCCTGTGGTCAAGATTTTAGCCGCGCCTGACTCTCCAACCGAACTTTTTCCCTCAGCTTGCGTATTATATTCAGGAGGAGTTGCCCCCATGATCGCCTTTCTGCTCTGGTGTTTTCTCTTCGTGCTGTGCTGGCCCGTGGCCGTGCTGGCGCTGATTCTCTATCCGATCGTGTGGCTGCTGTTGCTGCCCTTCCGGTTGGTAGGTATCGCCGTCCATGGAGTGCTCGCCCTGGTCTGGGCCGCAGTGATGCTTCCCGCGCGATTGCTCAGCGCACCGTTTCGTCTCTCCCGCGTCTAAAAGCCGCGAGGTCGTGGACGGCTATACGCCTGGACGTTTGCCGCCTAGTCGTCCCGGTTGCTTCTTAGCTTACTTGCAAGTTTCCTTATCTCTTTTTCCCGCGGCATATTGACGATTCCTTTCGCATCGTCGTAAAGGCTTTCGCGCAAAAGAGCAGCAAGTCGCGCCTTGAGTTTTGCCCGCTCTAGCAGAGGTCTGGGAACGACGATGGTATACGACGGAGAACACGTCAGAGTACTCCCGACGTACGCAGTCTTGAGATCAGGTTCTGATCCTCCCAAGACTCCTCCCGGTACTTGCGCGCTAGCCAGGGCAGAAGCAAGAACGACAGACAGCAGAACAAGACTCCCTTTGGCCACATTTCTACCTCCTCCTTTTCTTTCGTGCCCCGAAGGAACATCTCTAACATCCTCAGGCGAAGGAGAGATGATGTGCTTGGGAATCTGGTTGTTTGCTAGGGTAACGCCGTGTGCGCCGTACTGCTTGCGCGGTACTCGACTCGGTCTCGGAGGACCAAAAGCCGACATCCTACATCGTCTTGAGCTCAGAACTGACCCGTAACTTCGCTTCCGTCGCCTTCTGCACGTCGTCAACTGTCAGGCCGGGAGCGATTTCTTCGAGCCGCAAGCCTTCCGGGGTAACTCGGATGTAGGCCATCTCGGTAACGATTGTGTCCACGACCTTCACGCCGGTCAGAGGCAGGGTGCATTTCTTCAGGATCTTCGGCTGCCCATCCTTGGTCGCATGTTCCATGGCGATGATCACGCGCCGCGCTCCGGCAACCAGGTCCATGGCGCCGCCCATGCCCTTGACCATTTTCCCCGGAATCATCCAGTTCGCGAGATTGCCAAGCTCGTCGACTTCCATCGCGCCCAGCACGCTAAGGTCAACATGGCCGCCGCGAATCATCGCAAAAGAATCGGCACTCGAAAAGTACGCGGTGCCCGCCAGTTCACTGACCGTTTCCTTTCCCGCGTTGATCAGGTCGGCGTCTTCCGACCCTTCGAGTGGATACGGCCCGATGCCGAGCATCCCATTTTCGGATTGAAGAATCACGTCCATGCCCGGCGGAACATAATTGGCAATCAGCGTAGGCAACCCGATGCCGAGGTTGACGTAGAATCCGTCGCGCAATTCACGGGCAATGCGCTTGACGATGCGTTCGCGTTTGTCGAGATCTTTCGTGGTCTTTGGCAAGGCTGACATGTTTCCTTCGAGTCTGGTCCGGTGATGAGGAGAAAAGTCGCTGGTCGTTAGTCGATGGTCGTTGGCGAGCGACGAGAATCTGCTGCGACTCCCGAACGACTAACGACTACCGACCAACGACTTCTTGCTAGCTACTCGCAGCTGCCTTCGTCACGGTCCGTTTTTCGATCCTCTTCTCAAACCGCTCCCCCTGAAAAATCCGTTTCACGAACACGCTCGGCGTATGCACCATGTCAGGATCGAGTTCTCCCGGTTCGACCAGATGCTCGACTTCGGCGATCGTGATCTTGGCCGCGGTTGCCATCATCGGATTGAAATTGCGCGCGGTTTTGCGATAGACGAGGTTGCCCCACCGGTCGCCCTTCCAGGCTTTGATGAAGGCGAAGTCGGCTTTCAGCGCGCGCTCCATGATGTAAGTGCGCCCGTCGAACTCGCGCGCTTCTTTGCCCTCAGCGACCAGCGTTCCGACGCCAGTGGGTGTAAAGAACGCGGGTATGCCAGCGCCCCCGGCTCGAATTCGCTCGGAAAACGTTCCCTGCGGAACGAGGTCGAGTTCCACAGTGCCGTTCAGCACCATCTGTTCGAGCAGTTTGTTTTCGCCGACGTAGGTTCCGATGTGCCGCCGGATCTGGCCGTTCGCGAGAAGCAGGCCGACTCCAAAGCCATCGACGCCAGCGTTGTTGCTGATGGTGGTCAGGTTCTTGACACCCCTGTGGACAAGAGCGCGGATCAGGTTCTCAGGATTCCCGCACAAACCGAATCCGCCAATCATGATGGTGGCTCCGTCAAACACGTCCTGGATCGCCTCTTCAGCGCTCGCGACAACTTTGTGCATAGCAGGAGAATTCTACCGGATTTTCAGCGCGGAGTAGTGAGAGCAAAGCCAAGCGAGGAGCAATAGCCCTGCCCGAAGTGTCTTCTAGATCGGGTAGTTGGCCAAAAATCTTTTGGCAAAATCTAAAGCGATGGAATCAGAAGGGTCTTTCATACGATACTGGCTCTTCATGTAGCCTGAAATCTCTGAAGCATCCATGCATCGAAAACCGCTAATTGTCGGAACGTCGACACTATCCGAAACAGCAATGACAGCCATTTCCGATGAGATTCTATCGCAAGATATTCCCCATTTCAGTGAGGATCCCCAAAATGCCCCAACGTCCCCGCCACGATATAGAAATGAATCAACATCTTTCTCTCGCGACATTACAGGTAGATATCTTTCCACTAAGCTCGGAGGGTCAAAAGAAGCCAAACCGAACAAGGAATAGTGCCGGTAGTAGTAATCGACAGGATGAGGGACGATCGTCATGTAATTGACGGATTCGTCATTGAAGATATTCGACATCTTAAAAAGAAATAACCCAAATTCCTTTCTGCCAATGTGCGAATGCTCAATCGCGAAATATCTGGCGAACGAGCGTTGAAAAACGAAATCCGGCAAACATTTCCGAGTGTTGATAATCTTTTCGCATTCATCGCTCAAAGCGGAAAATACCTCTTTATCGATAATTAACTCACGGGCTGTCATCTTTTGTTTTTCTTCGCGCCCTCGTTTCTCCGTGGCGGGCTTTTTCTCAACTGGTGCGCGCGCTCGAATTCCGCTGCCAGTTCGCGCGAGTCCAGATTCTCGCGAATATGCGCCAGACGTTGTTCCAGCTTCTGCAGCGCGTCGCTCAGGTTTTTGCGATTGGTGATGGCAATGTCGCGCCACATCGAGTACGGACTGCCCGAGATCCGAGTCATCTCGCGCAGAGCGCGACCGCCAATGTCGAGGACGGGCGCGTCAGGCCCGAATTCGTCGACCAGAGTTGCTGCCAGGGCGGTCGAGATCATCTGCGGCAGATGGCTGATCCAGGCACAAAAGCGATCGTGATCGGCCGGATCGACAACGGCGACCTTCGCGCCCATCTTTTCCGCGCAGTGGATAAATTCGCCGCATTGTCCAGCATGAACGTTCTGGCGGGGAAGCGGCGTGAAAAGCCAGGCCGCGCCTTCGAAAAGATCGGCATCGGCAAACTCCACGCCGGCGTTTTCCTTGCCCGCCATAGGATGCCCGGCGAGGAATCTTTGTCCGGCGTTACGCCCGAACGATTTCGCGGCGTGCTGCACAACTTCAACCTTTGTGCTGCCGACATCGGTTACGAGGGTCTTGGCCGGCAGCATTGGCCCGAGCCGCCCGATCAGATCGAGGATTGCTATCACAGGTGTTGCCAGTATCACCAGATCGCTGCCGCGCACGGCGTCCGCGGGATCAGTGATTCCAGCTTCGATCGCGCCGCAGTCATGGGCCCGCTCCAAAACTGGAGCGCGGTCACACCCAACAATTCGTCCGGCGAGCCGGCGTTTCTTTAGCGCTAGGCCCAGCGAGCCTCCGATCAAGCCGGTTCCGATGATGGTGACTTGCTTGAAGGCCATGTGTAATTTGTAATTTGCAATTAGTAATTTGTAATTTGTGATTTTGATTTTCAATTACAAATTACAAATCACCAATCACAAATTGGTTCTACGCGATCTCGCGTCCCACCGCAGGCGCGATCATGCGGATCTCGTCCATCAACTTGGCAAACTGATCCGGATAGAGCGACTGCGCACCGTCGGAGAGCGCTTTATCCGGCTGGTGATGAACTTCGATGAGCATAGCATCGGCGCCGGCGGCCACGGATGCGCGCGCCATGGGAGCCACTTTGTCGCGGCGCCCCGTGCCATGCGACGGATCGGCGGTCATCGGCAGGTGCGAGAGTTTATGAATGATCGGGATCGCGGAAATGTCCATCGTGTTGCGCGTGTAAGTTTCGAACGTGCGAATGCCGCGCTCGCAAAGAATGATTTCGTAGTTGCCCCCGGCAAGCAGATATTCAGCGGAGCACAGCAGTTCTTCGAAGGTGGCGGCGATGCCGCGCTTGAGCAGCACAGGTTTGCGAACCTTGCCCAATTCGCGCAGGAGATTAAAGTTCTGCATGTTGCGCGCGCCCACCTGGAAGATATCGACATAAGGCAGCATCAGCTCGATCTGCGAAATCTCCATGACCTCGCTGATCACCAGCAGTTTAAAACGGTCGCCCGCTTCGCGCAGCAATTTCAGGCCCTCAAGGCCGAGTCCTTGAAAGGAATACGGAGAGGACCGAGGCTTGAATGCGCCGCCGCGGAGAACGCGCGCTCCAGCTTTAGCGATCAGATCGCTAACGGTGAATAGTTGCTCGCGGGATTCCACCGAGCAGGGCCCGGCCATCACGACAATTTTCCTGCCGCCGATTTCAATGCCATTTGCAAACTTGACTACCGTGCCCTCAGGACGAAAGCTGCGCCCGGCCAGTTTGTAAGGAGAAGTAATGCGGTGAACTTCCTGCACTCCCGCCATGATTTCGACCACGCCGGTATCGAAATCACGGGGAACTCCGACGCCGCCAAGCACCGTCTGATGCGCACCGGTGGAGCGGTGAACTTCGAATCCGAACTGAACCAGTCGATCGATCACCTGCTGGATCTGATCTTCGCTGGCCGAATCTTGCATTGCGACAATCATGATTAAGTTCGTTTTGCCGGCCGGTTCACGCTAAAAACCGCTAAGAGTAAAGAATGAAGCACAGCGTCCGCGGTGTACCCGGGTAGTTCCTCAATTCTTGAATCTTGAATCGATCTCGGCGTCGCGAGCTGTCTGCTCGTCGTCGGGAACGATTTCGTGCTTCTGTATGGTGCGCATCACGTCCATGATTCGTTCGTAGACCTGCGCTAGATCGCGTTCAGTCAAAGGACCGGTATTGCTACGCTGCACATTGGCGATCACCTCGCGCTCGCGCTCGGGTTCGTAAATGGGCAGGCTGGTATTGCGTTTCAATCGTCCAATTTCAACGGCAGCGGCCGCCCGCTCGTTGAGCAGCGCCGCCAGTTTGCGGTCCAGTTCGTCGATTTTCTTGCGCCAGTCGGCAATGTCCATAGAGCTTTCAGCCATCAGCTATCAGCCGTCAGTTTAACTGCCACGTGGTGCCTTGAATGCCGAAGCCCCACGAATCTCAAGCTCACCAGATTCAATCATCCTGCACGCCCAGCTGATGGCTGATGGCTGACGGCTGAGAGCTGCCTCACAAATTCTGCCACAGTTGCGGCTTCCCGTCCGGGATTTTGTTCGATGGCGTGGACGATGGCGCTGCCGACAACCGCGCCATCAGCGAATTTTCCGACGGCCACGAATTGTTCGGGAGTTGAGATCCCGAAACCGACGGCAATCGGAAGCTTGGTGAAACGGCGGATGCGCTTGACGAGAGTCTTGGCGTCTCCAGTCATTTGTTGGCGCGCGCCGGTGACGCCGGTGCGGGAGATCGCGTAAATAAAGCCTGTCGAAACCTGAGCGATTAACTTCAAACGCTGGTCGGTGCTGGTGGGCGCGGCCAGAAAGATAGTTGCCAGGTCATTCTTGTGTGCCTCGCGCAGATACTCGGCTGATTCTTCGACAGGCAGATCGGTGATCAGCGTTCCGTCAATCCCAGCAAGCCGTGCCACTTGGCAAAACTTCGGGAGTCCCATGCGCAAGATGGGATTGAGGTAGGAAAAGATCACCAGGCCGACGGATTGGGAATGTTCGCGAATTTCGGAGGCAAGCGTGAGCACGTGCTGCAGCGACACTCCTTGTTTAAGCGCCCGCTCGCTGGCGCGCTGGATGACCGGCCCATCGGCAAGCGGATCGCTGAAGGGCACGCCCAGTTCAATCACACTCGCACCCGCGTCGATGGCTGCCAGGATGACCTGACGCGTTGTGGCGAGGTCAGGGTCGCCGCAGGTTAGGTAGGCGATGAGGGAGGGCTTATTCTCGAAATGAAAGGGCATTAGAGAGGGAGATCAGTTTGAATCGTCGATAATCGCCTGCATATCATCTACAACTCTTCCCGCAACCTGAACGTAGCGTTGCGCGTATTTTATGGCCTTGTCTCGATCAGGAATAATAACGTCATAAAAGTGAGCTGCCTCTTCGAGAGCTTCCAGATGCTCGGGTTCTAATTCGAGGGCTTGGAGTATGCATCTTTCAATCTCATCGAGCCCTGAGGGCTCATGATCTTCGGGGTGATCGTCCAGCATCATCAATCGTGCCTTGGTCACCCATAGCTCCGGACAGTCGGGAACGAGATCGAGCCGTTTCGTGTTCTCCCTAAATAGCTCCTCCCATTCCTTCGTGGAAATTTGTTCTTCGTTTGCCATGTCGTCAATCACAATCAACAATCACAAATCATCAATCTAGTTTCAGATTCTCCCGCAAAATCCCGACATCCTTATCTCCCCGCCCCGAGATGTTGACAATCACGACTTCCGACTTCTTCATCTTCGGCGCCCGCTTGATAACTTCAGCAACCGCGTGCGCGGACTCCAGCGCCGGAATAATGCCTTCGGTGCGAGCAAGCAGCACGGTTGCCTCAAGCGCCTCAGCGTCAGAAGCAGGAACATATTCAGCGCGCCCCGTATCCCTAAGCATGGCGTGCTCGGGCCCGATCGACGGGTAGTCCAGCCCAGCAGAAACGGAGTGTGTAAGCGCAATCTGCCCCGCCGCGTCCTGCAGCACATA
>WNFS01019509.1_pt1 | contig 10210 bp, 11 predicted proteins | sample 5400141 | NCBI WGS metagenome assembly WNFS01 (sample SAMN13153358, study PRJNA577476) | soil metagenome | isolation source: 60 cm saprolite under Madrone tree | place: USA:California | collected 2016-06-14
TGCGCGCCAACGGACATCTTGTCGCCGAAGTAGCTCTTCAGCCTCCGGAGACCGCGCTGACCCTGTACTGGAAAAACGGCAAAGTCGCGACGACGGATGGCCCCTATGCGGAAACCAAGGAACAGCTTGGCGGCATTCAAATCCTTGAGGCGCGAGACCTCAATCATGCCGTTCAACTTGTCTCACAGCTACCAGGCTTTAAGTATGGACTTGGGCCGATTGAGATACGGCCGGTTGCGGATTTGAACGAAATCATGAAGGAGAGCGAGCAGCGGCGGCGAAAGGAGACATCGCGATGAGGGCGGCCATGGGGGAAAGAAAGATGAAGGCAGGAATAACGAGAGCAAGGGTGATGACGGAAAGAATGATCAGAGAAAAAATGATCAGCATCATGGCCTGGGACTGCACGATTCTGGTGCTGCTAATCAGCATCGGTTCGCTCGTGCCGAAGGCGGCGGCACAATCGGATAGATATCCGAAAATTGCGCCTGTCGACCAATACTTGATGGAAAGGAATGCTGAGATTCTGCTGGCGCCGAGCGCCGCTCCGGATTCCATATCCAGCGACGCGGCGCGCTTAGGTCGTAGCGGAGGGAGTGGCCAGGGACGGATCATTGGGCGAATCTCGTCCGAGCGGGTAGCCTTGCGAATGCCGTCTGCATCATTTGCATTACTTCCGAGTTGACCGTCAGTAGTCCGGAGCGTTGGATTGCCACTGCAGATTCGGTGATAAACACTAGGCAAGAAGACAGGAGTGATCTGGGAAGGTGTGAACCAGATTTCAAGAAGTCGATTCCTTCAATCCGTCAGGCTGGCACAGGTATCCGATCAACTGTTAGTGCGGAATCCAGTCGCGAAAAAATTCTTGACATTCTATATCAGCTACTGATATATCCGTATCTGACATAGCCATGCCTACTGCTAATCGTATTCCAGATGATCTGCAGCACCTGCTCCCCCTGACCCCTGCGGTCTTTTTTATTCTTTTCGCGTTAGCCGACGGGGAAAAGCACGGCTACGCGATTATGCAGACTGTCTCCCGAATTTCTGAGAACCAATTTCGGATGGGCCCTGGCACGCTCTATACGACAATCCAGCGGCTCTTGGATTTGGACGTGATAGAAGAAACAGAGAGCGCCGGCGGTCAATCCGACCACGAAAACCGGAGGCGGTATTACAAGCTGACCCGTAAGGGGAAGGCAGTCCTCGCCGCTGACGTCAGCCGGATGGAATCCGTAGTGCGCTTGGCACGCGACAAGAAGCTACTGCCGAGGACATCGGAATGATGTTATGACTAGCGCTGTTCGAGCGAGTTGTGGGCTCTACAAAATGCTCTTGTTCATGTACCCGGCCGACTTTCGCCTGCGCTTCGGGAGCGAGATGGTAACCACGTTTTCTGATCTGATCTGCGGCGAGTGGGAACACCACGGTCTGCCGGGGGTCGCGCGAGTGTGGCGGTCCGCACTGGGGGAAGTGTTTTCTGTCGCCGTGCCACTTCAACTGCAAAACTCGATTGTGGTTGCGATCTCCCTTTCCTTCCTTTGCTCGTCCGCGTTGTTTCTGACGATATTTCGTGCAATGACGCACGAGTGCGGCAGCAAATAGCTACTGGTTCAGCGGCTTAAAGACAATTGTCGAATTTTATTCGGCCCGATGGCTTGCGAGCTTGTGATGAGATTATCGGCACTGCTTTCCGCGATCGCATTGATTACTCTTAGGACTATGGCGTCAGGTGCTGCTGCTGAGCGCGTTGCCTCGCCATCTGTGCAGGATATCCAACAGTCGTTGCGTTTTGTGCCAGGTCGTATGGCTCATTACCACGTTCCAGGTTTAAGCCTGGCCTGTATTCACAATGGCACCGTGGAGTGGACTCAGGCTTTCGGCGTTGCCAGAGTCGGCGGTGAGCCGGTAACGCCTGAGACCTTGTTTCAGGCTAGTTCCATCGGCATGCCGGTGACAGCAGTGGCGGTGCTGCGACTTGTGGAGCAGGGAAAACTGAATCTCGACGCTGATGTTAGTCAATACCTGAGGAGCTGGAAGCTACCTACGAACAGGTTTACGGAACAGAAGAAGGTGACGCTCCGTGAATTACTCAGCCACACAGCAGGCGCAACCGTCCACGGTTTTGAGGATTACGCTGCTGGAGAAAAGGTACCTACGCTTGTCCAGGTGCTTAATGGCGAAAGCCCCGCAAACTCTGCACCGGCGACTATTGACTTTGTCCCTGGGTCACAGTTCCAATACGCTGGCGGCAATTACGCGATCATTCAGCAGATACTGACAGATGTGACAGGCGAGCCATTCCCCGAATTGATGCAGGAACTGATATTGCAGCCGCTGCATATGGTACACAGCACGTTCCAACAACCCATTCCTGAGAAACTACGCCCTCTCGTAGGAATCCCCTACGATAAAGACGAGAATGCGATCGCGGGAGGTCCGCACACCTCCCCCATGACGGCCGTAGCAGGCCTATGGGCGACTCCCTCCGATCTAGCGCTGTTTGTTTTGGCGATCCAGGATGCCTTGGCTGGTAAATCCGGAGCGATAGTATCGCCCTCGACAGCTCACGAGATGCTACGGCCGGTTCGAGGAAACTATGCACTTGGATTCGTTATCGATGGAAATGGCCCCAATCGGTATTTTTTCCACCCCGGAGCGAATCTTGGATACTTATCCTTCTTCTTCGCATATGAGAAGGGCGATGGTGTGGTCTTGATGAGCAATCAGCAGTACAGCAAAGCGCTGATGCTGGAGGTTATCCACGCCCTCGCGAAACAGTATGGATGGACCGAATTCCCGACAGATGAGACGAGATTCAGCAATCCTTGGATCATCGGCTTGATCTGCGCATGTATCGTCCTTGCTACCTACTCGCTCTTCCGAGTAGTCCGACGCCGCAAGAGATTATCGCTTTGAGCTTGTGGTTGCCGCAGTTCAGGAAACCGTAAACGATAAGAGCTTTGACCGAACGCGGCGGAGTGAAACTGCGGCAAGGGTCGAACCTTGGCGGGATAACGCCCCATTCCTGCAAGTCCGCAAAGAAGGTGCGCACCGCCGTATAGTTCTGCATCTTGGTGGCCGGTTTGAGGGGCCGCCCATAGTGCGCTCGCGAGCGACCCTGTTCCGTAGCTCGCCAGTCTCCGCAGCGCATGTTGGTAATCATCACCAAGCACAGCACTGCCAAGTTTCGGTCCCACTGTTCAGGTGCCGTTATCGTTGGGTGTTTTGCGGCGAGCCATCGACGCACCGCCAGCACAAAATAGTAGTCCGCCCGTCGCAGCCGGGAACAGCGCGTGCCGTTTTCATACCAGTACTTCGCCGACTGCGCTCATTTCTCCGGTATTCCATCTTGCAGATGTGGGTTCGCGCGGGCACCATTCTTCATCCTCATGATTGGAGCGGAGATGATTCCTTTACCCGAGTCGAGCGAAGCGTCGTTCTGATCCCGGAGCACGAAGGCCCTCCGGCTCAGGCCGGAGGCCCTTTTTGTTTGTCCTGCATTCCGGCCAAGAAAAACAAATCTAATCGCCCGTTCGCCGAACTGTAGAGGATACTCCTCCTCCGCTGGCCATAGACCGTCAGTGGAGAACCGACACCGGTTCGTCCCCGCAACCGATGCTTGTCCCTTTGCTGCTCGGAAGTTCCCGAGAGCACGTCCCCGCTCTCGTGCGCAGACCCAGTCTGTCACTGGGTATGCAGGGGGTTAGGCCATGTCTTGGGGAGTCACGTGCGACTGCTCACTCTGTAACATCGAAGTGCGTCTGCTCTGCGATTTGTCCACCACGCAAGCTGGTGCTTTTCGTGAACTGTTTTCTGGCTGCCAGGGTTTACGTCAGTATTCATCCGTTTCACCTTTGCTCTTGCATCTGCGAATGTCACCTGCGAACGCAGGATCGGACGACTTGCTACGCGAACTCTTCTTATGCCGGGTCACCAATCCCGCATTCATTGAAAGTATTCTCGTTCTTGCATTTCTGCCGATGCTTCATGGCACAGTTCGCAGGGTCGGCAAGCAGCAACCAGGGCTCGCCGAGGAAGACATCACACAACAGGCGCTCAGCTTTCTACTGCAATATCTGCGCTCCCACGAACTCCAGGCACGGCAATCGCACTTTGCCTTCGCTATTTCACGCACTGTGAAACGCCAGCTCTTTGAGTGGGCGAACCGCGAAAGCGGAAAGACTGGACTCCTGAGGTACTACGACAGCGAGACTTTTACCGCCCTGGCAGTGGAGGAACCCTTTGAACGATACGCCTTGCTGTGTCACTTCCTTCATCGGTGCGTGACAAAAGGCCTCCTGGCAGACGCCGAGTTGGATCTCCTGTTTCAATTCAAGTTGAACGGAACCAGCGGGGAGGATTTCGCCGGCTTCAATGGAACGTCATCGAATGCCGTTCGCCAGAGACTCAAACGCCTGCTCGGGAAACTGCGCCGATTGGCGCGATGAGTCCTGACTGTTGAGTTTGTCCTGATCTGGGGACAACTTGCGGCCCCTGCAGCAATCTCAAAACTATTTTCATTTTCCGGCGACACATTTTTCTCTCCAAACACTGAATAGGTAGATAGAGGGAAGTTCGCGCAGAAACCCCCTGCTGCTGAGTGGCGTCAAGGCGCAACGGGCGAGGTTTGTCGGCAGTGAGCCTACCGTGTCTTCGGACCAGTGCGTTTCAGCTGCGACCACCAGCACGCATCGGACAGCGTGGACTTCCTTACGCGCCACACGTTTGTGCGGTGCAAAACTCCCTGCGAGGTCTCGAAAAATGAAAACACGCTTGACTGTAATCTGTCTTTGCCGCCATTTGACCCGGGTTGGCCTTACATTTCTCATGGGCCTCTTCCTCTCCGCATCCACATTCGCCCAGGCGACCGGAACTTCTCCATGGGAGAACGCCGTGGGTGTCCTCCAACAAGCGTTCACCAGCACCATCGCGCGCGGGCTTTCGCTCGTCGCAATTGTCGTCTCCGGCCTCACCTTCGCCTTCGGTGAAGGTGGCTCGAAGCGTGTCCTCGCCGGCGTTCTCTTTGGCGTGGGAATGGCCATCGCCGCCGTCAACTTCATGGCTTGGCTCTTTCCGTGAGACCGCCCTTCTAAATCCGGGATCACGGGAGCCCTTATGATGAACACAAAGCGGATCAACCTGGTGCATCGTTCACTCTCTCGGCCTCTCACGATCCTCGGGGCCGAGCGAAAACTCTTCTTTTTCGCGATGTGCCTTGGCGCGGGCACCTTCAACCTGCTCAACAGTCTGCTCGGTGGGGTGCTGATCTTTGTGCTTCTGTACTTCCTTGCACGCTGGGCCACCCAAACCGATCCGCAAATTCTGCGCTTTCTGCTCACCGCGGCCACACTGCGCAGCCAATACGACCCCATGAAATTCACTCCTATTTCTGTCCGCAGGGATCGCCATGCTCAGGCTTAAACGAATCTTCAAGAACTGCAACAACGAGACCATCCCGTACAAATTCTACGGCAACCCTGTCGTCGACGCAGCGATCCAGAACCGCATCGCCTATCTCGGCAGCAAGTCTGACACGCTTTTCTCTCTTTCCATCTATTACGTGATTCTCCACCAGGGATCGCAGATTTCACACTCGCTCGAAAACGCGCTTGCGCAGTTCCGAACGAAGCCCCGGAAGGCGCTCGCCGAACTGTCCGCTCACTTCTTCGCGAAAAAACAAGTACTCGTCCTGGGGAACGACATCACCAAAGCCGAGGCCGCTCTTCTTCAGAAGGCTCGAAGTTTCATTCTCCAGGTCAGCGACTTTCTGCCGGTACGCATTCTCGGCAAGCAGGAAGTGTTCCGTGTTCTCAAGAAAACGCTCAACTTCCACCCTGACAAGATCGAACTCGCAAGACTCAAGCACGATACGTTCCTCGACTACTATCTTTGCGAATCGCAACTCGAATGCCACCGCGGCCATCTGCGCGTGGACGACTACTACGTTAAGGTCTTGACGCTGAAAGAGCCTTCCGCCCAAAGCTTTCCCCTCATCTTCAAACGCCTCCTTGAAGTGGAGGCCAACTATTACGTCGTCACCGAATGGAAGAAGGAAGACTCCGGCAAGACCCGGCGGAACATCCAGGCTAAACGCCGCCACTTCCATAACACCAAACGATCGTTCTTTAGCCAGGTCAACATGAATGACGCTCCCACGCAAGACATGCTCCTCGATGATTCGAAGGAGTCGCAGGTCCGGGAACTCGGTGAAGGCATCAAGGAAATCGAGCTCCACGGGAACTACTTCGGCCAGTTCTCGCTGACCGTGGTCATCTACGACCTCGATCCGGCTAAGGTAGACCGTGCGTGCGCCGAATTCTACAAAGTGTTCAGCGTCCATGACGCACAGCTCTACGAGGAAAAATACAACCTTCTGAATTCATTTCTCGCGGCAGTCCCCGGCAACCACGTCTTCAACCTCCGTTATCTCTATCTGCTCAATACCAACTACGCGGACTTTTCATTTCTCTTTACACTGCACCGGGGTGAGCCGCGCAACCAGCATCTGCGCCAGGAATATCTCGCGGTACTCGAAACCAATCACCACACACCGTATTTTTTGAACCTCCACTACCGCGATGTCGCCCATAGCATGATCCTAGGCAGGACCGGCGCCGGGAAATCGTTTCTCCTCAACTTCCTCATCACCAATCTGCAGAAGTACGACCCGCATACCTTCATCTTCGATCTGGGCGGAAGCTTTGAAAGCCTCACACATCTCTTCGGCGGCTCGTATGTCCGCATTGGCCTCGAATCTGAGGATTTCAAGATCAATCCGTTTTCGCTCCCGCCGACCAAGGAAAATCTCGATTTCCTCGCCCTCTTCCTGAAAGTCCTTATTCAGGGGACGCGGGTGGGGGAACTCGACCCTGCCATCGAGCGGGACCTTTATGACCAGATCGAAAATCTGTACGCTATTGACCCCGCGCTTCGCACGCTGGGCGTGTTGGCGAATACCTTAGGCCATGATCTTTCGAGCCGCCTCGCGAAATGGACCCGAGGCGGCCAGTTCGGATTCCTGTTCGACAACGCCGAAGATACAATCTCGTTTTCCCGATTTCAGTGCTTCGACTTCCAGCGGATGAGTCAGTACCCGGAGCTGCTCGAGCCGCTGCTCTTCTACATCCTGCATCGCGCCAATGCGCTGATCGCCGACCGGCAGATTTCGTCCGTCTTCAAAGCCTTCTTCATCGACGAAGCGTGGGTGTTTTTGAAGAACCCCAGCATTCAGCGGTATGTCGTCGAGGCCCTCAAGACGTGGCGCAAGCACAACGCAGCGATGGTTCTCTCGACGCAATCGCTCGACGAACTCAAGCGGTCCGAAATCCTCGACGTCATCATCGAAGGCTGCTCCACAAAAATCTTCCTCGCGAACCCGGACATGGACCGCGACCTGTACCGGCGCCAGTTTCACTTGAATGAGACCGAAGTGGAGCTGATCTCGAGCCTCATCCCCAAGCAGCAGTTCCTGATCAAAACGCCTGAACTGGCCAAGGTCGCAAACCTCACCGTAGACGCCAAGAGCTATTGGCTCTACACGAACGATCCTTACGACAACAAGAAACGGCGCGAGGCCTTTGAAACCTACGGTTTCGAACGGGGTCTCGAAGTACTGGCGGGAGAACGGCCGTGAACCTACTGATCCCTCCAAACAGCTGGCCTTCGCTTGACACGTTGTACGTATTCCTGCCGCTTGCGCTGGCGGGATTCGTCACTTTCGTACTTCTTTCCATGCACTGGCTCGCGCGGTTGTTTGCCGATCAAGACGAAGGTTCCAAGTAGCACAAATCACTCTCAAAAGGAGCAGGTCCATGAAACTAGCGATTCAGAATCAGTGGCACCGCCAGTCGGTTCGCGCCTTTGTCCTCGTTGCTTTGGGCGCAGTCGCCTTCTACGCGTCGCCCGCGCAAGCCGCGACCGAAGTGGCGCGCGTCGTGAAATACGCCAAAGAAGACATCGTCTCCGTCCACGCGAAGCTTCGCTTCTCGACGCTTATCGTCCTGCCCGATGACGAGGAGATTCTTGATTTCACCACCGGCGACAAAGAATTCTGGATCATCAACGGCTCGCACAACCTCTGTTACGTCCACCCGGCCCAGGCCGGCATCCGCAGCAACTTGAATCTCATTACCGCCGCCGGCCACGTCTATTCCTTCGTGCTGACCGAGATCAGCAACGATCCGAATGCCGAACCCGACCTCAAGATTTTTGTTGAACCCAAGGAAGCCTCCGGCATCGCCGCAAAAACTGGACTCCGCGGCTATGTGAGCGCCGGCGAGGCGGAAGCGTACAAGAAAGAATTGGAAGCTTTACGCGCGCAGACGGCGGACCAGCTTCACGCCGCGCAAGTCCAAACGGGCGAGCAGGTCAACCGCTTCCGCTCAAGTTACGCAACCAAGCTCCAGTTCGACTACCTGCTTAATGCGAAGTCCGCGCGCGAACCGTTCCTCGTTTCCGCGATCTATCACGACGACACTTTCACCTACGTCAAGTGTGCCGCGCGGGAAAAACCTGCCCTGTACGAAATAAAGGACGGAAAACCCAACCTGATCAATTTCCAGCTCGAAAACGGCGTTTACATCATCCCCAAGATCCTCGACAGCGGCTATCTCGTCATCGGCAAAAAGAAACTGCCGTTTACGCGGCAAAGTTCGGCGAAGTAAGGAGCGACCCATGAACCAGCCGAACGAATTGCAAGAGAAAGCTCCCAAGCCACCTGGCCTGCTGCCGAAAAATGTCCAGTCCTGGCTACTCATCAGCCTGGCTTTGCTGATGGTCCTTATTATGTGGCTGACCGGGGGTAAGAAACCGCAGACCGCAGCCAAGGCCATTCCGGCCGCGCCTTTGGTACAAGCGCCGCTCGAAGTCAACGACGCCAAAATCGCCGAACTGCAAAACCGCATTCAGGAGTTGCAGCGTGAGCAGCTCTTGGCCGAAAACGCTCTCGCGCAACCAAACCATCCCATCAGCCCCGCGACCCCGGATTTGCCGCAAGCGCAGCAGGCCGGTGTAGCGGGCACTGGCGCCGACCGCCCGGAAGACGTGATCCGCGCCGAAAGGAAAAAGCGCGAGTACCTCTCTCTGTTTTCATCAAATGTCGCTCTCAGCTACCGCAAGCCTTCGGCCAGCGGCGCGCCCACAGCGGCCGATCCAAATTCAGCACTGCAAAATTCTCCGCCTTCTGCGCCCGACACAGCTCAGATCGCTCAGCTCTTCAGAGAAATGCAACCGAATTCCGTCCCGTTAACGCCTACATCTTTTTCTGCCCCGGCAAGAAAGGATTCCGCGGAAGCACCCGATGACCGAAAGGAGGGAATGCGAACTCCTGCCGCCGCGTCGGCTGGCGCCGCCAATGCGGCGGCAGGAAAAAACTACGTACTGTTTGAAGGAAACATCCTTGAAACCGTTCTGATCAACCGTCTCGACGGCCAGTTCTCTGGCCCGGTCGAGTGCCTGCTCTCGACCGACGTCTACTCCAACGACCGCCAGCATCTCCTGATTCCAGCGGGATCCAAGTTGCTCGGTGAAACAAAGAGAGTGGACAGTCTCGGCCAAAAACGTCTGGCCGTGGCGTTCCACCGCCTTCTCATGCCGGACGGGTTTTCCGTCAGCCTCGACCAGTTCAAAGGCCTCAACCAGATCGGCGACACGGGGTTGCGCGATCAGGTCAACAACCACTACCTGCGCATCTTCGGCGTTTCGCTTGCCATCGGTGTTTTGGGAGCCGTCGCGGAAGCCGGGACCGGAAGCGCGATCACTGCATCCGGCACCGACCTCATGCGCCAGGGACTTGCGGGAAGCATGGCCCAGTCGTCAGCGCAGATTCTCGACAAGTTCCTCAACATTCTGCCGACCGTCACGATCCGCGAGGGCCATCGCGTCAAAGTCTACTTGTCGGGCGATCTCGCTCTGCCCGACTACAACAATCACAAAATGCCTTCCGATTTGTGAAGGCTCGAAAGGATAGGAGTCTGATGAAGAAGAAGCTTCTGATTGCTTTGCTCGTCTTGGGTTTGGGTGTAGGAACTGTTTCCGCACAATTCGGGAGCGGGATCGTGTACGACCCGACCAACTACCACAATGCCTTACTCCGGTACTACCAGCTCCAGCAACATCTCGCGCAGTTGCAAAAGAGCTACGCCAAAATCACTTCCCAACTCGAGCTGGCCACGCAGATGGCACGGTTCGTTCAGAACATGCCGGCTCG
>WNFS01027387.1_pt1 | contig 10210 bp, 9 predicted proteins | sample 5400141 | NCBI WGS metagenome assembly WNFS01 (sample SAMN13153358, study PRJNA577476) | soil metagenome | isolation source: 60 cm saprolite under Madrone tree | place: USA:California | collected 2016-06-14
TCGGTTACCACGGGCATGTCAGTTTCGATACCCTCCTGCTTGCCGCGGTTGATTGTTACGGTGCGCCACCAAGTGGATGAATCACGCGTCACAACTTCGGCCGCTATCAACTTAAAGACTGAGCGCTCGCGATAATTGAGCGCATGGCGCAAACGATTGACCTCATGCTCGACATCGCGCAAACTCTGGTTGGTCGCTTTCAATGCTCGATTTTCCACCTGCAGCGCAGCATTTTCGCGCTCTAATTGTTCGAGCGACTTCAAACCCGTGCGAACTGACGTAATCTGCTTTTGAAGCCCAGAGCCACTGGTCAAGAACGGCGCAAGCAACTGATAAACTCCGGCCTTAAATTTGCGTGTGCTCTCCGCGCCGAAGCTGAGAAAATATCCCAGAATGGCGCCGAAAATCAGCAGGGCGATAATATTTGTGCGACTCATCCCGATTTCGCCTCGAGCCGAATCGATATTTCCCGAATTGCAGATCCTGGAAGGTGCGATCGGCCCCGCTCAAAAGCTGGCTTCAACCCCCATTCGCAAACCTCGTCCTGCGCGCAGCGCAGCGGAGTCGAACGGATCCGCAATCCGGAGTCGCTACCGCCACTGGCGATCTGACGAAGCCACTTGACGCAAAAATTTAAGTTCATTGAGGCATTTGCCAGTCCCCTCCGCAACCGCGCTGAGCGGATCTTCAGCGACATGGACAGGCAAACCTGTTTCCTCGCTCAAAAGCTTGTCGAACCCCCGCAGCAATGCGCCGCCGCCTGCCAGCACGAGCCCACGATCGACCAAGTCTGCCGAAAGCTCAGGTGGACAGCGCTCCAGCGTGATACGGACTGAATCGACGATTGTTGAGATCGGCTCAAGCAATGCTTCCCGGACTTCCTGCGAAGTGATCATGAGCGTTTTGGGCAATCCCGCGACCAAATCACGCCCTTTCACTTCCACGCTCGTTTCCTTTTCGCTGGGATACGCCGATCCAATTTTAATTTTGATTTCTTCGGCCGTACGCTCGCCCACCATCAAATTGTAAGCGCGCTTCATATACTGGACGATCGCTTCATCGAGCTCATCACCGGCCACCCGGACGCTGCGACTAAAAACAATCCCCGAGAGCGAAATGAGCGCCACTTCTGTCGTGCCACCGCCAATGTCGATAATCATGTTGCCTGCGGGATCCTGCACCGGAAGTCCCACCCCAATTGCCGCCGCCATCGGTTCTTCGATCAAATAAACCTCGCGCGCGCCCGCATGTGTCGCCGATTCGCGCACCGCGCGCTTTTCCACTTCGGTAATCCCGGATGGGACTGCGATAACGACGCGTGGTCTCGCACGCACCCGACGATTGTGGACTTTCGTAATGAAATGTCGCAGCATTGCCTCCGTCACTTCGAAGTCTGCAATCACGCCATCTTTTAGCGGGCGCACTGCAACAATGTTCGCCGGCGTGCGGCCGAGCATTCGCTTCGCTTCATCACCTACGGCCAGTACTTTGTTCGTGCCGGCTTGGACTGCTACCACTGATGGCTCGCGCAACACGATCCCCTGATCTTTTACGTAAACAAGCGTGTTCGCCGTGCCGAGATCGATGCCGATGTCGCTGGATAACCAGCCGAAAAGTCCGTTAAACATGAATTAGTTTCTAATTTGGCAGATTTTCCAGTCTGGCGGAAGCGCGTCACTTTGTCGATCTTCGCAGCAAACCTTGCGCCGCGAGCGCGATTCGACCCGGCTGAAACGCCGTAACATGAAACAGACCCCCGCGGCGTCAAGCTTTAATCGTCAAAGCGTTAAACGTATCAACCCTAAAACCCCAGGTAATCGCGTCAACTCTTCAACATTGAACGTTGTCCCTCGATCATTAGAGTTCCAACATTAACGCGGAACAAATCATCGTTGCTTCTTCAATCCTCGCCGCCGACTTCTCCCGATTGGCTGACGAAATCCAGCGAGTCCAGCAAGCTGGCGCCGACTGGATTCACTGCGACATTATGGATGGACATTTCGTCGATAATATTTCCTTCGGACCGGCAATTGTCGATCTGGTCCGAAGGAATACGAAACTCCCGATCGATGTGCATCTCATGATCGAGCACGCCGATCATTACGTGCCACGTTTTATCAAAGCAGGTGCCAACTCGATTACCGTGCATGTCGAGCGAGAAGCGAAACACGATGTCGAGAAAACTTTGCGCGCAATTCGCGATGCTGCTTGCCGTCCCGGCCTTACGTTAAATCCCGCGACGTCATTTGAATCGGTCGAACCGTTTCTCGATCAGATCGATATCTTACTCGTCATGACCGTCCATCCTGGTTTCGGCGGTCAATCGTTCCGGCCCGAGATGATGGAAAAAGTCAAACGCGCCCGCGATTGGAAAACAAAGACCGGCGCTAAGCTCGACATCGAAGTCGATGGCGGCATCAATCCCGACACCGCGCGCTTGTCGATCCAGAATGGCGCCAATGTCCTTGTTGCAGGCACTTCCATCTTCCACTCAGAAGATTATGGCGAAGCGATCCGGGAATTGCGGGGCGTCAAATAACGCTTGTCATCCCGAGCCACCGGAGGAACATCGCGCTGGTCGGTGTCGATCTTGGCGAGAACCCGGCAGCGATTGTCGATCTTAAGTCGTCTCCGCAGCAACGACCGGCCCGGCTTCCTCGGTCGTCTCGGCCATGACTTCGTCGGTTTGCGTGACGCGCACTACTTCTTCGACAGTTGTTTTGCCTTGCGCGACACGCCGCCAGCCATCCTGCCGCAACGTTTCCATGGCTTCGGAAATGGCGCATTGCTTGAGTTCGCCGCCGTCGCGTTTCTGCATGATCAGTTTTCTTAACGGTTCGGTTACCGAACAAATCTCGTAAATGGCCGCGCGGCCCTGATAGCCGGTCTGCCGGCATTGATCGCAGCCGGCACCACGCCGGAACTGGGCCCCCAGTTCTTTCACAGGAAAACCGATCTCCGCGAGATAGTCGCGCGGATAGTTCACCCATTGCACGCAATCTGGACAGATCGTGCGCACGAGTCGTTGCGCGATGAACGCTTTCACAACCGAAGCGAGGAGAAAAGGCTCCACCTCCATGTCGAGCAAGCGCGTGATCCCGCCGACCGCATCGTTCGTGTGCAATGTGCTGAAGACGAGGTGACCGGTCATGGCCGCGCGGATCGCGATATCTGCCGTTTCGATGTCGCGAATTTCGCCGACCATAACGACGTTCGGATCCTGTCGTAAAATATGGCGGAGACCTTTTGCGAAGGTGAGATCGATCTCTGGTTTCACATCGATTTGGGAGACTCCCGGAATTCGATACTCGACCGGCTCTTCGATCGTGATAATGCGACGCTGCACTGAATTAATGCTGCTCAAGAAGCAATATAACGATGTCGATTTTCCGCAGCCGGTCGGGCCGGTGAGCAAAATGATTCCGTTGGCGTGAGCGAGCAGATTGCGAATGATGCCTTCCTGTTTCTTGCTCAGATCGAGACGATCGAAGTTGAATTGTTGTCCGCCGCGACTGAGCAACCGTAAGCTGATCGATTCGCCGTTTACCGTTGGAATAGTCGAAACGCGAACGTCGATCTCTTGATTGTTCCCGTGCAAATTCATGCGGCCATCCTGCGGCAAACGCCGCTCCGCGATGTCCATGTGCGCCATCACTTTGAATGAATGTCAGTCGCGCGCTCGACGATCGCTTCGCGAATAATTTGGTTCACGAATTTGACGACGGATGCTTCTGGATCGTCCGCATTCAAATCGGTGCTCGTCTGCGCGTCCTGTAGAACCTCGAACGCGCGGTTCGTTTTCAGAATTTCATCAAAAGTTTCTGCGCCGATGCCGTAGAGAGTCTTGATTGCGCGCAGGAGTTGCGCACGGGGCACGAGGACCCATTCCGGCGGCTTTTTTAAGAGCTGCGATGCAAGCTGACGGCCGACTGAGTTGAACAGGTCGTAGGTCGCGAGCACCACAGAATTCTCCTTCGCTTCGATGGGGAGAATTTGGTGCTGAAAAACGAAACGGCTCGGCAAGATCGACAATGTCGTGCGATCGATTTTCTTGGCGTCAATTGAGACAACTGGCACCCGAAAGAAATTTCCGATCGCGCCGAGAAAGCGTTGCTCATCCACTTTGCCGGAATCAAGCATCTGACCCACCCACGAACCGCCGTTTAGGTTCAGTGCCAGTTCCGCGGCCTCCTCGCGCGACTGCACCCCGCTTTCGAGGAGCAAATTAATTAGCGATTGACTGGCCGCCGAGCTCATTCAGTAGTTCAAGGCAAATGCAATGCCCATCGGACAGGATCGGTAAACGTGCCGGTGACGCGCAATGAATAATTTTTTTGCAGACGCGCAATTGCGGCACCAACCTCTGGCGAAAAGACGCCGTCAATCGGACCACAATAATAACCGAGCCGGCGCAATGCGGTCTGCATTGCGCCGACATAACCCGGCTGCATAATCAATTGCTCCGGAGCCTTAAAATAATAATCAAAGCGCCAACGATATCTCGGCGCGAAGTCTGTAGCGTTCACATGGCGGCCCTGATGGAGCAGCCCGTAATCGTCTCGTTGAGCCAATGGATCGGTGGCACGAAAAACATCGTCGATAACATCGTACTCGTCGGCACGCGCGATGGTTGCGCCCAGGCCAAGAATCAAAGCGAGAACTATCCTTTTCATAAAAAGTGAGTTTATTACATATCCTTCGCCGCTGGAATATCGGGCGGTGGTAGCTGTTTGTCAGTTCCCATTTTCGGGCAGTCTGGGCAGTCGTCCTGGTCGAGCTCCGGTCCAAAGTGCGTCCTGTCTTCTGATTTTTGGCGTAGGCGATAAAGATCGAGCTTCGTCAGCGTCACCTCCGGGCGCATCAGAATGATCAGCTCGGTGCGCATCTTGTTCGATGTCGTACCGCGGAAAAGCGCGCCGACATATGGAATACGCGAGAGATAAGGAATGCCCGTGTAATTTTTTGTCTTGCTATCTTCAATCAACCCGCCAAGGACAATGGTAGATCCATTTGCTGCAGAAACATTGGTCCGGATGTAGCGCGTAGCGATATTTGGGATTTGGTTGCCAGATATGAGCGTCGTGCCGGCGAGACTGTCCAGCTTCTGTAAGATGTCGAGCGAGACTTCCTTCTCGGAATTAATGAGCGGTACGACCTCGAGTTGTAACGCGACTTTCTTGTACTCGATGCTCGATGAGACCGACGCTACAGTGTTTACAACGCCGGCATTCGTCAGGGTATTTACCGGAACTGGAATCTCCGTGCCTGACGCGATGATGGCCTTTTTATTGTTACTCGTGAAAACGGTCGGCCGCGAAATCACTTTGAACCGGCCGGTGGACTCAAGCAGATGCACAATCGCGGCGAACGCATTGCCGGCAGCTACATAAATATTCGTGCCGCTCCCTACATTCTGAATAATTTGACTGAAGTTGATCAGGTTGGAAGGATCGACAATACTCGATAAAATAGGAGCTGCTGTTCCGGTTGCCACCGGTGACGCACTGGAACTCGGAATTGGAATGGACACCTGGGTATTGCTGTTATTGCGCGAGGTGCCCACGAACCTCTTGTTGTATTTTGCAAAATAGTCGACACCGAATTCCTCATCGTTGGTGAGCGTCAACTGGCCAATAACGGTGCTCAGCGCAACTTGCGGCGCTTTCACGTCCATTTCGTCGAGGAAGCGCAACTTGCGGCGCTTTCACGTCCATTTCGTCGAGGATTTTTTCGACTTTCACCACTACCTCGCGGTTACCAAGGACGATAATCGTGTTCGCGCGCTGATCAGCGATCAGTTTGGAGTTACCGATTGTTACCGCCTTGGGCGCAGTATCCACAGGTTGCGTAGCGAGCTCTTCGGAAATATTCAGCGTACTTCCCGTCGAGGTGGAAGTAGTCGAAGTGCTCGAAACGCCGCCTGTATAAGGACTAGCGACAGTTGCCGTGGTCGACCGGACCGGCTGAGCTTGTGGCGACGGACTTGTGCCTCCAGCTTCCGCGCCGGGCTGGGCTGTCGCGCCTGGTTCCGTCAACGCCTGAACCAAAACTGGAAGAACGTCACCGGCCGAAATGTATCTCAATGGGCGCGTGACCGGTTTTCCAAACTCAACATTGGCGTCAAACTCACGGATTAACTTACGAATGAACGGCATGTTGATCGGCCGCGTCACGACATGAATGCGGTTGGTGCGGACGTCGGCGGTGAGTTTGATTTTACCCACTACGACCGCTTCTTCGGATAGGCCGGTCGCTCCGCTGATTTCATTTTCAACCTGGACCGGTTGCGGCACGTTGGGAGGCACTCGTACGGAGCGAATTCCAGGCTGGGTCGAGGGTTGACCGCCCTTCTCGAACATATCTTTGAGCATGTCGCAGACTTTGGTCGCGTCAGCCCGTTCGAGCTTGATGAACTCGCTCACCACTTCTGCCGGCGCCACGTCAACTTGCGCAATCACGGTGGCGAGTTGGCGAATGATGTCGGCGTTCTGCGTCACCAAAAGACTCGATGATTTCGGTAAGGCCAGAATATTTATCGAGCCTGCGCTTCCCTGGAAATATGCCATCAACACTTGTTGAAGTTCCTGCGGGTCCGCGTACTGAAGCTTGAACAAAAAGCTAATAACCGGGTTCCCGGCCGGAACGTCAGCGAGGTCAGAAAGAATCGGCACAGCGGCTTTTCGGGGATTTTGGCCGGCGCCAACAACTTCGACGATATCGCGATCTGCGGGAACCACAGAGATCCCGTTCAATGCGAGGCTCGTCTCGATGATTTTGATAGCCTCCTCGCGAGAAACGTCTTTGGTGATGAAAATGTTCACCTTGCCTTGGACAAAATTGTCCATCACCAGCTTTTTGCCTGTGAGCTGTTCGTAAAGATGCAGCACATCGACGACGTCGCTATTTGGAAACTGGAGCCGCACCGTCCCCGGCGCACTGGGAGGGGCCGTCGGATTCGCAGCCGCCGGGGTCGCTGCTGCGAGAGCGGGAAATGGCTCGGGCCGGACAGGAGCAACCTGCGCTGAAATAGCCGTGGCAGCCGCAAGTCCGAGCGCAGCGCTGCAGAAAAGTCGATGCACGATGTTATTTATGATGAGCGACCATGCTAATAAATTGAGAGCGGCGGGTCAACCTGCTTCGCCCGGCCCAAACCAAACCTTGTTAACTCGAACTGGACGCGGCGGAGCACAGTTTATGAAAAAATGTCATTCTTGCAAATGATTCGCCGTCTTTGCGTTCCAATTTCGAGCTGCGCCGATTTTATCCGCCCAATCGCGCTCGTGCTTTTTACCTCGGCGGCGGTAGTTCTTGCATGGACAACTATTTCCTCAATTTCAGCAGCACCATTCGGGAAAGAACAGGATCGGGCAAGCGCAGTTGTCCAGATTCGCTCCGTGCTTCGGGCGCAACAGGACGCCTGGAATCGCGGCGACATTGACGGGTTCATGAACGGATACGCGCGCTCAAGATCGACAATCTTTGTCTCGGAAGATGCCGTAAGACGAGGCTGGGAAACGGTCCGCGCCCGTTACAAGAAGAAATACTCGGATCGCGGGAAAATGGGCCAGCTCACCTTTTCCGATCTGGAGATTACTCCGCTTAGTTCCGACACAGCCGTCGTTCTGGGTCGCTGGAAATTAAAACGTGCACAAGATTGGCCGCATGGTCGCTTCACGCTCATCTTCAGGCGTCTGCCAGAAGGGTGGCGGATTGTGCACGATCATACTTCGGCGGCGAAAGAGTAGCGCGAGCCTCTGGCTTGCGAAAGAGCAGTGCAGGCGAGACGAATGCGCTACTCTTTTAACCGCGTGAGCAGTTTCTCGTGGATATTATCGAATCCGCCATTGCTGAAAACAGCGACGATATCTTTTGGCCGCAGCATCGGAACGATTCGAGCGACAATCGCGTCGGCATTCTGCTCGTAAAACGCAGGGTGACCCGCTTTTGAAATCGCGTCCACAACCACCTCCGGATTTAGTCGATCGTCTTCCGGGATCTGCTCCAGTTTGGCGACTTGCGAGATGAAAACCCCGTCGGCAAAGTTTAGCGCGTCGGGAAGCTGTCGTTGAAAAACGGCGCGCCGCGTCGTGTTGGAACGCGGCTCGAAAACGGCCCAGAGACGGTGGCCGCGATAGCGATGGCGAAGCGCTTGCAGCGTGTTGGCGATTGCCGTCGGATGATGGGCGAAATCGTCGATCACTTTCACCCCACGCACTTCACCACGCACTTCCTGCCGCCGCGCGACGCCAGAAAAGCTTTTGAATGCATTGTCGATCTTTGTTTTCGGCACATCGTAAAATCGCGCGGCCGTCGCCGCCATCGCCGCGTTGCGGATATTAAATTCGCCGATGAGCGGAATCTCGAATGTTTCCTCACCAAGTTTGAACCTCGAGCTACCCGACGAGTACGCGACATCGCGGACCCGTTGCGCGCAATTCTTCGAGAACCCCACCTCGATCATTTGCGCAAGACAATCTTTCGCGACGTCCACGCAATTGGCGTCGTCGCCATTCAGCACCACCATACCGCTTTGAGGAATAATATTGAGCAAACGCCGAAAGCTAAGCTTGATTTCATCGAGATTGTTGAAGATGTCGGCATGGTCAAACTCGATATTGTTTACGATGACCAATTCCGGCAGGTAATGAACAAACTTCGAGCGCTTATCGAAGAAAGCGGTGTCGTATTCATCGCCTTCAATCACAAAATATTTCGAATCATTCAGGCGTGCACCTTGTCCGAAATTTTTTGGAAGTCCGCCGATTAAATAACCGGGTTTGCGTCCAGCCTTTTCCATGATCCAGGCCAGCAAAGCCGTTGTGGTTGTTTTGCCGTGCGTGCCAGTGACGACGAGATTATGCCGGCCGCGCAAAAAATAATTCCGTAATACTTCTGGCAGCGAAAGATAAAGTATTCTCCGGCTGAGCACAGCCTCCACCTCGGGATTGCCGCGCTTGATCGCGTTTCCGATCACCACGACGTCGGCATCTGCCGGAATATTTTCGGCGCGATAACCTTCTTTTAGCGCAATTCCTTTCGCTTGTAGGAAGATCGACATCGGCGGGTAAACATTTTCGTCCGATCCGGTGACTTTGAAGTCGCGCTCGCGCAGCGCCGCTGCCACCGAACCCATGGCCGTTCCGCAAATACCGAGAAAATGAAAACTGCGCGGCGCTTGCTCCACGCGGATTCTCTAATCCGCGTTACTGAGTTTGGCTACTGAAAGCGGGACAGAATTCCGGAGAACCTATTTCTTCTTAAATACCTCAATCGCGTCCCAAGCTTCATCCGGCGGTTGCCGTTCATACTCAAGCGCGCGGTCGAGATACATTTTGGCCAGGAAATCGTCGGGATAAAATTCGAGGAACCGTGAGAAAAAGATTTTTGCCTCAGTAAAATCCCGTACGCGGAATTTTTCGAGTCCCTCTTCGTAGGACTCCAGCCACTTCAAGAGCTGGGGATCGACGTCCTCATTTCGCGCTCCGATGAAGGTGAAAACATCCACCGGTTTGGTCTTGCCTTTCACCTGGACGCGGGCAACCGAGCGCAGATGAAATTCGTCGCGCACGAGCTCCGCCGCGGTCGCACCAACCAAAATATCGACGCCGTAAATTCGGGTAAGACCTTCGAGGCGCGATGCCAAATTGACAGCGTCGCCAATGACAGTGGGATCCATGCGTTCCTGTGAGCCAATATTGCCAACAATTACTTCTCCTTGGTTGATGCCGATGCCCATGCCCAATCCCATTCGCCCTTCGTCGCGCCAATTCTCATTGAGTTGCCGCAACTCCTGCCGCATTCCCAATGCCGCGCGCGCACAATTCTTGGCGTCCTGCGCCACGCCAAAGCTGCGCACGTTTCCCCAGACGGCCATAATTGCATCGCCGATGAATTTATCAAGCGTACCGCCATTGCTAAAGACGACCGAGGTCATACGGGTGAGATACTCATTGAGTTGTGCGACCAATGCTTCAGGATCAGCTTTTTCAGACAACGTGGTAAAACCGACTAGATCTGAGAACAGCATCGTCACCGGCACGCGCACACCGAGGAGTGTGCTGTAATAGCTGTCTGGGTTTTCGAGAATTTCCTTTACCAAATTCTTCGAGACATAACGTTCGAGCGTGCGCCGGGTGCGTAATTTCTCGAGGCGTTCGAGGGCGTATTCAAAGCCGAGTGAGAACGATCCGCTTAGTATAAGAGCTGAGAG
>WNFS01008142.1_pt1 | contig 10208 bp, 8 predicted proteins | sample 5400141 | NCBI WGS metagenome assembly WNFS01 (sample SAMN13153358, study PRJNA577476) | soil metagenome | isolation source: 60 cm saprolite under Madrone tree | place: USA:California | collected 2016-06-14
CCACCGGCGCGCTGGCGCACGGCTTCCCGTTTCTGTAGATGCGGCGCCCATTCGCGAAGGTACGTTACCAGGCGCTCCTGGCGGTCGGCTTCGCAGCGCAGCTCGAGAATCTGCTGCTTCCACAATAGTTCCATGGGCAGCGTGGCTGCAACGAGATAAGAGAGCTCTTCGGGCGGGGCGCCCTTTAGATTTTTTGGATAGTCGTCGAAGATGAGCGTGTGACAGGCCTCGAATAGTTCGATGAGTTCGCGCTGGACGCGGGGATCGGGGGCTGTTTCGCGATCCTCGAGGTAATCCACCTGGCCTTCGAGGAGCGTGTGGTCCTGGAAAAGATCGAGGACGCGGAACGGGGCGCGGCCGACGGCGAGGATGTCCATGCGGCCGTCGCCGTAGCGTTTTACGACGGCGCGGATTTCTGCGGTGCAACCGACACGCGCTAAACCTTTGGGCATGGAAAGAAGCATGCCGAATTCGGATTTCTCCGCGAGGCAATCTTTCACCATGGCACGGTAACGCGGCTCAAAAATGTGCAGAGGAAGCTCCGCGCCGGGTAGGAGGACGACGTTCAACGGGAAAAGCGGAATGCGTTCTGGCCGCATGGGTCCCAAAGTAAATCATACCAGAGAGGAGGGAAGATGTATGGCGGGGCCGGCCACGGGACTACGACAGATTCACCCAGGCTGCGTTTTGGCGGGAAGATTCCAGGACTGCGGAGATGAAACGCACACCGGCTACGCCGTCGTCCACGCTCGGCACCAGCAGCGACGAGGGTGCCGGAGCGCGCCCCGCGTTTCGCGCGGCGATCTGTTCTGCAAGGTCGGCGTAAAGTTGAGCAAAGGCTTCCAGATATCCCTCGGGATGGCCGGAGGGGATGCGGCTTGCGTGCTTCGCGGACGCCGTCGCGCCGGCCCCCGAGCGGCTGATCGTAAGGGGCGGCTTCCCGTACGGAGTAAACCGCAAATAGTTCGGATTTTCCTGCCCCCACTCGATACCCGCTTTCTCTCCATACACTCGCAAGCGAAGATTGTTTTCGTTTCCCGTAGCCACCTGGCTAGCCCACAACATTCCTCGCGCGCCGCCGTCAAATCGCAAGAGCATTTGCACGTTGTCGTCGAGGCGGCGTCCCGGCACGAAAATGGAAACGTCGGCCGCGAGTTGATCGCAGCGAAGTCCGGTCACAAAACACGCGAGGTTGTAGGCGTGCGTTCCGATATCTCCGAGGCTGCCGGCAGGACCGCTCTGTGCAGGATCCGTGCGCCAAACGGCTTGTTTTTGTCCCGTCTGCTCGACTGCCGTAGTCAGCCAATCCTGCGCGTACTCCACTTGCACGACGCGAATGTGACCAAGTTCGCCGGCTTCGATCATCTCTCGCGCTTGCCGCACCAGCGGATAGCCCGTGTAATTGTGCGTCAAGCCAAAGATGAGCCCGCTGCGACGAACGATTTCCGCAAGCGTCAGCGCATCCTCAACCGTTGTGGTGAGCGGCTTATCGCAGATAACATGAATGCCCGCCTCCAAAAACGTTTTTGCGGGCGCGAAATGAAGATGATTAGGCGTGACAATCGAGACCGCGTCAATCCGGTCCGGCCTCTTCGCTTCTGCCGCAGCCATCTCCGAAAAACTGCCGTAAGCACGTTCCGGCACGATATGGAGTTCCAGCGCCGCGGCGCGGGCGCGCTCGGGATTGGAGGACAACGCGGCGGCAACCAGATCGAAGCGATCGTCGAGCCGCGCGGCAATGCGGTGCACCGCTCCGATGAAAGCGCCCGGCCCCCCGCCGACCATTCCCAGCCGGAGACGCCGGTTTATTTTGTCAGTTGGCTTTGTGTTTGCTGTCATGACCCTCGTCCCATTTCAATCCAGTCCTAACATCCGGCGATTGGCGCGCTGGTCCGCGCCTGAACTTGCGAAGTCATCAAAGGTGCTGCTTGCCGCCTGAATGATATGCCGCCGGATAAAAGGAGCCCCTTCCGCAGCTCCCTGCTCGCTGCTCTTGATGCAGCACTCCCACTCCAGCACGGCCCACCCGTCAAAACCATATTGTGTCAGCTTGGAAAATATAGCGCTGAAATCCACCTGGCCATCTCCCGGTGAACGAAACCGCCCGGCTCGATTCACCCAGGGCTGATAGCCCCCGTAAACGCCTTGGCGGCCCGTTGGACGAAACTCCGCGTCCTTCACGTGAAACATTCTGATGCGCTCGTGGTACAGATCGAGGAATTCAAGATAATCGAGCTGCTGCAGCACGAAATGACTCGGGTCAAACAGCACCTTGCACCGTGGATGATTTCCGGCGCACTCCAAAAACATTTCGAACGTGACCCCATCGTGCAAATCTTCGCCGGGATGGATCTCGAAGCACAGATCCACTCCCGCTTTGTCAAACGCATCCAGGATCGGACGCCAGCGCGCTGCCAGCTCTTCAAATGCGGTTTCAATCAGCCCGGCGGGCCTTTGCGGCCACGGATACACATACGGCCATGCCAGCGCCCCGGAAAATGTCACATGCGCCGCGAGCCCCAGATTGGCGGACGCACGCGCGGCCAGCAATAATTGCTCGACCGCCCAGGCTTGCCTCGCTTGCGGGTTGCCCCTCAGCTTTTCCGGCGCGAACCCATCGAAGGCCAGATCATACGCGGGATGCACGGCCACCAACTGGCCTTGAAGATGGGTTGAGAGTTCGGTGATCTCGAGGCCGTGCGCGGCCACCGTGCCACGGAGCTCGTCGCAGTAGGCCTTGCTCTCTGCCGCGCCCTGCAGATCAAACAGGCGCGCATCCCAGCTCGGAATTTGCACGCCCTTGTAGCCGAGCCTGGCGGCCCACGAGGCAATGGTCTTCAAACTGTTGAACGGCGCCGCATCGCCCGCGAACTGCGCCAGAAAAATCGCCGGTCCTTTGATGGTTCTCATCGTTCCCTCAACTCCACCCTGCATCCACGATGAAGTCCTGTGCCGTGCATTTTTCCGCCGCGTCCGAAGCCAGGAAAAGAGCCATGTTCGCAATGTCGTTGGGAAGCACACGGGTCTTCAAACATTGGCCGGCCATAACTTCCTTCTCGAATTCAGGCGTATTCCACAATTTGATTTGCCGCTCGGTCCAGACGGCCCCAGGCGAAAGCGTGTTGACCCGTATGCCAAAGGGGCCAAATTCTCGCGCCAGCACCCTTGTCAATCCGGTGATGGAAGCCTTGGCCACGTTGTATACCGGGAGGGGCGTGTGCTTGAGCCTCCAAATAATGGAACCAAGATTCGTGATTGTGCCTCCGCCGAGTCGCTTCATTTGTGGCGCGACGGTTTGCGCCGCGAAAAACATGTGTCGCAAATTCACCGAGATGCGGTCATCCCAATACGCAGGCGTGACCTGGTCCAGCTTGTGACGGTCATCGTTCCCGGCATTATTGATGAGCACACCGATGTCCCCCAACTCGATGCGGATTTTTTCGATAGCGGCTTGCAGCGCCGCGATGTCGCGGAGGTCGCAGGCGATGAAGAGTGGCGCCGTTCCCGTCTCTTTCTGAATCTCAACGATCAGCGCCCGGCTCGCTTCCTCCGCGATATCTACGAAACCCACAAGGGCCCCCTGCGCCGCGAAAGCGCGAGTGAAAGCCGCACCGATACCGCTTCCTCCCCCGGTGATGAAGACCGTCTTGTCAGCGAGGCCCGAGTACCTTGACGGTCTGCCTGTATCCATATTTCTCAGCCGCCACGACTTCGGCGCGAGACGCTACTCTACTCATTTTCCATCTCAAAGGAAATCTCCGCGATGTGCCGTAGTGTTCGTTTTTTTGAGAATGCGGGTTGTGGCTTTTCCTGGATAATTTCGCGAGCTCTACACCGATGCTTTGCGGATTGGCGATTGTCAACGCGAACTCGGCGAGATGTTCAAAGCTAGAATTGCTCTAGCCCCTGAAATACAAATAGGCACCGAGAATGCAAAGAACCACGAGGGCAGAACCGCCGACCTCAATCCAGCTCCAACTGGCGCGCGTGTTTGCTTTATCTTCCCTGGTGGTTGTCGCAAACGTGAGGTTCTTGATGGCTGCGTAGTCCGGCTGCGAAGTCGCGTAGCTCACCGCGACCATAACTACTGCCGAGACCAGCGTGATCAGCACGCTGAAGTACTGGAAATAAATATTGTTGACGATCCATAGGAAAGAGCCGTGCGGGTATCCATTCTGAAATCCCCGCATGCCAAGCGTCACGGGCGTATCCACAATCATCCGGAAAATGCCCAGCATGAAGCCAACCAGCATGGACCAAAGCGCGCCCTGAGCGTTCATTCTCTTGAAGAACACGCCCAGGAAGAACACGACGAAAATGGGCGGGGCCAGATAGCCTTGCACCGCCTGCAAGTAGCCGTAGAGCCCTTGCGCATTTTTGATGACCGGAATCCATGCGAAGGCGATGAACACCATGACCGTAGTGGCAATGCGCCCCATGCGCACCAGTTCATGCTGCGTCGCCCCGGGTTTCCACTTCCCGTACAAATCCACAGTAAAGAGGGTCGAGCACGCGTTGAAAACACCAGCCAGCGATCCCATCAACGCCGAGAGCAAGCCGGCAACTACGATGCCGCGCAAGCCCGGAGGCAAGAGGTATTCCACGAGCATCGGAAATGATCCCTGGGCAATAGAAGGAATCGCGTGGCCGTCCGGCCCGATCATTCCGGCCAGCTCGGGAATCTTGCCGCTTCTCGCCAACGCGAAACACACCATGCCAGGAACGATGAACAGATAGACAGGGGCGAGCTTAAGAAACGAGGCAAAGATGCTCCCGCGGCGGGCTACCGTTTCGTTGGGGGCACCCAGCGCGCGCTGGACGATATATTGGTCCGTGCACCAGTACCAGAGCCCGATGATCGGCGCGCAAAACAGCATGCCAAGCCAAGGGAAATTGTCATTGAAATACCAAGCCTGCTTCACAACATGCCCCGCGGCATTCGTTTCGATCACCGGAGCCCATGTGCCTTGCACAGCAGCGGGAATCAGCGGCTTCCACAGATTGAACATGTCGGAACCGCACCAGTGGCGGAGTTCGCTCCATCCACCCAATTGATGCAACCCATAGAACGTCAGCGATGCGGAGCCCACGATCAGAACGAGGACTTGAACGGCGTCGTTGTAGGCCACCGCCCGCATGCCGCCAAAAACCGTGTAGAGCCCAGTGAGGGCAATTACCAGAACCGAGCCAATCCAAAAGCTGTCGATCTCCATGCCGCCGAGGTTGAGACGAAGCTCGGGCAGAAGCGTGCCGAAGACCACGCCGCCGGCAAAAATGCCCACGGCGATTTTGGAGACGATGAAAGTGATGAGCGAGACGACGGAGAGAACGTAGCGCGAGTTGGCGCTGAATCTCTTTTCCAGGAATTCCGGCATGGTGAAGACCTGCGAACGCATGTAGAAGGGCACGAATACCCATGCGAGGACCAAGAGACACCAGGCGTGCAATTCGTAGTGCGCCAGGGCTACACCGCTGGTCGCGCCAGCGCCGGCGAGGCCGACTACGTGTTCCGATCCGATGTTGGAGGCGAAGATGGAGGCGCCAATGATCCACCAACTCAGGTTGCGCCCGGCGAGGAAGTAATCCGCGGCAGAATCCTTACCCCGGCGAACCACCCACCAGGCCACGCAGAGAAGAACGCTGAAATACAGCGCGATTACGGCCCAATCCAGCGGGGTGAGCCGGGATTTCGCCGCAACCGCTAAAAACAAGGTGGCAAGAGAGGTCATCGCCCGACTTTTCAACGCAATCCGGCGAGAAGGTCGACAGTGAGTTGATCCAAGCGCTCGTAGGGCAAGCGTTTCTTACAGATGGCATCTTTCTCGAAAACATGGGCCAGTAGGGCAGCGGCGCCTTTCTTCGAATACCGCCCGGTCTGAGGAGAGCCATTGCTCCCGGCGGAGATCTCCCGGAGGATGGCTTGAATCTCCTTGTCGGCGTTCCAACGCGCCGCTTTCTCTTTCAGGATCAGATAGGTGCGCATGCAGCCGCGCGCAAAGTCTTTGACGCCGCAGTAATCTTCAGTGCGATAGGCATGCGCATCAAAATGACGCGGCCCGTCGTATTCGACGTCTTCCAGGAACTTTACGAGCCAAAACGCGGATTTGAAGTTCGCGGAACCGAAGCGCAGGTCCTGGTCGTAGCGCCCCGGCATTTGGTCGTTGAGGTCAATATGGAAAAGCTTGCCCGCTTCCCACGCTTGCGCCACTCCATGCAGGAAATTCAAGCCGGCCATTTGCTCGTGGGCGACCTCGGGATTGACGCCAACCATCTCCGGATGATCGAGCGTAGGAATGAAGCCGAGGTAATGGCCGGTGGTGGCCATGTAGATATCGGCGCGCGGCTCATTGGGCTTGGCTTCCAGCGCGAACTTGAACCCGTACTTTTGGTCGATGTTGTATTCGCAAAGATAATTGACCGCTTCGCGGAGGCGCTTCACGGCCTCATCTGGACGGCGGCAAGCATCCGTCTCGACGCCTTCGCGGCCGCCCCACAAAACGAAAATCTTTGCGCCCAACTCCGCTCCGAGATCCATGGCGCGCATGGTTTTTTGCAATGCGTAGGCGCGCACCTCCGGATCGTTTGCGGTAAAGGCGCCGTCACGAAAAATGGGGTGAAAAAACAGCGACACGGTGGCCATCGGAACGACGAGTTTGTTTTCGGCGCAGGCCTTTTTGAATTCGCGCACAATGGCGTCGCGTTCCGCAGGAGTGGCGTCGATGGGCACCAGGTCATTGTCATGAAAGTTGACGCCCCAGGCGCCCACTTCGCCGAGCATGGCAGCGATCTCGACGGGAGAAATGACCGGGCGAACGAAATCGCCGAAGGGATCGCGCCCCCGGTTCCCGAGCGTCCAGAGCCCGAAAGAAAACTTATGTTTGGGTTTTGGCTGGTAAGCGTCATTGTTCGTCATGGACTTCCTCCCTGGCTTAGATCGATACATTTACGATCTGAAAATGGATTTCATCGCGGGGTAGATTCGGCGGTAGGCGTTGCCGGCGGTGTTCATCACCGCGACATTCGATGGAATCGGAGAATCGCGTTCCACTACCCGCACAACCGAATCGCAAGCCGCGTCCACGGAGGGCCACATCTTGGCTCCCACTCCGGCAAGAATGGCTGCGCCAAAGGCCGCCCCTTCCTCCGCTTCAACAATCTCCACTGCTTGACCATAGACATCGGCTTGAATCTGCCGCCATAGAGGCGACCGCGCGCCTCCTCCGCCTAAACGAATGTTTTTCACCGGCACTTTCATTTCGGCGAAGATGGTAAACGTATCTTTCAAACTGAAAGCGACACCTTCGAGAATGGCTCGTATTACGTGAGCACGCGTGTGCGAGGCCGTCAAGCCCGCCAGAACTCCGCGCGCGGCTGGATCCAAATGCGGCGTGCGCTCGCCCATGAGGTAGGGAGCCCACAGCAGCCCATCCGCGCCGGGTGGAACCGTTGCCGCCTCGGCAGTGAGCTGCTCGTAGGGATCTCGTCCATCTAACGCGGGAACGCGGGCAAATTGATCGCGAAACCAACGTAAGGAAAGGCCCGCAGCTTGAGTTACACCCATCACATGCCAGCGTTCGGGTACACCGTGGCAGAAAGTGTGCAGCCGGCCTTTAGGATCCATCGCGGGACGATCCGTCGCTGCAAAAACGACTCCTGAAGTTCCAATCGTGGCGCTCACAGCGCCAGGAGCGACGACGCCCATGCCGATGGCGCCTGCAGCCTGGTCCCCCGCACCCGCCACGACAGGTGTTCCAAGCGCCAGGCCGGTAGCTTCGGCGCCCAGGGCAGAGACTTTCCCGCAGACTTCCACGGACTCATACAGCGCTGGCAGCAACGACGGATCGATTTCGCCCGCCTGCAGAACTTCGGTAGACCACTGACGCCGGGTTACATTCAGCAGAAGGGTCCCTGAAGCATCGGCGACATCCGTGGCTTTTTGTCCGGTCAGGCAGAATCGAACGTAGTCCTTCGGAAGCAAGACTGAACGCACTCGTTTCCAGTTTTCCGGTTCGTTCTCGCGTGTCCATAACAGTTTTGTGACCGTGAAATTCGCAAGGGCTGGATTGCAAGTCAGGCGGATCAACTGCTCGGCTCCAACGCGCTCGGTCTCCGTACGCACGTCACACCAAATCAGCGCCGGCCGAACCACATCGCCGCGGGCGTCGAGCATCACCGCCCCGTGCATTTGTCCGGAAAACCCAACGCAAGAAATCTGCTCTCCCCGAAGCTGCCCCTTTTCGAGTGCTTTGTGAATTGCGATTCCCGCTGCTCGCCACCAATCTTCAGGGCGCTGCTCGGCCCATCCGGGCTGGGGCGAGGCGAAGGGCTCGTGTTCCGCAGTGGCGGAGGCGAAGACGCGTCCGTCGCCCCCCATGATCAAAGTGCGAGTGCCGCCCGTACCAACATCGATTCCGAGAACGTAGGTTTGCATAAATTTCAGGCGCGTAGTGCTCCAAGGAGATTCGCGCTCAGAAACGTGCCCGAAGGCGACAGCAATACTACCCCCATAGACTCGTTACACGAAGAAGTGATGCTCGCGGCCAGCGTATTCCCGGTGAATTGGATCCGCTATGCTGCTCGCACAGGGACAGAGTAGAAGATCAGCCGAGTTCGGTGAGGAGGGCTTCCAGTTCGGAGCGGGCGTGCTGGTCGCCTTTTTTCGCGGCGGCGGCGATGCCGTTCGAAAGGATTTGCCTGGCTTCGGTAGTGCGGGATTCGCGGTTGAGGAGTTGGGCATACATCAGATACGCGGGCACGTAGTCGGCGTTGTGTTCGAGGAGAGCTCGAAAATGCGTGTCGGCGGCTGCGGCGTCGCCGCTGTTCATGCATTCCATGGCGAGCCCATAGCGGGAGAAGGCGTCTTCGGGTTTCGTGGCGACGAACTCTTCGAGCATCTGGCGGCGGGTTTTCTTTTGTCCGGTCATTGGGTCGTCCCGTATTATACGGGTGCGAGAGTAAGCCTCCAAACTTAGGCTGAAGCGGGGATGCGAATGAAGCGGAACAAGAAGAATGGCGATCAGCAGGAAAGTGATTTAGCGGGGAAGCCGGTGAGCGCGTCGCGTTCGGAGATGACGGAAATCGTGCTGCCGGCGCAGACGAATGCGCTGGGAAAGCTTCTTGGGGGACAGGTGATGCATCTGGTGGACATGGCGGCGGCATTGGCGGCGCACCGTCATTCGAACAGCTATGTGGTCACCGCGTCGGTGGACTACATCGATTTCAGGAACCCGGTGAATCTCGGAGAAATTGTCACGTTGAACTCCCAGGTCAATCGTGTGTTCCATACTTCGATGGAAGTGGGCGTGGAGGTCTATTCGGAGAACGTGCTAACGGGCGAGCGGAAGCACACGACTACAGCGTATGTAACGTTCGTGGCGATTGATGAGGTTACGCGGAAGCCGAAGACCGTGGCGCCGCTGATTGTAAAGACCGCGGAGGAAAAGCGGCGATTTGAGGAAGCGGCAGAACGGCGCAGAACGAGGCTGGAGCTTCGGTACGGCACAGATTCGAGCAAATCGAAATCCTGCTGATGAGGTTGCGCGGTTCACTTTTCGAGCGCCTCACGCACTTCATCCGCGACTGCCATGGCTTGTTCGACGCAAGAGCCGATGGCGGGTCCACGCAAGTAATTGCCCGCAAGCCAAATCCCCGGGTGGTTCCGCAGAAGTTTGGCGACGGCGGCCAGGCGGTTGCTGTGGCCGAGATTGTACTGAGGGAGGGCAAGTGGCCAAACGGTGACGTTGGAGAAGACGGGTTCGGAGGAAATTGAAAGGATGGGCGAAATTTCTCGGTGGACGAGACTTGTGAGTGCTGCGGCGGGGAGACTTGCGGCGGAAGGATCGGTGGCGCCGCCGGCAAAACTTGTTAGAAGAGCGTGGCCCTCGGGAGCGCGGCCAGGGAAGAGAGAAGAATTCCACACCGTGCCGAGAACGCGGAGACCGTAAGAGCGAGGCACGAGGAAACCGAAACCGTCGAGAGAGTGACCGATATCGCTGATGCGATATCCGAGAGAAACGACGGCAACGGGAGCGTACTCCATGCGAGCGAGAAGCGATTCGAATGACGGGTCGAGGTGGGAGAGCAGTTTTCCCGTGACATTTGTGGGCGCGGCTAGAATTAAAGACTTTGTGGAAATGGACTCCGAAGAACCATGGGCCTCGAATTGCACGTCAAACGAACCGCCATTCTCCACGGAGACTCCCGTGATG
>WNFS01010939.1_pt1 | contig 10205 bp, 6 predicted proteins | sample 5400141 | NCBI WGS metagenome assembly WNFS01 (sample SAMN13153358, study PRJNA577476) | soil metagenome | isolation source: 60 cm saprolite under Madrone tree | place: USA:California | collected 2016-06-14
TCGCGATGCTCGCGCGCGACGCTCACGTCGCCCGCCGCAACTTCGTGGCGCTGCTGTTTCAAACTTTTTTGCAGCCGCTGATGTTCGTCTTCATCTTCGGCCGGGTCATGGTCGGCAGCGGCTACATGCCGCCGTCATACAAGAGCCTACTGCTCCCGGGAATCATGGCCATCTGCATGGTCGGCACCGGCATTTGGGCCGTCGCCATGCCGCTCATCGCCGAGTTTCAATTCACGCGCGAGATCGAAGACCGCCTGCTCGCTCCCATGGAAATCTCCTGGCTCGCCATTGAGAAGGTCGTCGCCGGCACGCTCCAAGCGCTCGCCGCGGGCCTCATGGTAATCCCCGCCGCCTGGCTGCTCCTCCGCCCCGGCGTGGACCTCCACGTCCCTCATCCGCTGCTCTTCGCTCTGGTAGCGATTCTCGTGGCGCTTTTTTCCGCCACCGGCGGCCTCGCGCTTGGCTGCAGCATGCAGCAGACCCACATCGGCCTGATGTTCAGCCTGATTGTCGCACCCATGATTTTCTTCGGCTGCACCTACTATCCCTGGAGCGCTCTCGAAAAGTTTCCCGTCCTGCAAAAAGCCGTGCTCGTAAATCCCCTCGTTTACGCCAGCGAGGGCCTTCGCGCCACCATGATTCCCCAGTTTCCGCATCTCCCCTTGCTTGCCGTCGTCATCGGTCTTGTCTTTTTCAACGCCTTGCTGCTCGCCACCGGGCTTCGCAACTTCCACGGCAAGTCCGTCACCTGAGCTCCTCAAAATCATCGGCCATCTTTTATTTTTAACTTTCAACTTTGAACCTTCGTCCCTCCGTTTTGCCGATTCCCGCGCTTGTGCTAACGTTTTCCGTTTATGAAGAAGCGCATAGGCGTGCTCTTAAGCGGCCGCGGCTCGAACTTCGAAGCCCTCGCGGATGGCGTCGCGGCGGGCCGCATTCCCAACGCAGAAATCGCCATTGTCATAAGCAATCGCGAAGGCGCCCCCGGCATCCAGCGCGCGGAATCGCGCGGAATCAACACGCGCGTGATCCCTTCGAAAGGCCTCGAACGCGAAGCCTACGACCGCCAGGTTGCCGCCGTTCTTGACGAACACAAAGTCGACCTCATCTGTCTTGCCGGCTACATGCGCCTGCTTTCCCCCTTTTTTGTTGCCAAATTTCCCAATCGCATTCTGAATATCCATCCCTCCCTGCTCCCGTCGTTCCCCGGCCTCGAATCGCAGCGCCAGGCCCTCGAATACGGCGTAAAATTCGCCGGCTGTACCGTCCATTTCGTCGACGAGAATCTCGACGCCGGCCCCATCATTCTGCAAGCCGCTGTCCCCGTCCTCGACGAAGACACGGAAACAACTCTTTCAGAAAAAATCCTTAAGGAAGAACATCGGATTTATTCTCAAGCAGTGAAAATGGTCCTCGAGGGAAAATATAAAATTGAAGGCCGCCGCGTGCTTCGGAGCACCTGAATTCGACTCATGACCCCAGCAAAATTCAAACCCGTTGAAGAACAGCTCGCCTACCTGAAAAAAGGCGTCGCTGAAATCATCCCTGAAGCAGAACTCAAAGCCAAACTCGAACAATCCCTGAAAACCGGCAAGCCCCTGCGCGTTTATCTCGGCGTGGACCCCACGGCGCCTGATCTTCATCTGGGCCATACCGTGGTCCTTCGCAAGCTCAAACACTTTCAGGATCTTGGCCACACCGCCGTCTTTCTGATCGGCGATTTCTCCGCGATGATTGGCGACCCCACGGGCGTATCGGAAACCCGCCCGCCCCTGACGCGAGAACAGGTCGACGCAAATGCAAAGACTTATCTCCAACAGGTTTTCAAAATCCTCGATCGCGAAAAAACCGAGGTTCGCTACAACAGCGAATGGCTCGGCAAAATGTCCGCCGAAGACATCGTACGCGTTTGTTCTCACTATCGGCTGGCACGTATGCTCGAGCGCGAAGATTTTCGTTCGCGCCTGGACAAGGGCCAGCCCATTTCCGTCCATGAGCTTCTGTATCCTCTGCTGACCGCGATTGACGCCGTCAAGTTGCAGTCCGATGTTGAGCTAGGCGCCACGGAACAGAAATTCAACTTGCTCGTGCATCGCGAAGTCCAGCGCGAGTACGGTTTGCCGGGTCAAGCCATTCTGACCATGCCGATTCTCGTCGGCCTCGATGGCACACGAAAAATGTCCAAGAGCCTCGGCAACTACGTCGGCATCACGGAACAGCCTTCCGAGATGTTCGGCAAAATGATGTCCATTCCCGACGAATTGATGTGGTCTTACTACGAGCTGGTTACGGATCGTACTGAAGCCGAAATCCAGGAAATGCGGAACAGTTTGTCCACGCCGGGCTTGCCACCTGCGCCATCCCCGGACAAGCCGCCGATGACCATGCCTCCGGTGCCATCCCAAGATAAACTGCCGCTGACAATGCCGGTGCCGTCCTCCAACAATCCGAGGTCGTTACTGCACTTGCCACACCCAACGCATCCTATGGAAGTCAAAATGAACTTGGCTCGCGAGGTGGTCGCAACTTTTCACGGTGAAGAGGCCGGACGAAAGGCCGCCGATTATTTTCGCCGCGTGTTTCGCGAACGCCTAGCACCCTCAGAGGTCCCTGTAATACGGTTGATCCGCCGCGATATGCATTTGCAACACTCTCGCGGCGTCATTAGTACACTCTCGCCTAAGTGGTGCCAGTTGTTGAAATATCTGGACCAAAGTGAATCGGTCGCCGAAGCCGCACGACTGATAGAACAAGGTGGGCTAGAGATCAACGGTGAAGTGGTACGCGACCCGGCGGCAAAAATCGACGGCAGCATCGCGGCGTCATACGAGCTGCGGCTGGGGAAAAAGAAATTCGTGCGAATCGTTGTCGAATAGTCCTACCCAAGAACCTCAGCGATCATTCTTGCCACATTCTCCGCAACCGCCGGCGCCGCCGTTAGACCCGGCGACTCCATCCCCACCAAGTGAATCGCCTGCGGCACCTTGGGATCGCGAGTAATCACAAAATCCACGATCCCCTTGTGCTCCGGCGGCGCAAGCTTCGGCCGCAGCCCCGAATACCCAAGCTGCAAGTCCTTCTCCTCGATTTCCGGCAGCAGCGTTTTCGCGCTGTGAGCGAAATCCGCAATCGGCAACCGGTTCTTCTCGTAATTGTCCTTCCCCTCGACGTATGTCGCCGTCGGCCCCAGCAGAAACGTCCCCCACAGCGTCTTCGTGAAGTGCACACCGAGACTTTGCACACCGAGACTTAATCCATCGCGGTGCGGTAGCGGATACACCAGATTGTTGATCAGCGACGACCGCGGCCCGCGCACCTCGCAGTACTCCCCGCGCACCGGATAAATCTTCCACGAATGATTCCCCAGCATCGCCGCCACTTCATCCGCATAAAGTCCCGCCGCGTTGATCACGCAGCGCGCATCAATTGTTTCGTTCTGCGCGTCCTCTTCGTCCCCGATGCGCAGCCCCACGCGAATCGTCTCGCCGGAAGGCTCCAGCGAAGTGACCTGCGCGTACGTAACGATATTCGCTCCCTGATTCGTCGCCACCCGCGCATAAGCGTGAACCAACTCCTCCGCCGACACGATTCCTGTCGATGGCACATCAAGCGCCGCAAACCCCTTAATGTGCGGCTCGCGCTTGCGAATCACATCCTCGCCAACGAGACGTAATCCCTCTACTCCATTGTCCTCCCCGCGTTTTTTAAGCGCGGCCAGTTCCTCCACTTCGTGCGCATCCGCGGCTACCACCAGTTTTCCGCAATGACGAAACGGCACGTTATGTTTCTTGCAGAATTCATACGTCAGCCGGTTGCCCTCGACACAAAATCGCGCTTTTAGCGAATTCTTCGGGTAGTAGATGCCGGAATGGTTCACGCCGCTGTTGCGCGTACTCGTTGCCATCCCCAGCTTAGGATATTGCTCGACAAGAAATACGTCCTGCCAGCGTTTCGAAACGGCATCGGCGATCGCACAGCCGATCACGCCGCCGCCGATGATCAGAATATTGGCCTGGTCCATGAACTCAGAATATCGAAAATAGAATCAGGAAAATAGCGGATCGCTTGCGCGGGGTTCAGTTGGCTTTTACTGATCACCGCCGACCGCGTCAAAGAACGGCGTGCACGCCGCTAGCCGCCCCTCGCTTCCGTCATGCACGGCGTAAGAAGCCTGTTTGCTCGGTTCATATCCATTGCGCCAAAGCGAAGCCGCCCCATGCGCCCCGTCCTTGTTGATCGCGTAAAAATAAATGTGAAACGTCCCCAGCTTTTTTTTGTCGTTCTTGTAGTTCCGTGCCACGCGCCCCATTGCTTCCAGGCACGCGTCCGTCGGCGATTTTCCCTGCCGCATCATTTCGATGATCGTATGCCCACCCGAAATCTTGATGTTCTCCTCGCCCTTTCCGGTCGAGCCCGCCGCGCCCACCTCATTGTCCACGCAGCATCCCGCCCCGATGATCGGAGAATCCCCGACGCGCCCCGGAATTTTCCACGACAGTCCGGAAGTCGTCGTCGTTGCGGAAATGTCCCCATTCGAATCCACGGCCATGCAAGGAATCGTGCCCGTCCGCGGATGCGCAATCACCTGCTCCGCGTAAGCGATCTGCTTCTCATCCCCATCGAAAATCGCTGACATGTGCTCTTTCCACTCCGGCGAATCAATCCCGGGCCGCCAGTTAAAGGAAGTTTTCGCCTTCCATGCCAGCCAGATCTTCCGCGAATGCTCCGTAAGCAGATTCATCTCCTCGAATCCCTCGGCCACCGCAAATCGCCGCGCCCCGTCGCCCACAATCATCACGTGATTCGTCTTCTCCATCACCGTCTTGGCCAGCCGAGAAACGTTTTTGATCCGCCGCACGCTCGCCACCGACCCCGCCCGGTGCGTCGGCCCGTGCATCACGCTGGCATCCAATTCAACCTCGCCCTCTTCGTTCGGCAGCCCGCCGTAGCCCACGGAGTCATCGTTCGGATCATCTTCGACCACAGTGACAGCAGCAACCACTGCGTCCAGCGTGTCCCCGCCCTTCTTCAAAATATCCATCCCTTTATCCAGCGCATGCAGTCCGTTCGCGCTGGAAATAATCAATGGCCGCTTCCCCTGCCCAGCCGGAGCGAGATTCGAAAGAGCCGCCAGTCCGCTGCCGTTCGAATGCGAGGCTCCGAACAATTTGCCCGCGCTTGCAACCGCGCTTCCCGCCAGCGAACCCAGAAAAAATTTACGCCGTGACCAAAGTTCCATGAGAAGTCCCTCCTCAATATGCGCACCGCAATATACATCAGTTGCCCGCCCATAGTTGCGCAGTGGGCTCGTCTGACTGTTGAGTACGCCCCTCTCGATTCGAACGCTGAGTGGTTTCTCTAGCCGGAAGTGACAAACTTGGCGGGGAATTCGCCTTCCCAGCGCGCAATCACCACGCAGGCCACGCAATTCCCGAGAACAGTCACTGCAGTTCTGCCCATATCCATGAGCTGATCGATCGCGAAAAGGAGAAATAGTGGCTCCATCGGCAAGTGAAACGAAGTTGCCGCGCCGAATACAATCAGCAACGAAGCGCGCGCCACGCCCGCCGTTCCCTTGCTGCTGATCAGCAGCGTGAGAATCATCAAAACTTGCTGGCCGATACTGGGGTGAAGTCCCGCGGCTTGCACCACAAAAAACAATGCCAAAGATTGATAGAGACTCGCGCCGTCCATGTTGAAGCTGTATCCGGTGGGAAGGACGAAAGCCACGATTTCGCGCGGTACTCCGAACGATTCCAATTGTTCGATCGCGCGCGGCAGCGTCGCCTCGGAACTCGCCGTTGCAAATCCAATGGTGACAGGTTCGGCCACAGTGTTGACAAAACGCTTGATGGGAATGCGCGCCCACAACGCAATCGGCAGCAAAACGCAAACGATGAAAAAAGCGAGCGCGGCGTACATCGTCGCGAGCAGTTTCAGCAGCGGAAGAAGAACTCCCAAGCCCAGGTGGCCCACGGTGTAAGCGACCGCGCCGAAAACGCCGAGCGGCGCGGCGTACATCACCAGATTCGTGAACTTGAACATGGTTTCCGAGAGGCTTTCGGCAAACGCGAGGATGGGGCGCCGCTTCGAATCGGGAACCAGTATCAGCGCCATCGCGAAGAGCACGCTGAACACGACGATTTGCAGAACCTGCCCTTCGGCAATGGATTTCGCAATGTTCTCCGGAAAAATATCGGTGATGAGTTGCGTTGCCGTGTGCGGCGAAACGTTGAGTGATTGCCCCGCCGCGGACGGCGACAGGTGAACGCCTTCACCGGCGCGGCTGATGTGAATCGCCGCGTAGCCGATGAGCATGGCGATCGTTGATACGATTTCAAAGTAGATCAGGGACTTGAGGCCGAGGCGGCCGACTTTTTTTAGATCGGAGTGGCCGGCGATCCCAACAACGAGGACACCGAAAAGCAGCGGCGCGATAATGACCTTGATGAGGCGAAGAAAAATCGTGCCGAGGAGTTGCAAGTTGACCGCGACGGAAGGTGCGTCGTGGCCGAGTTCCGCGCCGGCGAGAAGGCCGACAAAAATCCAAGTCGTTAGCGAACGCCGCGAAGTGGCATACGCCGCGACCAGAAAAATTGCAATGCAGCGCAGGAGCGTTGGAATTAGTGCCGGCAGCGGCAGTAGCTGAGCGGCGGCGAGCAGCGTTGCCGCGACTGCAATCGTTGCGGCGGCGACGGCCGCGGCGAGCAATTTGTTTTTCATCGGCGCTCGATGAAAGTTTTCATCGGTGCCGAAAGGTATTCTGGTTAGTGGCGCATGTCAATGGCGACCGCTGCCAGAAAAATTTGTCACACCTAATCTTCGCGCAAAGAGGAGACGGCTCCTCCATTCGCGACGGGCGCTACTCCACACGCAACGCGACGAGCGGATCGATGCGTGTGGCGCGGCGCGCGGGAAGGTAGCACGCCACCAGCGCGACGCCCATCAAGAGTAATGTGATGCCGGCATAGGTGAGCGGGTCGGTAGCGCTTACGCCGTAGAGGAGGCCACCCGCCATACGAGCGACCGGCAACGCCACCAATACGCCTACGGCAGCGCCAATGAGCGCCAGGAGCATACCCTGCCTGAGGACCAGCCCCAGTACCTGGCGCGGCTGCGCGCCGAGCGCCATGCGTAGGCCGATTTCACTGGTGCGCTGCGCCACGGAATAGGCCAGCACGCCGTAGATTCCAATCGAAGCCAGGATAAGCGCAAGCGCGCCGAACAGACCGAGCAACGCGGCGCCCATGCGCGCAGCCCACAGCCCCTGTCCCAAGATTTGCTGTACGGTCTGTGCGTTGGTGAACGCCAGATTCTTATCAATTGGCTGGACCTGCGCGCGCACGGCTCCGATCAGCGGCTCGGGGTTGCTATTGGTACGCACGACAAGCGCGGCTCCGGGAGAGTATTTTTGCCGCATGGGGAGGTAGGCGATGGGCTGGGGGTCTTCTCCGATCTGACCGATGACCGCAGTCCCCACAACGCCGACCACCTGGAGCAACTCTGGTTCCGTCACAATCGAGAAGCGCTTTCCGAGCGGTTCCTGGCCCGGCCACATCATCTTGGCCAGGGCCTCGTTGACGACCACGACCGGCGTCGTGTTTTGCCGGTCAAAGTCAGTGAAGTCGCGTCCGCTCAACAGAGGAATGCGCATGGTCTCGAAGTGGCCAGGGGTGACGTCGTCAAAATTTACGAGCGTTCCACGATTATTGGGGTCAGTCTGTTCGCCTTCGCGAAAGATGGTGCCCAGGAAGCCGCCTCCGAAGACGCCATTGGAGGACACGGAGGCGCTTACGACGCCGGGAACGGTTTTCGCGCGCTCGATGACATCACGGAAAAACTGCTGCCCATGGTCGGCGTCGTAACGCAATGCGCCGAGGTCGAAGAATGATTGAAACAAGTTCTGCGACTCGAAGCCGGGATTGTATTGTTGAGCGTTCTGCATGCTGCGAAGAAACAGACCCGAACCGACCAGCGCCACCAGCGCGAGAGCAATTTCCGAGATCACCAGCAGGCCACGCAGACGATTGTGCGTCCAGCCGAGCGCGCCGCCTCGGCCGCCAGTTTTCAAAATCTCGTTGATGTCCGTGCCGGAAGCCTTGATGGCGGGGATGATGCCGAAGACCAAACCGGTGAACAGGGAGATCAGCAACGTAAATCCGAGCACGCGGGCATCGAAGGAAAGATCAACCGAGCCGTCGAGAAGAAACGGCGGGCGGAAAGACCACAGCACGTTGCGTCCCCAATAGGCGACGAGAAGGCCGGCCAAGCCGCCGAGCAACGAAAGCACGGTGCTTTCGGTCAGAAGCTGCCGCACCAGCCGCGCGCGTCCTGCGCCCATGGCGGCGCGAATGCTTAACTCTTTTTCGCGCTTGGCGGCTTGCGCGAGCAAGAGATTGGCGAGATTGACGCAGGCGATCAAGAGGACCAAGCCGACCACGCCCATCAGCACGCCGCCGGCAAGAGAGAATTGCTTGCGCTGATTGATGCCGAGAGCCGATTGGTTGAGAGGAAAGAGTTCGACGGTGCGGCCTTTGTTGTCGCGGGGATATTCCTTTTCGAGTCCGGCAGCGATGGTTTTCATGGCGGCCCGGGCTTGCGCAACGTCAACTTGCGGTTTCATGCGGCCGACAATGGAGAGCCAGCGAAAGCGGCGGTGGTTTTCGAGCGTTTTGAGCTGCCCGGTCAACGCATAGTCGCGCATGGTGATGGGAATCCAGAGCAGGTCAGGGCGGCCGAGGGAGACGATTCCTTTGAAGCCCGGCGGCGTCACGCCCACGACCGTGTAGGGCGTCCCATTCAAGGTGATGGTCTGGCCGATATACTTTTCGTCGGAACCGAACCGGCGGGCCCACAGGCTGTGGCTCAGAACCACTTCCGGGTTGCCGCCGAGCTTCTTGTCGCCATCGGCGATGAAGGTGCGCCCGCGATAGGGCTTCACGCCCAGCACATCGAAGAAATTGCCACTGACCAGCGAGGCGTTCAATTGTTGTGGCTCGGCCTGGCCTCCCCAATTCAGAGGAATGGGGAAAGTGACCATAGCCAGACCCGTGAAAACGGTGTTCTGATCGCGATAGTCTTCATAGTTGGGGAGCGAAGTACCGGTGAGCTGGAAGTTGGTGTTGGCATCGATGGTTAAAGTGTCGCGGGTGAACATTTCCGCGAGGCGGGCGGGCTCCTCGACCGGCAGAGGGTGGAGGAAGACCGCGTTGATGATGGTAAAGATGGCGGTGTTCGCGCCGATGCCCAGAGCCAGCGACAAGACGGCCACGAAGGTAAAGCCGGGGCTCTTCTTGAGCATGCGCAACCCGCCCCGCAAGTCTTGTTGGAAGATTCCAGCCATAACGTCACCCCCAGTCAACGATTAGGACGGGCAGCGGAGACATTTGTTTCCGCCCTTCGGTCCCATTGTAGGATCTCGAGGGATTGTAATCGGATTCGGTTCTAAGTTAACAATAACTGGCCCCCTAGTTTTCTGTAAGTGATGCATCTAAAGGACTTATGGTTCATGTAAGCGGTTTAGAATCAACAGTTGCGGGGCGGCTTTATATGTGTTGATTCTAAAGGAGTTTACTGTCTTGGTGGATGTGGCGGCTATTGCCGAAGTGGAGCCAGGGGGCGTCCCTGTTTGGCTCGCGCGAGGTGGATGGGCGCGCCTCCGGGGGACTGACGGGCTGTGAGGCAGGTGGTTGGGCTTGGGGCTGTGGCGGGGCAGGCGAAGTCGCGCCAGTCTGAGTTATTGGGGCGGAATGCAAGGAGGGTGTGGCCCTCGGTGGAGTGGAGGGGCGGGTCGGCGGGCGGCTGTTGGGCGGAGCGGCTGGCGCTTGGGGGGTTTCGGCGGGCTTGGGGTTGGGTGGGGCTGGTTGGACATGCGGAGTGGCCGACAAGGAACCGGTCTCCCGACCGGGTCGGGACAAGTTCCGACCGGCCACTACACGCTGAAAGAATTCGGCGCTCGTGGGAGGCAGGGAAGTGTATGGCGGTGGGGCCGGCTGTGAGACTGGTTGTGCGGCCGGGGCGGGTTGTGGAGCCTGAGCCCCACCGGTCTGAAGACCGGCCACTACATGGGGAGCCTGATCCATCTGCTGTTCGCGTTTGGGGGCGGGCGGGAAGCGGTAGTTGTGGTTGCCGTTGACGGAGTTGCGGATGGATTTGCGCCAGCCGTCCGTGCCGAACGTGTTGATGTACTCGTCCTCGGAGATGTG